>Ga0172375_10001834_pt1 | contig 33850 bp, 35 predicted proteins | sample LakKiv1m_FD_114537 | JGI IMG/M metagenome (GOLD analysis project Ga0172375, IMG submission 114537) | Freshwater microbial communities from Kabuno Bay, South-Kivu, Congo - kab_092012_11.1m | ecosystem: Environmental > Aquatic > Freshwater > Lake | place: Democratic Republic of the Congo... | reverse complement strand
TTGGTGTTTGTGAAAGGCAAAGGGTCTAAGCTGTGGGATATAAAGGGTAAGGAGTATTTGGATTTTTTTCCGGGGTGGGGTGTCGGTAATCTCGGCCATTGCCATCCAAAGGTTATGAATGCGGTAAGAGACCAGATATCCAAACTGATATTTATCCCTAATAATTACTATCATGTGTCGCAGGCAAAATTGGCCAAGGAGATAGTTTACTGGACTTATCCTGCAAAGGTATTTTTCTGCAATTCCGGGGCCGAGGCTAATGAGGGCGCAATAAAACTTGCCAGAAAGTTCGGTAAGGGCAGATACGAAATAATCACTTTCGAGAATGCTTTTCACGGCAGGACGCTCGCTACATTAGCTGCTACCGGCCAGAAGAAATATCAGGAAGGGTTTGCGCCTCTACCAGAGGGTTTTAAGAACGTAAAGTTCAATGACCTTGAGGCGGTAAAGGGGGCTTTGACCGATAAGACTGTCGCAATTATGCTGGAGTTGATCCAGGGAGAAGGCGGGATAAATATCGCGAGTAAAGATTTTGTCCAAGGGGTCAAAAAGATCTGCGAGGAAAAAAAGTTGTTATTGATCGTAGACGAGGTCCAGACCGGTATGGGCAGGACGGGAAAATTATTCTGTTATCAGCATTACGGGATAAACCCGGATATTCTTACTTTAGCTAAGGCATTAGGTGGCGGGCTTCCTATAGGAATGATGGCGGTAAAGAAAGAGATTGCTGATACTTTGCAGCCGGGGATGCATGCCTCTACATTCGGCGGAGGCCCGGTCATCTGCAAGGCGGCGCTGGCGTCACTAGCCGCGATACAAAAAGAAAAACTGCTTGCCAAGGCGCAGAAGTCGGGAGAATACCTGCTTGGCAAACTAAATAAACTTAAAGATAGATATCCGGCGATCAACGAGGTAAGGGGGATGGGGTTAATGGTTGGGCTGGACCTGAATATTCCCGGTAAACCCGTGGTTGAGAAGTGTATTGAAAAAGGCCTGTTGATCAATTGCACCCATGATACGGTGTTAAGATTGATGCCGGCTTTAAATATCAGTAAGAAGGAAGTGGATAGGGCTCTTGATATAATAGAGAAATCACTAATAGAGGTTTTAAAATGAAAAAAGACCTGATTTCAATAAAAGATTTAAGCAGTGCGCAGATCGAGAGTATTTTTGCTTTAACGGATCAGCTTAAAAAGAACAGGCTGAAATTCAATAAGGTATTATCCGGCAAGACCATCGCGCTTATTTTTCAGAAGCCGTCGAACAGGACGCGGGTATCTTTTCAGGTTGGGATGTATCAGCTGGGTGGGAATTCTATATATTTATCTCCTACGGAGATCAACCTGGGAGTAAGGGAGAGTATTCCTGATGTGGCTAAGACGCTCTCCAGGTACGTAGACGGTATAGTCCTGAGGACTTTTGCGCATAAGACTGTCGTAGATATGGCGGATGCGGCGAGTATACCCGTAATAAACGGGTTATCCGATTACTCGCATCCGTGCCAGGCGCTGGCAGATGTTTATACGGTTAAAGAGAAGCTTAAAAGTTTTCAAGGTAAGACCCTGGTTTATGTAGGCGACGGGAACAATGTCTGTAATTCTTTGCTTTTCGCCTGCGCTAAGGCCGGGTTGAATATGAATGTCGGCGCCCCTAAGGGATATCAGCCGGATAAGAAGGTATTAGAGGAATCAATAAAATTGGCAAAGGCGTCAAAGGCAAGCATCAAATTATTCAATGATGCTTATGAAGCAGCTAGGGGAGCAGATGTTCTTTATACCGATGTCTGGGCGAGTATGGGCCAGGAAAAAGAGACAGAAGCGAGGAAGAAGATATTTAGGGATTTTCAAATTAATGCAAAACTCTTGAAATTAGCCAATAAGGGATGTTTGATCATGCACTGTCTGCCTGCGCACAGAGGCGAAGAGATCACCGCAGAGGCGATCGACAGCAAGAACTCGGTAGTCTTTGATCAAGCGGAGAACAGGATGCATGTTCAAAAAGCAGTACTTATAAAATTATTGGGAGATAAATAATGAAGAAGGTCGTTTTGGCATATTCCGGGGGATTAGACACCTCTTGCATAGTAAAATGGCTTACGGACAGGGGCTATGAAGTAGTTTGTTTCGTGGCTGACCTTGGTCAGGGTTTAGGTAAAGGAGAAGACCTGGATGCGATAGAAGAAAGAGCTCTTGCCGCAGGAGCGACTAAAGTCTACATAAAAGACCTTCAAGACGAATTCGTCGAAGATTTTGTCCTTCCGGCTTTAAAGGCTAACGCGGTTTATGAAGGTAAATATTTATTGGCTACTGCCTTAGGCAGGCCATTGATCGCTAAATATCTGGTCGATATCGCACACAAAGAAAAGGCTATTGCCATTGCCCACGGCTGCACCGGTAAAGGTAATGACCAGGTAAGGTTTGAAGTCACTGCCGGAATACTCGATGCGAAATTAGAGATTTTGGCTCCGGTCAGGATTTGGGAATTTAAATCCAGGGAAGAGGAAATTGAATACGCCAGAGAGAATGGCATACCTATCGATGTTACTAAGAAAAAACCTTACAGCATCGACAGGAATATCTGGGGTATCAGTATCGAATCGGGGGTATTAGAGAATCTGGAACAGGAGCCGCCGGAGGACGCTTATATGATAACCTCAAGCCCGAGCGGACAATCGACGTATCCTAAATATATCGAGGTCTATTTTGAAAAAGGCGTGCCGAAAAAGATCGACGGCAGAAGCTATAAACTTAAGACACTTATAAGCCACCTTAATGAGGTCGGCGGCCTTTATGGCGTAGGCAGAAGCGACCTGGTTGAAAACAGGTTAGTCGGGATTAAATCCAGAGAGATCTATGAGGCTCCGGCAGCTACTATTTTGCATATTGCCCACAAAGAATTGGAGAATCTGGTTTTGGACAGGGAGCTTGCGCATTTCAAAGAGATAGTAGCGCTTAAATATTCGGAATTAGTCTATTACGGGCTATGGTATTCGGCGCTGAAAGATGCGCTGGACGGTTTTGTGAATTCTACGCAAAAATACGTGACCGGGAGCATCAGGATGAAACTCTTTAAAGGTAATTGCGTGGCAGTGGGGAGAAAATCGAAGAATTCACTTTATAAGAAAGAACTAAGCACTTACGGCAAAGAAGATAAATTTGACCAGAAACTCGCCGAGGGTTTTATCAAGCTCTGGGCAATGCCGTATAAGAGGTAATAGAGGGTAGGTAGTAGATAGTAGGTAGCATGTAGGAATAAGCGAGGAGAAAATGGCGAAAAAATTATGGGGGACTAGATTCCCGAAAGGTACAAACAGCCTGACGGATAAATTTACTTCAAGCATTGCTTTTGATAAGAGGCTGGTTGCTTATGACATATTAGGCAGTATTGCCCATGTCAAGATGTTGGGTAGGCAGAAGATAATTCCTGCCGGGGATGCCAAAAAAATAGCCTTAGGCTTGAGCGCTATTTTAAAAGATGTAAGAAAAGGGAAATTTAAGTTTGACCCGCACTCGGAGGATATACATTCGAATATTCAAGACCTGCTGGCAAAGAAGGTCGGACAGGTAGCTCATAAACTGCATACCGCGCGCTCAAGAAACGACCAGGTGGCGTTGGATGTGAAGATGTATATTAAGGATGAGGTAAAGGAACTGGCGGAGTTAGTCGGCGAACTGCAAAAATCCATATTAAAATTCGCCAAAACTAATTCCAAGGTGATCTTCCCCGGATATACGCATTTACAGGTAGCGCAGTGCGTGCTTCTGGCGCATCATATGCTGGCTTATATAGAATGTTTAGAGAGGGATAAAGAAAGATTGCTCGATGTTCACAAGAGAGTAGACAAGATGCCGCTAGGATCCTGCGCACTCTCCGGAACGGGTTTGAAGATCAACCGGGATATGGTAAAAAGGGAGTTGGGATTTAAGGCGGTCACCGAAAATAGCATTGATAGCGTAAGCGACAGGGATTATATAATCGAAACCCTGGCGGTTTTATCTATTTTATCGGTGCATTTGTCCAGGATAGCCGAGGACCTGATCTTATGGTCGACCAGGGAATTCAATTTTATCGATATAGATTTTTCTTTTTGCACCGGCTCGAGCATTATGCCTCATAAGAAGAATCCCGATGTGCTGGAATTGATTAGGGGTTCGGTGGGGAAGGTCCAGGGAGATCTCTCCAATATTTTAATGCTTATGAAAGGCCTGCCCTTGTCTTACAACAGGGATATGCAGCTGGATAAGCCGCCTCTCTTTGACGGTATCGATACGGTCAAGGGGATGCTTGAAATATTTGTTGCACTTTTCGCCAATATCGTCATCGAAAAAGAAGCAGTCGCCTCCAAACTGGATGACGAAGCGCTTTTTTCCGTGGATATCGTCGAGTATCTGATCAAGAAGGGCGTATCTTACAGGGAGGCTCACGATATCGTGGGCGCAATGGTCAGAGATTGCCTGGATAAGGGCAAGAAGATATCAAGTTTAAGCAATGCGCAGCTGAAGGATTATTCGCCTAAGCTCGGGCCTGACGTAAAAAAGATCCTCAACGCCTGGGCGTCGGTTAACCTTAAGAATTCTTTCGGCGGGACGAGCCCGAAACAGGTCCAGAGACAATTGGAAAAGTGGGGTAAAAAATAATGCACGAATTCAAATACAGAAGAAATCAATTTTATTGCGAAAAGATAAAAATTGAGGAGTTGGCAGCCAGATTCGGCACTCCGCTCTATGTTTACAGCTATCACACTTTAGTCGACCATTTTATGAAACTACGCAATGCCTTCCGTTCTATTAAGCCCTTGATCTGCTATTCGGTAAAAGCGAATTCTAATCTGGCTATCTTAAGGGCGTTGGTCAACATCGGAGCGGGCCTGGATATTGTTTCAGGAGGAGAGTTGTACCGTGCGCTTAAGGCGGGATGTCCGCCACAAAAAATAGTCTACGCCTCGGTAGGAAAAACCGATAAAGAAATAGAAGAGGCGATCAGAAGCAAGATCTTGTTTTTTAACGTAGAGAGCGCGGCGGAATTAGAGAACATCAACCGCATCTCCGGAAGGCTTAACCGCGTAGTGCAGGCGGCGATCCGCATTAATCCGGATGTCGAGCCTAAGACTCACAAATATATCACTACCGGCAAGATCACCAATAAATTCGGGATAGATTTTAAAAATGCCTCCCAGATCTTATTGTTAAGCCGGGCATTCCCTAATGTAAGATTATCGGGGCTTCATATCCATATCGGCTCACAGATAACCGAGAGCGAGCCTTATGTTGCGGCGATAAACAAGACTATCGCGTTTGTCGGGGCTTTACGCAAGAAGGGGATAAAACTCGAGTACCTTAATATCGGAGGCGGCCTAGGGATAGTTTATAATCAGGAGACGCCGCAGACAGCGGAGAGATTTGCGGCAAAAATACTTCCTTTGCTAAGAAAATCCGGACTTAAAATAATATTAGAACCGGGCAGATTCATCGCAGGCAATGCCGGAGTGCTGGTTACCCGCGTGCAGTATATTAAGAATACTCCTAAAAAGAAATTTATTATCGTGGACGCCGGGATGAATGATTTGATCCGTCCGGCTCTGTATGAAGCCTATCACCAGATACTGCCTTTAAAGAAAGCAAAAGGAGTTTTTGAAAAGGCAGACGTGGTGGGGCCTATTTGCGAAAGCGGGGATTTTTTTGCCAAAGAACGTAAGCTATCTAAAGTGAAAGAGGGGGATTACCTGGCAGTAATGAGCGCAGGCGCCTATGGCTTCAGCATGTCTTCGAATTATAACTCCCGCCGCAGGGCGGCAGAGGTCATGGTCCTTGAAGACCGGGCAGTCGTCATTAGGAAAAGGGAGACTTACGAGGACTTAACCGAGAAGGAGAGTATTCCGCCTTTTCTTTCGAGTATTTAAAATGAGAAAGATTAATTTTACCAAGATGGTAGCTGCGGGTAATGACTTTGTAGTAGCTGTAGAGCCCGAGTTGCGAGGTCTTAAGCTTGGGGCATTAGCTAAGGCGATTTGCGATAGAAGGTTCGGAGCAGGCGCGGACGGACTCCTGGTTCTGGGAAGTTCAAAAAAGGCGGGAGTGCGTATGCGCATATTCAACTCCGACGGGTCTGAAGCAGAGATGTGCGGAAATGGGGCGCGCTGCGCGGCCTTATTCGCCAAATCAAAGATCAGTTCGGGGATTGAAACCATAGCAGGCATAATTGAAGCGAGCGTAAAGGAAGATAGCGCGAGGATAAAACTAACCGACCCTAAGAATATTAAATTGGATATCCCGATCAAGATCGGGTCCAGGGTCATGAAAGTCAATTTTTTAAATACCGGAGTCCCGCATGCCGTGATATTCGTGCAGGGGCTGGATAAGCTGAATGTCGGTTTAATCGGCAGGTATATCCGCCGGCACCCTAAATTCGCTCCCTCCGGGACAAACGTAAATTTTATCGAGGTGCTCGGGCCAAATTCGATAGCCATACGCACCTATGAGCGCGGGGTTGAGGATGAGACTCTGGCCTGCGGCACAGGGAGCACTGCCTCGGCCATAGTCTTTGCGTTAAAGGGAGCGAAGGGAAACCCTGTCAAGTTAAAGACCGGAAGCGGAGAGGTCCTGAAAGTTTATTTTGATAAGTCCGGAGATAAATTTAAAAATGTCTGGCTTGAAGGCAAGGCCAGGAAGGTTTACGAAGGAGAATATTATGTTTAGAGGGTCGATTACGGCAATAGTCACACCGTTTAGAAACGGAAAGGTAGATGAAAAAAAATTCCGGGAACTGATCGATTTTCAGATAAAAAACGGGACGAGCGGAATAGTCCCGTGTGGGACGACCGGAGAATCGGCGACCCTTAATTTTGAAGAGCATGACCGGGTGATCGAGATCGCCATTGACCAGGTCCAAAAAAGAATACAGGTCATCGCCGGAACCGGCTCAAATTCGACGGAAGAAGCCGTAATGCTTACCCGCCACGCCGAAAAAGCAGGAGCGGATGCATCTTTGCAGGTCTCGCCGTATTATAACCGGCCGACGCAGGCAGGGCTTTACGCGCATTTTAAGGCTATCGCGGATTCGGTAAAGATCCCTATTATGCTTTATAATATTGCTTCGCGAACCGGTGTTAATATCGAACCGGAGACAATAGCTAAATTGGCCAAAGATTGTAAGAATCTTATAGCCGTTAAAGAGGCATCAGGGAACCTTGACCAGATGTCGCGCGTCAAACAGTTATGCCCGGCAGATTTTGAATTACTCTCCGGAGATGATTCGCTTACTCTGCCTGTTTTAAGCATCGGCGGTAGAGGAATCGTTTCGGTCGTTTCAAACATCGTCCCTAAAGATGTGGCGGAGATGGTCAGCGAATTTGAAAAAGGGAATATCAAGAGGGCCAGGGAGATACATTACAAGCTGCTGCCTCTTATAAAAGCGGTATTCCTGGAGACTAATCCGATCCCCGTAAAAACGGCGATGGGAATATTAGGTATGTGCGAGCCGGATCTGCGCCTGCCTATGTGCCCTATGTCGGCGGAGAATCTGGAAAAATTGAAGAAGGCCCTTAGGGATTACGGGCTTTTAAGGTAAAGGAGAAGTTCCATGATCAAATTAGGAATTGCCGGAGTCTGCGGAAGGATGGGGAGGCGTATATTTGAGCTCGCCTCTTACGATAAAGATTTTGACCTTACTTTAGCCCTGGAGAAGAAAGGCACGCCCATGATCGGGAAAGATATCGGTAAATTAAAGATATCTTCTACAGCCGACGGGATGTTTCTTATAGATGTCCTGGTGGATTTTACCGTTCCCGAAGCGACCGATACTAACCTTGATTATGTGGCCCGCCACAAAAAGGCGCTGGTCCTGGGTACTACCGGTTTGAGTGATGTCCAGATTAAAAAGGTCGAAGAGGTATCCAGGGTCGTGCCGGTAGTCTTTTCTCCGAATATGTCTATCGGAGTGAATGTTTTATTCTCGATGCTCCCGGAGCTGGCTAAAAAACTCGGGCCCGATTACAATATCGAAATAATCGAAGCGCATCACAAAGGTAAGAAAGATGCGCCTTCGGGGACTGCCAAGAAGATGGGCCAGGTCTTAGCGGATGCCACCAGAAAAGAGATACCCACGCATTCCGTGCGTTTGGGAGATATCGTCGGGGACCATACGGTGATATTCTGCGGTAATGCCGAGCGCATCGAAATTAAGCATCAGGCGCATTCGCGCGATTTATTTGTTGTCGGCGCATTGAGGGCCGCTAAGTGGATATTTAATAAGCCTGCGGGCCTGTATTCGATGCAGGATGTATTAAAATAGGGGAGAAAAATGTTTAAGCTTTCGAAAAAAATTCAATCATTACCGCCGTATCTATTCCTTGAAATTGATAAGGCAAAAAGAAGGGCCCGCGCCGAAGGCCGGGATATCATTGATCTGGGAGTAGGAGATCCGGATCAGCCTACGCCGAAATTTATCATCGATGCGCTTTATCAGGCAGCCCGGGACCCGGCTAATCACCGCTACGCCTTGGATCAGGGGATGCCGGCCCTGCGCCGCTCTATTGAAGGCTGGTACAAGAGAAGGTTTAATGTAGATCTTGACCCCGACACGCAGATACTTCCTTTAATCGGTTCAAAGGAAGGGCTCGCGCATTTTCCTCTGGCGTTCCTTAACCCCGGAGATTATTCTCTGGTGCCTGACCCGTGTTACCCTCCCTATAAAGGCGGGACTATCCTTGCCGGCGGGAAGCCGTTTCTTATGCCTCTCTTGGCGTCTAACGATTTTCTCCCTGATCTTAAAAAAATTCCGCGCTCCGTACTTAAAAAAAGCAAACTCATCTATATTAATTATCCGAATAATCCTACTAATGCCTGCGCTGATAAAGGTTTTTATAAGGAAGTAGTGAGTTTTGCCGTAAAACATAAACTCATCGTGGTTTCGGACCTGGCTTATTCGGAGATGGCTTATGACGGATATCGAGCTCCGAGCTTCCTTGAGGTGGAAGGGGCGCGGGAAGTAGGCATAGAATTCCACTCCTTGTCAAAAACTTACAATATGACCGGTTGGCGCGTAGGCTGGGCCTGCGGAAATCCCCGATTGATCAGCGCTTTGGCTAAAATAAAATCTAATATCGATTCGGGGATATTCTCCGCGGTACAGCTTGCCGCTATAGCCGCACTGGAAGGGCCGCAAGATTACATAAAGAATATGTGCCTTCTGTATCAGGAGAGACGCAACATTCTTATGAAGGGCTTAGATACTTTGGGATGGAGCGCTAATCTGCCCAAGGCTACTTTTTATGTCTGGGTAAGAATACCTAAAAAGACGAACTCAATAAAATTCGCGGGGGATATCCTTAAAAAAGCGGATATCGTGGTTACCCCGGGAGTCGGATTCGGGAAATACGGCGAAGGGTACATCCGTATGGCGCTGACCGTCGGCGAAGAGCGCATAAACCAGGCAATTGAACGCTTGAAAAAGATATTTTAATGCAGGATTGTTTTATAGGATTGGGTTCTAATCTGGGGAATAAGCGCAGGAATATATTAAAGGCCCTGCAAAAGATCAAACAGTTAAAAGGGACAAAGATAATCAAGACCTCTAAGATCGTCCAGTCTGTGCCTTTAGGCGGCCCTAAACAGCCGGAGTTCCTCAATTCCGTAATAAAAATACGCACCGGGATCTCGCCGTTATTACTCCTTAAAAAATTAAAGAAAATTGAATCCGGACTTGGGCGCAAAAAGACGGTCCGTTGGGGCCCGAGAATAATAGATCTGGATATACTGCTTTATTCGGACAGGATAATTGAAACTAAAGAATTAACTGTGCCGCACCCGCGGATATTCGAACGCGATTTTGTACTAAAACCGCTCTTAGAGGTCTTATGAAAATAATTACCAAGCCCGCAGCCATGTTTAAGGCTGTGATGCCCGTTAAAGCTAAAGGTAAGAGCGTCGGATTCGTACCTACGATGGGCGCTCTTCACGAGGGGCATTTAAGCCTGATCCGCAGGGCGCGTAAAGATAATGATCTGGTTGTGGTCAGTATTTTTATAAATCCTGCGCAGTTCGCTCCGGGTGAAGATTTGAAGTATTATCCGCGTCCGATAAGGAATGATACAGAGCTTTGCCGGCGCGCAGGTGTGGATATAATATTCTATCCTAAGGCGGAGGATATCTATCTTCAGGGTCATAAAACTTATATAACGGTTGAAGAAATGAGCCATGTCTTATGCGGCAGGTATCGTCCCGGGCATTTCCGGGGGGTGGCGACGGTTATAGCAAAGCTTCTTAATATTGTGCAGCCTGATATCATCTATTTCGGGCAGAAAGACGCACAGCAGGAGGTTATTATCAGCAAGATGATCCGCGACTTGAATTTTCCGGTCAGGATAAAGGTGATGCCTACGGTAAGAGAGAAGAGCGGCCTGGCCTTGAGTTCGCGTAATGTTTATCTTAGTAGGGAAGAGAGGGAGGATGCTTTGGTCCTTTCTAAAGCATTGAGCCTGGTTTCTCTTTTGATCAGAGGCGGCCTGCGCGATGCCGGCAGGCTTAGAAAGAGGATGACAGAATTGATAATCAGGAAGAAGAACATAAAGATTGATTACATTGCGGTAGTAAATGCTGAAACATTGGGACCGATGGAGAGGCTTAAAGGAAATTGCCTTATTGCTTTAGCGGTGCGTATCGGAAAAACCAGATTGATCGATAACATCTTAGTTAAAATATGAAAAAAGTCGGAATAGGTATAGTAGGTTGCGGAGCCATAGGAAGTTCTTTGGCTAAGATCGTGGTCAGGGATTTCTCTAAAGTTGCCCGTTTATCCGCGCTTTACGATATTAATCTGAAAAAGGCGCGTGATCTCTCCCGCAGGCTTTCCAGGAAGGCGGCAGTCGGTAAACTTAACCAATTGATCAAAAATAGCGATTTGGTCATCGAAGCCGCCTCCGCAAAGGTCTCCGCGGATATAGCGTATGCGGCATTGAATTCCCGGCGGGATGTGATGGTGATGAGCGTCGGCGGGTTGGTCGGGAAGGTCGATAAAATAAAGTCTTTGGCTCTAAATATGGGCCGCAAGGTTTACATCCCCAGCGGGGCTATATCCGGAATTGACGCGGTGAAGGCTGCGCGCATGGGCAGAATAAGGAAAGCCACTCTGACTACTACAAAGAATCCCCTGGCTTTTAAAGGGGTTAAATATGTCGAAGAGAGGTTCGGAAAACTCGGGGGGATCAGAAAGGATTTGGTTCTATTCTCCGGCCCGGCGCAGAAGGCGGTGAAATATTTTCCCCAGAATATAAATGTCGCCGCGGTACTAAGCCTGGCGGGAATAGGCGCGGCTAAGACAATAGTCAAGATTATTGCCTCTCCTGTAGTAAAGAAAAATATTCATGAGATAAGTATCATTGCCGATGCGGGGGACATCTTTACGCGTACAGAGAATATCCTGCATCCGGATAACCCTAAAACAAGTTTCTTGGCTGTACTCTCGGCTAAGGCTGTGTTAAAACAAATTTTAGAGCCGGTTAAAATCGGCACGTAATAAAAATATATCAAAGGAAGGGGGTGAATTACGACAATGGCAGAAAAATTAGTAAAGCTGGGTATCAAAAGAGTCAAGGGTTGCCTCTATTACATTGACAAACAAGGCGATGTCTCATGCGCCAAGATGGCCAGAGGTACCAAGAAAGGTGGTAGCCCGAAGAAGGTAGCCAAGGTAGGCATCAAGAGAAAGGAAGGCTATCTCTATTTCTTGGATAAGAAAGGCGACGTCTCCTGCGCCAAGATGAAGAGGGGCGGCAAGAGAAAAAAGAGATAAGACCTGTTTAAAAAAAGAAAGCTCCTGTAATGGACTAATCATTAACTTACATTTACAGGGGCTTTCTTTTTTGTTATAATCTGACCTATGTTAGAAGGTAAAAAGATAGTCGTAGTCATGCCTGCCTATAATGCGGAGAAGACGTTGGAAGATACCTTCCGCGATATCCCCAAGGGTGTGGTTGATGATGTGCTGGTCGTGGATGACCATAGCCATGACCGCACCGTGGAGGTAGCGCGCCGTCTCGGCCTCGATGTCTTTGAGCATGAAAAGAATCTGGGTTACGGGGCAAACCAGAAGACCTGTTACAAAGAAGCGCTTAAAAAGGGGGCGGATATAGTAGTAATGCTCCATCCGGATTACCAGTACCCGCCTAAATTGATCACTGCCATGGCCGGGCTTATCGCAAGTAGTATGTTTGATGTAGTGCTTGGTTCGAGGATACTCGGAGGTATGGCTTTAAAAGGCGGGATGCCTTTTTATAAATATATCGCAAACCGCGCACTTACCTTTATCGGGAATATCCTTCTCGGCGAGAAATTATCCGAGTATCATACGGGGTACCGGGCCTTTTCCAGGGAAGTGTTGTTGAAGCTCCCCTTGCGGGAGAACTCCGACGACTTTGTCTTTGATAACCAGATGCTTGCCCAGGCGGCGTATTTCGGTTTTAAGATCGGCGAGATAACGGCTCCTTCAAAATATACCCTTGATTCTTCGTCTATATCTTTTAGAAGAAGTATCGCCTATGGATTTGGAGTGCTGGCAACGGGAATAAAATTTATCCTGCAAAGATCAAAACTGGCCGCTTTTCCGATTTTTGACCCCAATGGAAAAAAGATCTAATTTAATATTCTTGCTGGTCCTGGCCCTGGCGTTTTCCGCTCTCTGTTTGAGCTTAAAAAATATTGAGTTCAACGGTGTAGCGGATGAAGGCCATTATCTGGCGTACGCCGGGTATCTGGAGGCAAACGGCATAGGCTCGTATAAAGACCTGTTCTGGAAATACACCCAGAATCCTGATTGGTGGATCTTTGCCAGTCCCCTACGTGCAGGTTTTTTTATCCTTTCCGCTCTCTGGCTTAAGGTCTTAGGCCATTCTTTCTTTAACTTGGGCTTCCTCTCCGTAGCTTTCTATTTATTGTTTCTGGCGGTAAACTTTTATTTCTCCAGGGTTTATTTTGGAAGTAATATAGCGCTCCTTTTTACTATACTTCTGGCGTTTTCTCCGATTGAAATGGCGATGGCTAGACGGGCTTTGCTTGAGAGCGCAGTAGCGTTTACATGCAGCGCTTCTATCTGGCTATTCTGGGACTACCTGCAGAGCCGAAAGAGGTATAAGCTATTAATTTTTATTCTGGCATATGCCGCGGCAATCTTGATCAAAGAGAGTTCGGTTTTGTTGTCAGTTATTTTCGCCGGGTTTTTGATAATCGGCGCCCTCTATTTTAAATTAAGGGTCTCACTTACTGAATTTATAGCAGCCTGCGTGCTGCCTCCGGTTTTATTTGTCCTTGCGCTTGTTGCTTTGGGAGGCGTTCCCTATATTGCTTATATCGCCCAGATCATTATAGGTTCACCCGGCAGCAATACTTACGCCATTCTTTTTGGTCAAGGCCCCTGGTTTCGTTACTTGATAGATTACTTCACGCTCTCCCCGTGGGTGATGGTCTTGTCGCTCGGTTTTATCGTTCATTATTTCACCCTTAAAAAGAAGGAGGGGGCAGTTTCTTATTTCATTTTTGTTTTTCTGGCAGCCTTCTGCCTGTTTAACTTATTTACTAAAAATGTCCGCTATGTGATTCTGTTGGATATGCCATTGAGGTTGTTTACTCTGCTGATGATAAAGGAGTTATGTCAGAGGTATTTGGCCAAAGCCGTCTTCCCGGCGATGACGGTTTGCGTACTTTTATTAGCCGGCGTTGATTACCTTAATTTTCACAGTCTTTTTGTCCGCGAGGCTGTTTATGATCCGGTAAGTTTTTCTTTGTTTAAAGCCAATCACATGATCCCGTAAGTAGTAACCCCATCTGATCCGGTTTAAGGAGTTATATGGCACAAAGTGATTCAATAATCATCCGCGGGGCAAAAGAACATAATCTGAAGAACATAAACCTGGAGCTTCCCCGTAACAAACTCATTGTGTTCACCGGGCTCTCGGGTTCGGGTAAGTCCAGTATTGCCTTTGATACTATTTACGCCGAGGGCCAGCGCAGGTTCGTGGAGAGCCTCTCCAGTTATGCCCGCCAGTTCTTGCAGCAGCTGCAGAAGCCTGACGTGGAATATATCGCCGGCCTGTCGCCGACGATAGCCATTGAGCAGCGCAGCGCCGGGAGCAATCCCCGTTCAACGGTCGCAACACAGACGGAGATCTATGATTATTTGAGGCTGCTATTCGCCCGCATAGGTAAAGTATATTGTTATAAATGCAAAGCACCCATAGAGAGGCAAAGCGCTCAAGAGATAGTAGAAAAGATAATTTCAAAATACAGCCCGGCTGATATTATGATTTTAGCTCCGTTGATCAGCGGAAAAAAGGGAGAGTGCCGCGATATTTTCAGTTCTATTCAAAAATCAGGATTTGTACGCTGCCGGGTGGACGGGAAGATCTATGAGCTGCCGGTTAATTTAAAGCTGGCCAAATACAAGGCGCATAATATAGAGGTAGTAGTGGATAGGCTTAATGTCAAACCCGAGATAAAATTGCGTCTTACGGATTCGGTGGAGACTGCGCTTAAAGTCGGGAAGGGCATAGTAATTATTTCGCAACCCGGAAAGGCCGACTTGGTATTCAGTGAAAAATACGCCTGCGCAAAATGCGGGATAAGTTATACGGAGGTCGAGCCGCGTTCATTCTCTTTTAACTCTCCGTTCGGCGCCTGCCCCGGATGCAACGGCTTGGGGACTAAGCTTGAATTTGACCCGGATCTGGTCGTCCCGGACAAGAATAAATCCATCAATGAAGGCGCCATCGCTCCCTGGAAGAGGGGCGGGAGAGGCTATATTTTATATTACCGTTGGCTCATCCGCGAGCTCTCGGGCCTTCTGGGGTTTGATCTAGACCTTCCCTTTAAGAAATTAAACAAGGTTACGCAAAAAGCAATACTCTATGGCTCGGAAGAATTCGTGGGGAATAAGCCTTACGAAGGAGTGATTCCACACCTGGAGAGGCTCTTTCGGACGACCGACAGCGATTATCTGAAAGAAGAAATATCCCGGTTTATGTCCAGCCTCCCGTGTCCGTCCTGCAACGGGGCAAGGCTTAGAAAAGAGCCTTTGAGCGTAAAAATAAATAATAAGAATATCCAGGAGGCGACCCAATTATCTATTAAAGAAGCGCGTCATTTCTTTAGCTCTCTTGATTTAAATGAGAAAGAAAAAGTTATCTCCAGGCAGGTCCTTAAGGAAATAAATCAGAAGCTGGAATTCTGCGTTAACGTCGGGCTCGATTACCTTACTCTGGACAGAAAGAGCGCTACTTTGTCCGGCGGAGAAGCGCAGAGGATACGCCTGGCTACCCAGGTAGGTTCCGGCCTGGTGGGCGTTCTTTATGTGCTGGATGAACCTAGTATCGGCCTGCACCAGAAGGATAATTTTAAATTACTTAAGACGCTGACAACCCTGCGCGACCTCGGCAATACCCTGATCGTGGTCGAGCATGACGAAGCGACAATACGCGCCGCGGATTATATCGTTGACCTTGGCCCGGGCGCAGGCATGCACGGAGGAGAAGTAGTCTTTGCCGGAGATATTAAAAGGTTACTTAAAGACAACATTTCACTGACCGCAAAATACCTGCGCCGCGAATTAGCGATAGAACCTCCGGAGAAAAGAAGGCTCCAGGACCCGGCTAAAATGCTGGAGATCAAAGGTGCAAGCGAGCATAATTTAAAAAATATCGATGTCAAATTCCCGCTCGGTAATTTTATCTGCGTTACCGGTGTATCCGGTTCCGGTAAATCAACGCTTATCGATGAAATACTCTACAAGGCCTTGGCACAAAAACTTTATAAGTCCAAAGACAAGCCGGGGGCTTTTTTAAAGATTACAGGTACGGAGCATGTTGATAAGATAATCGAAGTGGACCAGTCTCCTATCGGACGCACCCCCCGCTCAAACCCGGCGACCTATACGGGGGTATATTCCCATATCCGTGATCTATTCGCAGATCTTCCGGAGGCCAAGGTGCGCGGGTATAAACCCGGACGTTTTTCTTTCAATGTTAAAGGCGGGCGCTGCGAGGCGTGCATGGGAGACGGGATAAAAAAGATCGAGATGCATTTTTTACCTGATGTCTATGTGAAATGCGATGTCTGCAAAGGGTTGAGATTTAATGAAGCTACGCTGGAAGTAAAATATAAAGGCAAATCCATCTCTGATGTGCTGGATCTGACCGTAGAAGAGGCATCAGAATTATTTGCCAATATCCCGCCGGTAAAGAACACGCTCTCGCTTCTTGTTGAAGTGGGGCTGGGGTATATCCAGCTGGGCCAGTTCGCTACGACCCTTTCAGGAGGAGAGGCGCAGCGCGTCAAAATCTCTTGCGAATTGAGCAAGCGCTCAACGGGGAAAACGCTCTATATCATGGACGAACCTACTACCGGGCTTCATTTTGCGGACGTAGAAAAGCTTATTTCCGTGTTACAGAGGCTGACTGACAAAGGGAATACGGTTGTAGTAATCGAGCATAATCTAGAAGTTATTAAATGCGCGGATTACATCATCGATCTCGGCCCGGAAGGCGGGGATAAGGGGGGAGAGCTGGTGGCTTCCTCAAGCCCCGAAGAGTTAGTAAAGAACAGAAGATCCTATACTGGGGAGTTCCTAAGAAAGGTATTGAAGCCGTAATCGGGAAGTGTTATATTAATAACATGAGTTATATTAATCAAAAATCAAAAATCAAAAATCAAAAATACAGATTAAAATCCAAAATTTTTAATTTTACTTTGTCATTTTGCATTTTGATTTTTGGATTTTGCATTCCTCTCTCCGCCCAGGAATCCCCCAAAGAAGAAGAAGCGCTTTTTGTGGCCAAGAAGGCCTATGAAGATGCCTTTTATGAAGTAAGCCTCGGCCTATTGGAGCGTTTCTTAAAGAATTATCCCAACTCCACCCTTCTCCCCGAAGCAAAGCTGCTTATCGGCGAATGTTACTATCACCAGAACAGATATTTGGAAGCGCTGAAAGAATTCGAGCTGATCCAGAACGATCCCCATGCCAGAAATATCAAGGATGCGGTGCTTTATTGGATAGCGGAAGTGCATTTTAAGGGGAATAATTTCAGTAAATCCGCGGATTATTACAAAATGGTCATTGAACAGTTCCCTAAATCTACTTATGTGCCCGGCGCGTATTATTCGTTAGGTTTCTGCCTTTTTCAGGAGCATAAATACTCCGATGCCTTAGGCTATTTTAAGACAGTTTTAGAAAAATACCCCCGTGAACCGCAGGCAAAAGATGCCGCTTTTAAACTGGTGGAAACGCTCTATAGCCTTAAAGATTACGCGGCCTTAAAAGATAAGCTCAAGGAGTATATTAAGGCATACTCCAAGGATGCTGCGCGCCTTCCATATTTATATTTTTATCAGGCGGAAGCGGATTTTTATCTGGAGGATTTTTCTGCGGCTATTGATAGTTATAATAAAGTATTAAAGATTTCTAATGACGACAAAATACAGGCCTTGTCTAAATTAGGTTTAGCCTGGGGTTATCTTAAACTTAAGCGTTACAAAGAAGCGGAGCAGGTATTTTCGCAGATCAGCTCCGATTCGCTGGAGAAGAGGAGTATCGATGTCCTGCTTTTAGGTAAAGCCGTGCTTATGGCCGAGACATCGCGGATCAACGAGGCAGGAAGCATTTACGACCAGTTGATCGCCAATACTCAAGACCCGCTGGTCTTAGTACAGGCCCATCTCGGAAAGGCGGAGGCATTTTATAACGCTGCCGATTATGTTAAGGCCATATCGGTCTATAAGGAGGCTTTGGCTAAGGCCGATTCCGCCAGCACCCCCGGAGAGATAGTCGATAAATTGCACCATTCCCTTGCCTGGGCGTATCTAAAACACGGGGATTTCAGGGAAGCGATAAAAGAATTTCAGCAGATCGTCAAAGAGAGCGACGATAAAATATTCAAGGTAAGCGCTCTTTGCCAGATAGGGGATACTTATCAGGATTCGGGTAATTACGCCAAGGCCGAGGAGACTTACGAGTCTATTTTAAGGGGTTATCCCGACAGCCTCTACAGCGACTACGTACAGTATCAGCTTGGGCTTAATATGCTAAAGTCCTCGAATTACGACGCAGCAGCGCTTAATTTCCTGGCGCTTAAAAAGAATTTTCCCAATTCCAAGCTCCTAGACGATGCCTCTTATGCCCTGGGGCTCACTTATTTTCAGAAACAGGATTACAATTCCAGCCGCGACATATTTCAGCGCTTTGACCAGGAATTCAAGGATTCGCCTCTTAAGCCGGAGGCATTGTATCTTTTGGGCTCAAGTCTTTTTAACCTTTCTAAATATAACGAGGCGATAAATGTCTTTAAGAATATCGCCAGGCTCTACGGGCAGGACCGGGAACTGGCGCAGAAAGCGGAATTTGAAATTGCCGATTGCTACTATCAGTTAGGTAACGAATCGGAGGCGATGAACCGCTTCAAGGCCCTGCGCGCGAAATACCCCGATTCAAACCTTACTGCCGAGACGGTCTGGTGGCTGGGCCAGTATTATTACCGGCACAATGACCTTAATCTGGCGCGCCGTTATCTCAATTCTCTCATCCAGGACTTTCCAGACAGTAACCTGGTCCCCGACGCTTACTATGCGTTGGGTTCGAGTTACGAAGATGACGGTAGGTCTGATGAAGCGCTGGAGAATTTCCGCAAGGTATTGGAATTAAGAAAATCCGACCTTGCCGGACAGGCTGCTTTAGCCATAGCCGATATTTACGCAAAACAGGAGAATAGCGAGGCGGCTTTCAAAGGGTACAACGATATCCTGAAAGGTTATCCGAATTTAAGCGGGCTCATTTATCCGAAGATTGCCGACCTTCATTTTAAGAACGGCAATTTCAGGGAGGCCATAGATTATTACCGTTTGGGTATGGACTTGGTCCCGGTAAGAGAGATGCCGGGTATCCAGTTCAAGATAGGAGAGTCATTGCAGGCCGAAGGCAAGCTCGACGAGGCAATAGAGGAATATTTAAAGACTACTTATCTTTATGCCGATAATAACGCCCTGGTGGTTAAGTCGCTTTTAAGGGTGGCTGCTATCTATGAGAATAAGCAGGATTTTAAAGAGGCGGCGAATATCTATAAGAGGGTCTCTTCTATGGATGTCGAAGAGGCAAAATTCGCCAAAGAGCGGCTGGGGCTTATAAAAAAAGAATATAAATAAGGGAGGAGATTAATGGAAGTTTATAGGATGTCTTTCTGGCAGCTCTTTCTGGCAGGCGGGCCGGTAATGTGGCCGATACTGATCTGTTCTATTTTTGCCTTAGCTATTGCCATGGAGCGTTTCATATTCCTGAATAAGATAAGTATCGACACGCAGGAGCTGCTTAACAAGGTGATCGAGAAGATGAAGCACCATGAGACAAAGGATGCTATTGCCATCTGCGATAACGCCAGGAATCCTATTGCCAATATTTTAAAGGCCGGGATATTGAAATACGACCGGCCGCGGCCGCAGGTCATCGAGGCTATCGAGGATGCTTCTTTGTATGAGGTCCCAAGGCTGCAGAAGAACCTCAGTATATTATCTACCATTGCGCATATTTCTCCTCTCTTAGGGTTATTGGGTACGGCGGTTGGTATGGTCCGCTGTTTTCAAATAATCCAGGCTAGAGCAAGCGCGTTCCAGCTGGTAAGCCCTGCGGATTTATCCGTAGGCACCTGGAGCGCTTTAATGACGACCGTATTCGGCCTGATCGTCGCCATACCCGCGTACCTGGTTTATAATTATCTGGCCAGCCGGGTGAATAATTTTATACTGGAGATGGAAAAGGCCTCGACCGAGCTGGTAAATTTCCTTACCGAATAAAGAAAGGTTCTTATGCGCCTTAAAGGCCGGTTGGATCTGGAGCACGGGATAAAGCAGTTTGAGATAATTCCTCTTATAAATATAATATTTCTTCTCCTCCTGTTTATAATCTTCTCTCTGATATTCCAGAGCGGGCCCGGCACGAGGGTAAAACTCCCCAAGTCCGCCGTTGGCCGTGTTATCAAAAATGAAAATATCGAACTTTTGATCACTGCGGATAATTCCGTGTATTTTTACGGGGATGCATTGACTGCCTCCGGGCTTGATACCGTGTTGAAGGAGGCGGCAAAAAGGAACCATCCGGTTTTGATCAAGGCGGATAAGAGCGTGGCTTTGAATAAAATCACCCAGATCTGGGATAAGGCCCGTAGCGCCGGGATTATTCAGGTCAATATACTTTCTAACTGATGAAAATAACCGCGTTATTCAGAAAGACAGTGCTCATTTCTTTATTCGGCCATCTCACCTTTTTTAGTATCTTCAATTTTACTTTTTCCGGCAGGAGCGCTGATTTTCTGCACACGGATATTTCCTTCTGGGGAGGGGTCTTATCCAATTCCCAGATAATCCGGCCGGAGGCCGCAGCGCCAAGAAATATAAGGCAGCTTAAGGTTCACCCTAAGGCAATGCCCGGCCCGGCAAAAGAAACAAACACGGCCTTTCTTACGGGGCTACCTGCGGTTAAACCGCATGTAAGCCCGGTTTCTAATGAAGTTAAACAGCCCCCTCCTGAGAAAGGGCAGATGCCCTGGATAAAACAGCCGAAGGTAAAAGAGCCGGTCATAATATTCCACCCTGCGCTTCCTTACGATTTTTCCCTCTATTTTAAAGACCGCCAGGTAGCCCACGTAGAGCTGGACTTTAAGGTAAATCCCAAGGAAGAGCCTGAAGCGATAATAGTAAAGAGGAGGGTTTCCTCGGGAAATCTTGAAGTAGACCTCTTAAGTTTGCGCTATATCGAGCACTATCTTTTTATCCAGGAGTCAAGGTTTACCCCGGATAAATGGCAGACCGTTAAAATCGACCTTACGGGAAAAAATGATTAATCTGGATTTTTCCATAGCCGTCGCCGTATACTGCGTATTTTATATCGGCCTGGTCTTCTTCTTGTGGCTTACGGTCAGGGCTCAGAAAGAGAAGGATTTCAACCTTGACCCGGCTTATATATGGTATTGTTCGGTATGCACCTATACCTATATTAATACCAAAGAGGATAAGATTTCGGTTTGCCCCCGCTGCGCAAGCTTTAATAAAAAATAGTTGACCCTCGGTTATTTTAAACTATAATAAGGCTGTAATATAAATAACGGAGAATAAAATGATTACCCAAATCGGTATAGTCGCGGGAGAGATCTGGCACTACCTTGACCAGCACGGAGAGGTCGGCCTCCCTGTTTTAGTCAAAGGTATTGATAAGCCCGAAGATATCGTGTTAATGAGTTTAGGGTGGCTTGCCAGGGAAGGGCATGTAGTTCTGCACCGGGACGATAGAAGCTACAGGGTATCTTTAAGAAAAGAAGACCAATGACGGGGAATAAAGGCATAGTTCTTTTTATGGTCTTGGGCACTATTCTGGTAATCGTTATTTTAGCTAATGTGATCTTAGGCATTATTACTAATCAGTCGCGCATTACCCATCACCAGGTAAGCCGAATCCAGGCCTTTTACGCAGCACAGGCCGGAGTAAACTATGCCCGGGAGATGATCCGTACCAATAATCCTGCCTGGGCGCCTGTTCCGGCAATTCCTCCTGCCACATCCGCTCCTATTGCCGCCAGGCTCTGCCGCGATGGCAGCGACTGCGGAGGCGTTATTTCCGGCCCGCTTGTGATTGACTCTAAGTTACCCGCTTCTGTCAGGTGGGTGGATATTTCGGTTGGCGACCTGAATTCCGGTATAAGCGGTAGCCGCAAGATCAAGGCTACAGCTAATTTCACTCCCAAATCCTAAAATTTCCTTAAAAAGAATATTATAATCTAAGTAAGTTTATAGTAGTTCTATAAGCTTTGATCTTGCCTTATTTTCATCACTAAGTAAGTCTAAGTAAGAATACATAAAAAAACACTTGACAAATTAACATTCTTATGTTTTAATTAAGTCCATCGTAGTTTAAGTAATAATAGAGGGTAAAGATGTCAAGGCTTATCGATATTGACGAATTAGCAGAATACCTTAAATTAAAAAAGCAGACCATTTATAACTGGCTGAATCAGGGGAAGATCTCCGGTATCAAGGTAGGAGGGGTCTGGAGATTTGACCGCAGGGATGTGGATACCTGGCTTAGGACCAGGAGGAGCATGCCTAAACCCGAGGAGAAACAATGAATTCGCTAGGCATATATTTCGGGCCTAAGACTATCAATATCGTTGAGGCTAAAGGGAAGAAGCTTATCAGCAATATCCAGATACCCCAGTCTTCGATCTCTTCGGGAGACCTGGATGAGCAGATCCCCGTAGAAGTAAAACTGGTCGCTATCTTTAACGATGAATTAAGAAAGAACAGGATAGATGCCAATAAGGCGACTCTCTGCCTTTCGGGAAAAGATCTGATCATCCGCACTTTTGAGATGCCCGTATTGCCGAACGAAGAGCTTGCCAGCGCGGTAAACTTTGAAGCTAAGAAATATATTCCGTTTAAGGTAGAGGATTTGATCACTGATTATCAGGTCGAGCTTGACCGTTCCAGCCGCAAGAACTCCGTGCTTTTCGTAGGCATAAAAAAAGAGACGCTGGATAAATACCTGGCCATCTTCGCCCAGTTGAACATTAAATTGCTTTCTATAGAATATTCTGATTTCAGCCTCTTAAGGGCCCTAAGGCTGTGCGGCACGGTTGATAGCGGCATCGTTGGGGTTTTCGGCATGGATGGGCAGGAGGATGAGGAAGCCAGCTTTACGGTATTCGAAAATAGTTTTCCTTTATTCAGCCGGGATTTCTCCGTGGGTAGCGCCGGATTAGAGTCTCCTGCCGCTGCCAAAGAGCCGCAAGCCGCGGCTTCGATTGAAAAAATTAAATCAGAGATCAGGGTTTCTCTGGATTATTACCAGCGTAAATTCCCCAATAAAAAGATAAAGAAGGTATTTTTGGTCGCTAATCAGGAATATGCCTCGGAACTCGAATCTTTTATTGCCGAGATTGGCCTTGCCTCTCAATTTGTCAATCAGTCAAATCTTGCCCGGGTAACCGGAAAGGCTGTGGCGTATTCGTTAAGTTTCGTCAAGGGTTATAGCGCTGCCCTTGCTGAAGGTATCAGGAGCAGTTTAAAGATTAATATTCTGGCGGCAAAAGAGAAGACTACCCTTGCCCAGAAGCAGGGTACAGGCGGAAGCATCTCTTTGTTCCTCGAAGGGATAAGATTGGATTTCCGCGTAGTGTTAGCCGGACTTTTGATCTGCGCCGGCGCCTATGCCTGGGGCTTGTATCAGGCCCGGCCTTTGCATAAAGAGATACAGGATATAATAAGCAGGCGGGCGAAGGTAAAATCGGTGAGCACGGATGCCCCCTACGATGCCCTGTTGGGCGTAAATACTAAATATAAAGTTAAATTCGATACCCTTAATAATATCGTAACTAAACAGTTATTCGCAACCTATCCTTTAAATATTATACCCGGCGTACTTCCTGACGGCATGTGGTTGACGCGGTTTAGCTTTATTAAAGGAGACGACGGTAAGATCGAGCTTACTTTAGACGGGGTGGTATACCTGAATGACCCCAATAAAGAGATTATGGAGGTCAATGAGTTCCTCTCAAGCTTAAAAGAGAATACGACCTTCAAGAATTATTTCAGCGATATAAAAGTGAATTCCATGGATCGTTCGCTGACCGAAAAGGTTATGGTAACCAATTTTACTATTCTCTGCAGCGCAAAGCAGGGGAGCAGATAATATGGATATTAATGCCTTGATCAATAAATATAAGAACGCGGCGATAAACGGGGTAGTGGTATTGCTTGCGGTATTTATCGCTTTCAATTTTATTTATAAGAAACAGCAGGCGAACATCGCCGCTCTGGATGAAACAAGAAAGAGCGAAGAAAAGAAGAACCTGCTTCTTGATAACATAAGCTTGCTGGAAAACAAGATAGACGCATATTCGCGCCTTTTGGTTAAAAAAGACCCCAGCAGCGTGATTAATTCTATTAACGAAATGGCCCGGGCCTCGGGGATAAAGATCTTATCCATCAGGCCGGCGCTGGAACAGGAATACCCCGATTATATTAAGTCTACTTTTGACCTTTCGGTGCAGGCGGATACATACCATACCTTGGGTAAGTTTGTAAGCAAGGTGGAAAACTACGGGGATGTATATATGGTCGATTCGGTGGATATCCGCAGGGAGACCCAGGGAGAGGGGTTGATTGTTAACCTTAAGGTAAGTTCTATAGCGTATAAATAGGGCATGATGAAAAAAACCGCAATTATAACCGTATCAATATTCCTATCGATTGGCGGCGTTAATTTTTATACGGCGGTTTACGCTGAACCCAACCAGATTAAGGCGATAAAGGCCGTGGAAGAAGCTCAGGCGCGGGAACAGAATTTGATCACAAGGCCGAAGGTAGAATATAAAGCAGGTTTTTTGAGGGACCCGTTTACCGGGGTAGTGGCGCATGAGAGTGTAAGCCCGGGGATTACTGCCGCGCAAGAGGCGCCTCCGGATTTGATAGTACAGGGTATTATTTGGGGAGGAAGGTTCCCCCAGGCAATCATAAATAATAAAGTGTTGGGAGTAGGGGACAGCATTCAAGGTGCCAGGATTATCAGCATCGGTAAGGGAGGGGTCACCGTGCTCTTCGGCGGGAATAATTTTACGCTGGGTTCTCCTACTAACGCAGGGTCAGGCGATAGCTATTAAGGAGGGTAAAAATGAAAAGAATATTTAAAGCAATGGTTTTGTTTTCCGTGTTTTCTTTGTTTGTTCCGCTTGCCAGATTAAACGCCGCGTCGATACCGCTGCCTTTAAGTGCCTCCGGGGGGGTTAAGGAACCCGTGATATCCCTTGATTTTCAGGACGCGGGATTAAAAGACGTGCTGAAGATCTTCTCTATCCAGTCGGGCTTGAATTTTATCGCCTCGGAGGGGGTGCAGGATAGAAAGCTCACTCTTTATCTGGATAGCGTGCCTTTAAGCCAGGCAATGGATAAGATATTTAAGGCCAATAACCTTTCTTTTGAGCTGGATAAGGAAGCCGGCATATTTATCGTTAAGGACTGGGGTAAGGTGACTACGGAAACCGTTACCAAGGTCTTTTACTTAAAGCATGCCACGGTCTCCTCATCTTCTTTAAAACAGGAGATGTCTAACGGCCTTACTGCCGAGGATTCAAAAGGCTCGACTTTGACAGGTAATGCTTCATCCGGGTCCGGGAGCAGTTCCGGTAGCAGCGGCAAATGGTCAATCGAGAACGATGCCGGTATTACCCGCGCTATTAAGAAACTCTTATCCAAAGACGGTTCGATAATCGAAGATTTCCGTACTAACTCGCTGGTTGTAACTGATACGCCTAACCGTATGGCTGTTGTCACACAAGTCGTCGCTGCGCTTGATGTGCCTATGCCGCAGGTTTTACTGGAAGTAGAGATGTTGGATGTAAGCAGGAACGTGGTGGATAATCTGGGATTCAGTTATGGGACTACGCCTTTTACTGCTGTTTTGACCGGCGCAAGTGCTGCAACGGGTTTCCCTTTTGGAAGCTGGAGCAAGTTATTCAGCCCCGGACAAGGCAGCCTAGCTATAAATACCGGTGCTAATACTTATACGGTGGCAATGGATTATTTGAGGAGCCAGAATGACACTAAGTTCCTTGCGCGGCCCAAAATACTTACTTTAAGCAATGAAACCGCTGAAATCCGTATCTCGACAAATGAAGCTATCGGCGTTACCACTACAGCTGAAGCCAGTACTGCGAGTACGTCGGCCACTCCCGAACGGAGCGAGACCGGCGTTATTTTGAGGGTTACCCCGCAGGTAAATCCTGAGACCGGAGAGATCACGATGTATGTTTTTCCTAAGGTGGCTGAAGCTGTTTCAGGGAGCAGTTTTACCGCAGGCTCGCTTACTTACAGGTACCGTGATCCCGAAGAGCGCTCTACTAAGTCGGTAGTCAGGGTCAAAGACGGAGAGACCGTGGTCATCGGCGGTCTCATCCGCGATGAATTATTGGTTCAGAAGACCGGCCTGCCGATATTGCAGGATATACCCCTGATCGGGGCGTTATTCCGGCATGTCGGAGGTACTACAAGTTCTCCCGATAAGAATAAACAGCGGGAGCTCCTGGTCTTTATTACCCCGCATATTGTTAAAGACAATTCCGGGACGGCCCTTAGCGCTGCCCCGGTAAAATTAGTCCAGAATAATAAGCAGTTGGCTATCCCCGAAAGAGAACAGGGGGTGGACTCCGGATACGACCGCGATCTGGCCATAAACCAGAGCCTGAATAATTTTGACAAGAGAAAAAAATAACAACAATGCCCAGAGAAAGATATTTAAGGCTTGGCGAGCTCCTTGTCAAAGAGGGGCTCATTAATTTACAGCAGCTAGAGAAAGCGGTAAGCGTCCAGAGGCAGGAAGGGGGGCGTTTAGGGGAAGTCTTGGTGAAACTGGGGATGGTGAAAGAAGACCTGATGGTCTCCGTCCTCGGTAAACAGCTGAATATCCCGTATTTTTCCCTCGGTACCGGGATGCTTAAGCCTGCCGTCGATCAGGAACTGGATAAAGTCATCCCCCAGGAATTTGCTTATAAGAATACCGTCCTACCGCTATCCCGTACCCTAAAATCACTCACTGTGGCTATGGCCGATCCTCTGGATATCATTTTAATCGATAACTTGAGGAGGCTTACTAATTGCGAGATTAATCCGGTAATAGCGACTAAGACCGATATACAAAAGGCGGTAGAGGATTTTTACGGTAAATCCGCGATGTTCAGGGAGGCGGTCGAGGCAAGCTATGATATCAGCAGTGTTGATGCAGGGGCGACCGTTGAAATTTCTGCGGGTGACCAGGAATTAAGCCTGGATAAGCTTATTGCCCGCGCGGAAGAGGCCCCCGTAGTCAAGCTTGTGGACCTGATTATCCGTCAGGCCATCGATGAACGCGCCTCCGATATACACATCGAGCCTTTCAAAGATAAAATTTCGCTGCGTTACCGTATCGACGGAAAACTATATGAAATTCCTCCTCCCGCAAAGCATCTGCATTTGCCGATAATCTCGCGTATAAAAATACTCTCCAAACTGGATATTGCCGAAAAACGCCTTCCTCAAGACGGCGCTTTTATGGTCAAAATAAATGAACGCCCGATAGATATCCGCGTCTCTTCAATCCCCACTATTTACGGGGAGAAGATCGTCATGAGGATACTGGATAGGAGCAAGGTAGTCCTTGACCTTAATCTTTTAGGCTTTGAACCGAAGCAGCTGGAATTGATGCGTAAGGCAATGGAGGCCCCTTATGGCTTGGTTTTCTTGACCGGGCCAACCGGGAGCGGTAAGACTACTACGCTTTATGCTATGCTTAGCGAGATGAAGAGCCCCACCAAAAATATACTCACTATCGAGGACCCTGTTGAATATAAGCTTGAAGGCATTAACCAGGTGCAGATAAAACCCGAGATAGGCCTTACTTTTGCTACCGCGTTGCGCAGCTTTCTAAGGCAGGACCCGGATATTATGCTTGTCGGCGAGGTAAGGGATTTAGAGACCGCGCAGATCTGCGTGCGCTCTGCCCTCACCGGGCATCTGGTTTTAAGTACGCTGCACACCAATGACGCGCCTTCGGCAGTGAACCGTCTTATGGATATAGGAATAGAACCGTATATGCTAGCTCCGTCTTTATTGATGATCGTAGCCCAACGCCTGGTGCGCAGGCTCTGCCCGGACTGCAAAGAGGCGTATGAGCCTACGGCCGAACAGTTAAAGAATATAAAATTGAAGGCAGACCTGATATACAGGCCTAAGGGTTGCGATAAGTGCAATCAATCCGGATATAAGGGCCGTATATGCGTCGATGAAGTGCTGGTCGCCAACGCGCAGATCCAGGAATTGATCAACCAGCGCGCGCCTTTCCAGAAGATCAGGGAAGTCGCTAAGGCTACGGGGATGCAGACTCTTTATGAAACGGCTTTGAAAAAAGTCGAACAGGGATTTACTTCGCTTGAAGAGGCTTTGTCTGTCACCATCGGGGCGGAATAATGGCGAAATTCTATTATATAGCCAGAGACAGGAAGGGAAATAAAGTCACCGGAGCGGAAGAAGCGAGTGGTTCGGAAGAACTCATCAACCGGTTGCAGGTACGGGATCTTCTAGTCATCAGCGTTATGCCGGAGCTAAAACAGGGGGATCTTCCGGCCCAATCAACTTTCACCGGCGGGACTCAGCCCAGGCCCAGGGCTATGCATGGATGGGTCACTAGCGACGACTTAGTGCTATTTTGCCGCCAGTTAGCCACACTCTTAGGGGCAGGCGTTACTATATTGAAGAGCCTTGAGATTATTGCCCAGCAGGTCCCCAGCCAGAAGCTTTATCAGGTCATCCGCGATTTGCAAAAAAAGATGGAAGCGGGTTTGAGTTTTCATGAAGCGATGTCCAAGCACCCTAAAGTTTTTACTGACCTTTGGGTAAACCTGGTAGAGAGCGGCGAGGCTTCGGGAAATTTGGCTATGGTCTTAAACCGCCTCGCGGGATACCTTGAATTGAAAGCCGCTTTTAAGAGAAAGATCGTCTCGGCTACCATTTATCCGGCTATTCTTTTTGTGGCCGGGACTGCCGCGCTCCTGTTTATGACCATAAAGATCATCCCTACCTTCGTGGAATTATTCAAAGGTTTTAATATCAAGCTTCCGGCGCTTACGGTGATATTGGTAGAAACAAGCGTTTTTATACGTAAATTCGTCCTGATTATATTCGTAGGGATAGCCGCGGGGATTTTTATATTACGCAAATACGCGCAGACTAAAGAAGGGGGCCGGCAGATAGAGAAAATTTTATTCCGCCTGCCCATATTCGGGGAATTCTACCGCGTGGTGGTGATCGAGCGTTTTACTTCGGAGATGTCCACGCTGGTGGAAAGCGGCGTCCCGATTCTTTATTCGTTGGAGATCGCGGAGCGCAGCGTAGGTAACCTGACCTTAGGTGATATCATCCGCAAGGTAAAGGACGATGTGCGCGAAGGAAAACCGTTAAGCCAGCCTTTAGCGCAGAGCGGGTTTTTTGACCCCATGGCCGTTCAGATGGTCAGCATTGGAGAGGAGATCGGAGAGCTCTCCAATATGTTCAAGCGCCTGAATGTTTTTTACCAGGAATACGTAGAAACGTTTTTGACCCGTTTTACCACAATGTTTGAGCCGATAATGCTTGTTTTTATGGGCCTGGTAGTCGGTATCATGGTTATCGGGATGTTCTTGCCGATATTCCAGATCACCCAGATTAAATAATTGACAACTTTTTGGTAATATGTTAATGTGTAAGCGATAAACCTAATTAACAAAGGAGGAGTGATGAGAAAGGGTTTTACGCTGTTGGAACTTATAGTAGTTATTATTATCGTCGGCGTTCTGGCAACATTGGGTTTCACTCAATACGGCGCTATGATTGAAAAATCGCGCGGCGCTGAAGCAAAGGCTATATGCGGCGATATCAGAAAATTAGCCGCTGCCTACAGGCTGGAGCGCGGTACGGTTACCGGTGTGATAGCTTCTGATTTGAATATCGGGACTTCTACCGACCAGATACCCAGCACCTGCAGTCAATCTTCGCATTATTTCTCTTATAGCGTCGCTGCCGCCGATCCTACTATCACCATCACCGCTACCAGGTGCGGTACCGGCACAGGAAAGACCCCGGGCTCAACTAACGCAGGGACTATCGTATTGACGACTAACCTTACGACCGGAGTAGATTCTTGGACGGGAACAGGCGTTTGGCACTAATTATCAATTAATATGGGTTTAAGTAAAAGAAGTTTTACCCTATTAGAATTGATCGTTGTCATAGTGATAATCGGTATTTTGGCAACGCTTGGTTTTACTCAATACGGCGGTTATAAGGAGAAGACGCTTGACCGCGAAGCGCAATCCAATCTTCTCCTGATTCTCGCCGGGGAGCGCATCGCGAGGCTGGAGAGTAACACTAGTAGTTATGCGGGCCCCGCCAATAGCAACACAGACGTTAATACGCTCTTGAGGATGCTTCTGCCTACTACCAACCCTAATTGGAACTATACGATTACAGGTGTTTCAGCTACATCTTTTTGCGCTCAAGCCGTAAGGAATGTGACTGCAGGGAGATCTTTCCATATACTGGCCCCGACACTCGCTGTTCCTGATCCGCAACCCGCGTCAGGAAGCTGTCCTTAATAAGGAATAGGTTTATAGATGAACAGGAATTCGCGCGGCCTCACTTTGATGGAGATTATTGTGGCCACGGTGATTTTTGCCGTGGCAGTGGCCGGCCTGACTAATTTATTCGTTGCCGGAAAGAGGTACATACTTCATAGCCGCTTGAGGATATCCGGCGGAGAACTGGGGAAAGTCTTTCTGGATCCGCTGCAGATGAGTGTAGCTCAAAACACCTGGGATACGGCTGCTAACAGCCTCAAGGCAGGGAGTTATTATTGCGATGATACGCCGCACGCAGGTAAGGCCCTTCTGCCTGCCGGATGCCCGTCTAGCGCAAGCCAGAGGACACTTGACGGCACGCCTTATAACGCCGATTATACCGTTGAAGACATGAGTGGTGAGGCCAATAATCCGGAATTACGCCGCGTTGTCCTTCAGGTAAACTGGTCCGAAAATAAACCTTAAATCTATGGTTAAAAGGAATAAGGGTTTAACTCTGATCGAGTTGCTGATTGCTATCAGCATTATTTTTATGGTAATCATGGGGCTATCCAGTATGGAGATATTCAGCCGGCAGCATGTAATCAGCGCAAGCCGCCGCTCTCTTCTGCAGAATGAATTGTCACTGGCCCTTGAAACAATGACTAAGTCCGCGGTTCAGGCTACCGGGGATACCGCTAAAGGCAAGCCGGCCTTCCAAATTTTAGGCACCAACGACGGGTTTGAAATAAGGATAGATAGGAATAACCCGGCTACTCCCGCTGATTCTGATGACGATCTTTGGCATATATATAAATTAAGCGGTAATACGCTTACTTTTAGTTGTACTAAGGTAGACGGCAGCGCATCTGCCTTATGCCCTGCCGATACGTTTTTATCTAAACATATAAATGCTGGCGTAGCTGTCAATCAGACGATGAGTACAAGCGAACCCGCTTCCGGTTTTTATATAAATCTTAGCGAAAATGCTACCGTTGCCGAAGTCGGTTTAGCGGCCCGTTACGATCCGGGCCGTAATATTGCTTTGGATAATCCGCAGATCCAGATGAAGGCGCGGCTGCAGACCAGCAATGTTTCAGTTAAGTAGAATTTAGCCTTATAATCGGGCCTGTAGCTCAGCTGGGAGAGCGCCTCGTTCGCATCGAGGAGGCCAGCGGTTCGATCCCGCTCAGGTCCACAAAATATTCACCCGATGAACCGATTCTTTATCCCATCGCTTGCTTCCTCCGAAAATAAGATCACCATCACAGACAAGGGGCAGATCCATCACCTTAGGGATGTTTTGCGGCTTAAGGAAGGTGAGGAGGTCGCGCTATCCGACGGAAGGGGCAATGAGGCCACGGCAAAGATCGGGCAAATCTCTCCGGCAAGTATCTGTTTGATCGTTAAAAACAAATCTGCGTCCGGTTCCAAGAGAATAAATCTTACCATTGCCTGCGCAATCCCTAAGAAATCGAAGTTTGACGACATCATCGATAAGCTGACCCAGTTGGGTGTAGACAGGATTATCCCGCTTAAGACCGAGCGCGCTATTGTCAAGCTAACCGGAGAAAAAGCGGATGTAAGGCATAAGCGTTGGCTCAAAATCGCTCTTAGTGCGGCACAACAGAGCCAGAGGAGTATTCTTCCTTATGTTGAGGCGCTTACGGATATAAAAGACGTAATCAGGCGTTCTGCGGAATTTGATTTAAAACTTATTCCTACCCTTGAAGGCGAGCGAAAGAGTTTCAGAGAGGCTTTTTCCCGCCCTTATCATAATATACTGATCCTTATCGGCCCCGAAGGTGATTTTACCGCCGGTGAGATAGGCTTAGCCAGGAAAAACGGTTTTATCCCCGTAGGCCTCGGAAGATCGGTATTGCGCGTTGAGACCGCGGCTCTCGCCGTCGCCAGCTTTATCAATCTGAATGAAAACAGTTAATCCTTCGACTACGCTCAGGATTAATGGTGAGCGAAGTCGAACCATTAGGTTCTATACCCTGGGCTGTAAGGTCAATCAGTACGATACCCAGAGCATCAGGGAGAGGTTTCTAAGGCAGGGTTTTAGAGAGGCTTCAAACGGGGCTAAGGCCGGAGTCTGTCTGGTCAATACCTGCACCGTGACTCAAGGAGCTGACCAGAAATCGCGCAATATCATCCGCAGGTCTTTTAGGGAAAATCCCGGGGCAAAAGTAATCGTGACCGGCTGCCTGGTAAACAGAGACCACGCCGCCATTGCCGCGATTAAGGGTGTGGCATTTGTCATAGGTAAGGAGTTCTTCCCCGACGGGATAACCGGATTTTCCGGGCGCACGCGCGCATTCCTTAAGATCCAGGACGGATGCGATAATGCCTGTTCTTACTGTAAAGTCCCTTTGGTCAGGGGGAGATCGCGCAGCAGGAATATCTGCGATGTTGTCGGCGAGGCCAGGGCACTGATAAAAAAAGGATATAAAGAGATAGTCCTCACCGGAATATGCCTGGGCGCTTACGGAAAGGATTTAAGCCCTAGGACCAGCCTTACTAAATTGATCGGCGAGCTGGAGAGAATAGAGGGGCTTTTGCGTATAAGGTTAAGCTCTATCGAGGCGGGGGATGTTTCCGGGGAGCTGATCAGGAAATTAGCCGGCTCTTCCAAATTATGCCGCCACTTGCATATTCCGATTCAGAGCGGTGACGACCTGATTTTGAAGAATATGCGGCGCAGGTACACGCGCAGATATTATTTGAATCTGATAAATTTGCTCCGGCGCAAGGTCCCCGCCATCTCGATAACGACGGATGTAATAGTCGGCTTCCCCGGAGAGGGCGAGGAGAACTTTAAGAATACGCTGGATTTAGTAAAACGCATACAGCCGCTTAAGGTCCACGTTTTTCCTTATTCCAGGAGGGAGGGGGTTTTATCCTGCGAGTATGCAATTGAACTTCCCGCCTCCGTAATAAATGCGCGAATAGAGCGCTTGACTAAGCTTGGTATTTCTCTGGCTAAGCGGTTCAAAAGGAGGTTTTTGCGTAGGAGTATGCCGGTTTTATTCGAAACACGCGTTAAAAACTCGCCCGGGTCATGGGAGGGGTACACAGATAATTACATAAAGGTCCGCTTTAAATCAAAGGCAGGCCTGAAGAATAGAATAACCCGGGTAATTTTACTTGACAACTTACTAACTCTATGATATAAAACAGGATAACGAAAAGGGGACGGGCGTTTTAGGTTGCTCCTCCGGCCGAAGGTAATGAGTAATAATTTATAAAAGTTAACGAGTCGGAAGGCAAATCGAGGTTTAAACGCTTTAGTTAATCTTACCTTGGGAAGGAGGACTAGAATCATATGAAAAGACGCGGTTTTACTCTCGTAGAAATCATGATCGTAGTTGCGATCATCGCATTGTTAGCCGCCATCGCCATACCTAATCTTTTAACGGCAAGGCGTACGGCCAACGAAGCAGCGGCAAAGGCTACAGTCAGAAGCCTTTCCACAGCAGCAGAGACTTTCTCAACGTCTCACAGCGGTGCATATCCGGCAGCGGTAGGGGCGGGTGGATTATTGGATTTCATCAGCTCAGCAGCTAGCTATTGCACCAACGCAACCGGCGGAACTACCGCAGTCCAGGGTTATAATTATGCCTGTACTTTAACCGCAGGCGGCTATACATTCGTAGCCACACCCGTGACTGTAGGCACAACCGGAAGCGTCACTTACACAGCATCGACAGG
>Ga0172375_10001832_pt1 | contig 33900 bp, 20 predicted proteins | sample LakKiv1m_FD_114537 | JGI IMG/M metagenome (GOLD analysis project Ga0172375, IMG submission 114537) | Freshwater microbial communities from Kabuno Bay, South-Kivu, Congo - kab_092012_11.1m | ecosystem: Environmental > Aquatic > Freshwater > Lake | place: Democratic Republic of the Congo... | reverse complement strand
GCCCTCGAGCTGGCGCAGCAGGTGGTGGAAATTCGGCGCCGCCAGCGCGTGGCCCGACTTGCCCGGCGTCGGGTCGAGGCCCACCAGGATCTCGTCCTGCCGCGGCTTGTTGAAGTGCACGAGCTGGCGCGTCCGGCGCAGCTTCTCGTCGGGAAGGGGCCAGCCGCGGTGCGCCGCGAGGCGCGGCAGCCCCAGGAACGGGGCCGCCGCAGCCAGACGATCGCCGCGGTAGCGCGCGCCGCCCTCGCGGCTGCGGATCTCGAAATTGACCGCCGGGTACGCGGTCGGGTGCGAGGGTCCCATCCGCAGCGGCGCCCCGGTCGCCAGCGACACGGTCTCGAGGGCGGGGTGCGGATCGCAGGACATCACGAGGCTGAGGTCGTACCCTTCCCGTCGCACGCTCTTGAGCAGGGCGTGGCAGGATGGGCTCCACAATTTCAACTGCCGCGGCTGGTACACGAGACAGTGGCGCGCGATCCCGCTGGGCGCGACCAGGGACACGTGCGATTCCGGCAGCAGGAAATCCAGGCGGGCACGGGGGTGGCGCTCGCGGACCGCCTGCAGCAGCGGCAGGTGGAACAGCAGGTCGGACAGGTCGCCGGTGTCGATGGCCAGCACAAGGGGCTCGTCCCCCAGGGCGCCCGGCAGCGTGAAGCCCTCGCCGCCTCCCCGCAGGAAGAAACGGTCGACGAGACCCCGGACCAGCCTGCCCTCGGCGAAGCTCATGGCCGGCCGTCGCTCACGAGGTGAACTCCTCGGGGAAGAGTTCCGCCCAGACCTCCTCGACCCGCTTCACGCAGACGAACCCGATGTCGCGGGACACCTCGGCGGGGATCTCGTCGAGGTCGTGCTCGTTCTCCTTGGGCAGCAGGATGCGGCGGATGCCGGCGCGGTGCGCGGCCAGGACCTTCTCGAGCAGGCCGCCGATGGGCAGCACGTCGCCCGTCAGCGTGATCTCCCCCGTCATGGCCGTGCGGCGGTCGACCGGGCGCCCCACCATCAGGGAGAACAGCACCGTCGCCATGGTGATGCCGGCGCTGGGTCCGTCCTTGGGCACCGCCCCGGCCGGAATGTGGATGTGCAGGTCGTGCTCGCGGAAGAAGGCGCGGTGCCGCTCGCGGTCGCCGAAACGGGCGCGAAGGTAGGAGTAGGCCGCCGCCGCCGACTCCTGCATGACGCTGCCGAGCTGGCCGGTGAGCTTCAGCTGCCCGGAACCCGACGGCAGGGCCACGCCTTCGAGGTAGAGGATCTTGCCGCCGGCCGAGGTCCAGGCCAGGCCCGTGGCGACGCCGATGCGGGCGCGGCTGCGCAGCCGGTCCGGATCGTAGTCGGGCTGCCCGAGGTATTCGGGCAGGCTCTGGGCGGTGATCGCGTGGCGGCGCCGGCGGCCGCGCGCCACGGTCTTGGCGACCTTGCGGCAGACGGCGCCGATCTTGCGCTCGAGGCCGCGCACGCCGGCCTCGCGGGTGTAGCCGTTGATCAGGGCGCGCAGGCCCGCGTCGGTGAAGCCCACGTGCTTGGCGGTCAGGCCGTTCTCCTCGAGCTGCCGCGGCACCAGGTAGCGCTTGGCGATCTCCAGCTTCTCGAGGTTCGTGTAGCCGGGCAGCTGGATGACCTCCATGCGGTCCAGCAGGGGGCGCGGGATGGTGTCCATCATGTTGGCCGTGGTGATGAACAGGGTGTGCGAGAGGTCGAACGGCAGCGACAGGTAGTGATCGGTGAACGAGAAGTTCTGCTCCGGGTCCAGGACCTCCAGCAGGGCGCTGGCGGGGTCGCCGCGGAAGTCCTGGCCCAGCTTGTCGATCTCGTCGAGCATGATCAGGGGGTTGTTGGTGCCGCAGTCCTTCAGCCCGGCGATGATGCGCCCCGGCATGGCGCCGACGTAGGTGCGGCGGTGCCCCCGGATCTCGGCCTCGTCGCGCATGCCGCCGAGCGAGAAGCGGAAGAACTTGCGGCCGATCGCCTCGGCGATGCTGCGCCCCAGCGAGGTCTTGCCGACGCCGGGCGGGCCGATCAGGCAGATGATGGGTCCCCGGTGGTCGCCCTTGAGCTTGCGCACGGCCAGGAACTCCAGGATGCGCTCCTTGACGTCCGCGAGCCCGTAGTGGTCCCGCTCGAGAACCGCCTCGGCGCGCTTGATGTCCAGCTTGTCCTCGCTGGCCGCGAGCCAGGGCAGGTCCAGCAGCCAGTCGATGTAGGTCTTGCTGACCGTGTACTCGCTGGCGCCGGGGGACATGCGGGCCAGGCGGTCGGCCTCCTTCTCGGCGACGGCGCGCACGTGCTCCGGCAGCTGGGCGTTCGCCAGGCGCTCCTGCAGCTCCTCGATCTCGACGGTGCCGTCGTCGGTGTCGCCCAGCTCGCGCTGGATCGCCTTGAGCTGCTGGCGCAGGTAGTACTCGCGCTGGTCCTTGTCGATGCTCTTGCGCACCTTGGACTGCAGCTTCTGCCCCAGCTCCGCCACCTCCAGCTCGCGCACGACGATCTTGGCCAGGATCTGCAGGCGCTCCAGCGGGGCGACGGCCTCCAGCACCTGCTGCTTCTCGGCGATCTCGATGTCGAGGTTGGTGGCGATCAGGTCGGCGAGGCGGCCGGGGTCGTCGATGTTCATCACGACGACCTTCAGCTCGTCGGACAGGCTCTCGCTGGCGTCGACGATCTTCAGGAAGTTGTTGGCGACGCCCCGCATGTAGGCCAGAGTGCGCGGGTCGGCGGCCTTCGTCTCCGGCAGCCCCTCCACCTTCGCCTTGAGGTAGGGCTGCTCGGACACGAACTCGCCGATGCGCACGCGGGCCACGCCCTGGCCCAGCAGCCGCATGCTGCCGTCGGGGAAGCGCAGCATCTTCTGGATCTTCACGGCGGTGCCGACGCGGTACAGCAGGTCCTTCTCGGAGGGGTGGTCCTCGTCCTCGCCCGGCTCGCGCTGCGAGACCGCGCCGAGCATCTTGTCGCCGGCGAGGCAGTCGTCCGCCAGGCGGATGAGGTTCTCGTCGCTCAGCACGAGCGGGACCATCATGTAGGGGAAGATCACCGCGTCGCTGATGGGCAGGACGGGCAGCACCGCGGGCACCAGGGCCTCGGGCGCGTCGCTCGACCGTCGCTGTCGCTCGTCGACGTTCATGTGTTCCGTCCCTTCCGGGTCCGTCCGGTTCCGGCGCCGGTCACTTCCCGTTGCCGACGTCCACGCGCCGCCGGCCGCCGCCGGCCGCCGGCCCCTTGCGGAACGTGACGTAGAGGAATCCGTTGCGGTAGCGGGCGGCCGCGGTCTCCGGCTGCACCGACACCGGCACGACGATGCGCCGGGCGAAGGGCCCCACGCTGATCTCCATCTTCGAGTAGTGCTTCTTGCCGGCCGGCGCGATGTCCTGGCGCGTGCCGCGCACGGTCAGGGTCCCGCCGTCGGTGAAGACCTCGATCGCGGCGGGGTCCATGCCCGCCAGGTCCATCTGCACGACGAAGGCTTCCTCGGTCTCGTAGGCGTCGGTGGCCGGCCGCCAGGTCAGGTCGTCGTCCAGGGGCACCCGGCCCAGCCCGCGGGCGTGGGTCGTGACCAGGATCTCGAAGATGTCGTCCACGGGACCGGGGTCCCCGGCCGCGCGGTGTTCCGTCGTGATCATGGCGGGCCTCCTTGGGCGTTGACCCACCGCATGCTAGCGGCGGGGAGGCGGGGCGTCAACCGGCGACCGGCCAGGGAATGCGGAGAGCAGGGAACGCGGGGAGCTTGTCGGGCGCGTCGGCCGCGTGCTAGGCTCCGCGGAGATCGGGACGGGGGGAGCCGTCGCTTCCGGGGTCCCGGCGGCACCCGGACCCGGCTACTCCAGCCGAGAGGTGGCGCGAGATGGCCGACTGCCTGTTCTGCAAGATCGCCGCCGGGGAGATCCCCGCCGACATCGTCCACGCTGACGAGGAGTTCGTCGCGTTCCGGGACATCGCGCCCCGCGCCCCGGTCCACGTCCTGCTGATCCCCCGCCGCCACATCCCGTCGCCGGGCGACCTCGGCGACGGCGACGCCGCCCTGGCCGGGCGGCTGCTGGTCGCCGCGGCGAGGCTCGCGCGCGAGCTCGGCCTCGACGCCACGGGGTACCGCTGGGTGCTGAACTGCGGCGCCGACGGGGGACAGACCGTCCCCCACCTCCACCTGCACGTGCTGGGCGGGCGCGAACTCGGCTGGCCTCCGGGCTAGGGGGCGGCGCCGGCCGCGTCCGCGGTCACTTCACCTTGTACAGGCCGCGCCCGGCGCTGACCAGGATCGTGCTCGTGGACAGCGTCCGCCGCAGCACGTTCGCGAAATTGCCGCTCTTGCTCTTGACCAGCTTGCCCTTGGCGATGGCGGCCAGGATGTCCTGGACGGACATCTTGCCGCCGTTGGCGCGGATCAGGCCGGCGACGACCGATTCGAGGGTCGCCTTGCCGGCGGCCTTCCCCTTCGCGGCCGGCTTCTTGGCGGCGGCCTTCTTCGTCGCGGCCCGCTTCGCCGTCGCCTTCTTCTTCGCCGGCTTAGCGGTCGTCTTCTTCGCGATCGCCTTCTTGGCGACGGCCTTCTTCGCGACAGTCTTCTTCGCGGCGGCCTTCTTCGCGACGGCCTTCTTCGCGGCGGCCTTCTTCGCGGCGGCCTTCTTCACGACCGCCTTCTTGCGACCGGCCTTCTTGCGGCGGGCGGACTTCGCGGCGGCGCCCTCCCCCTTCACGAGATCGGCGATGGCGGCGCGCACCTTGACCAGTTCCGCTTCGAGCCCGCTGCGGCGCGACTCCAGTTCGGTGAGCCGTTCCTTGACGGCGAGCAGGCGTCGTAGATCGTCGAGCGACAGTTCCCCCGCTAGTGCGGCAAACTTGCGTGTCATCGCGAACCTCCGGGTCGGAGCCGACGGACGGGCATGGATATTACCGGTACCCTAGCGCCGGCCACCGCGAACTGTCAACCGGGAGGTAAGATCGGGATCGTCAGCGCCGGTCGGCAGGCGCGATCCACCAGTCCTGGACGTTCTGGTAGGTCGAGAGCACGTGGGGCGCGACGCCCCGCAACCGGCGCCGCACCGCCACCACCTGGTCGGGGTAATAAAGGGTGGCGACCGGTGCGTCCTCCAGGATCAGGCGCTGGAAGGCGTGCCATACCGGCCGGGCCCGGTCGCGGTCGCGCTCGGCGAGCCCCAGGGCGAGCAGCGAATCGGCCGCGGCGCTGGCGTAATGGCCGTAGTTGAAGAGCGACCAGGCGTCCGAGGCGAACCGCGGCGACGGATCCACCGCGAGCCGCTCGGAGTAGACGCCCAGGTACGCCTCGAAGCGGCCGGACTGGACGAGCTCGATCGCCGCGCCCATCTCCATGACCCGGGGACGGCACGCCACGCCCACGCGGCCGAGGTGGTCGCGGATCGCGGCGGCGCCGTTCTCCCGCACCGCGTCGCCCTTGCGCGTCAGCAGGGTGAAGCTCAGCGCCGCGCCATCGCGCTCGCGCACGCCGTCGCCGTCGGCGTCGCGCCAGCCGGCCTCGTCCAGCAGCGCGCGGGCCCGCGCGGGGTCGTAGGGTTCCGGCGGCAGCGCGGGGTCGAAGGCCCAGAGCGCCGGCGGCAGCGGGCCGCCGCCCGCGCGGGCGCAGCTCTCCAGCAGGCCGTCGACGAAGAGCGAGCGGTCGACGGCCAGCGACAGCGCCCGCCGCACGCGCGCGTCGGCGAAGCGGGGGTCCTCCAGGTTCCACACGATCTGCCCCACCAGGCGGCCCGCGAGGCGGTGCACGACCACGTCGTCACGATGACGCAAGCGGGCGAGCGAACCCGCCGGCACGTCCTCCAGCAGGTCCACGCCGCCGGTCTCGAGCTCGACCAGGCGGGACGTCTCGTCGGGGATGATCCGCAGGACGAGGCGGTCGAGACGGGCGCGCGGCCCCGGGTAGCCCTCGTTGCGGCGCAGCACCAGCGTCTGGCCGCGCTCCCAGGACTCCAGGACGAAGGGGCCGCTCGAGAGGGGCCGCTCGTTCAGCGGCCACGCGCGCACCGCCGCCGGGTCCAGCGCGTCGGTGAGGTGGGACGGCAGCAGGAAATGGCCGAGCGTCGCCACGAGATCGCTGCGGTTCTCCCGGAACACGTAGCGCACCGTCGAGTCGTCCAGCGCGGTGACGGAGACCACGTTGTTGAAGCGGCCGCCGCCGCGCGGGCTCGCCACCCGCGGGTCGACGAACAGCCGGTACGAGGCCGCGACATCGCGGGCGGTCAACGGCGCGCCGTCGGACCAGCGCCAGGGCCGCAGCCGGACCGTCACCGCGAGGCTGTCGGGGGTGAACTCCAGGGTCGAGGCGATCCGGGGACGGTAGACGAAGTCCTCCCCCATCTCCACCAGGGTATCGCCGAGCAGGTCGAGGACCTGGCCGGCGTGCGCGGAGGTGTAGAGCAGGGGATTCAGGACGTCGGGGTCGGCCGGGAAGGCGACGACGGCCGTCCCGCCGTCGACCGGCGAGGCGGCGGTGTCCGGGCGATCCTCGCCCCTGCGCCCGCACCCCGCGGGCAGGACGCACAGCAAGACCAGCAGCAGGCAAACGGCCGGCGCCGTCGCGCCGCCGCCTCCCGCCCCCCGGACCGCGCCCCTCGTCCCGACACGCACGCTCCATCCTCCCGTCGCGGCGAAGCGGCCCGGCCCCGTCGGGACCGGGCCGCCCCGGCGGCCGTGCGCAGTGTAGCGTGGGCGCCGGTCGCGGTCAACGCGACCGGCGGCCGTCATTTCACGAGCAGCATCTTCAGGGTGCTGTCCTCGCCGCCGCGCTGCGCGCGCAGGAAATAGACGCCGCTGGCCTGGGGACGGCCGGCGTCGTCCTGGCCGTGCCAGGTCACCGTCAGCCAACCGGGCGCCGCCGGCCCGCGGTGCAGGCTGCGCACGAGCCGGCCCTGCGCGTCGAAGATCTCGACCGAGAGCGGTCCCTCCCCGCCTTCGGGCACGTAGAGGCGGGCCGTGGTGCTCGGGTTGAAGGGGTTCGGGACGTTGCGCGTCAGCGTCAGCTTCGCGGCCGGCGGCGGCAGATCCTCGACCGGCGTGGTGGCGACGGCCCGGAAGACGCCGTCGCGCAGGTAGTGGCCGCGGAAGGTGGGCCAGGTCATCTCGTTCGGGTAGTGGGTCGCCGGGAGGTCCCAGACGTGGATCATCAGGTCCCAGCCGCCGTAGACGAGATTGACGTAGCCGTCCTGGTCGAGATCGCAGATCACGGGCGCGGGGCGGATGGGCCCGCCGAGGGTCAGCGGGAAGCCGTCGAGGTCCTGCCCGTCGTGCGAGAAGGCGTAGAGGTTGTTCGGCGTTTCGGTGTCGCCGCCCCCGATGCCGAACACCACGTCCGGGTAGTGGTCGCCATCGAGGTCGCCGACCACGGGGCTGGATTCGGAGTTGCCGGGCACGGAGCGGGGCCAGCCGCTCATGGTCTGGCCGCTGGTCCCGCCGGCGACGTCGGTGTCGACGACGTGGACGTTCGACGACGTGGCGCCGAGCACCTCGACCGCGAGGATCTCCAAGCGGCCGTCGTTGTCGAAGTCGCCCACGGCCGGGCTGGGACAGGTCACGTCGCCGTTGGCGCTCTGGGAGCGGAAGTAGCGCGGGAACCCGGGGTAGCGGGTGCCGTTCTGGCGCACGACGCGCAGCGAGTCCTCCTCCGAGACGTAGACGATCTCCTTCAGACCGTCGTTGTCCAGGTCGGCGATGGTGGGGCTGCACATGATGTTGCCGCCGACGCCCGCGGGGATCGGGAAGCCGGGCACCTGCGTCCCGTCGTGGCGGTAGGCGAGCAGCTGGTTGGTCGCCACGGTGCGGTAGCGCGTCCCGAAGATGATGTCCTTGGCGCCGTCGCCGTCGAGGTCCTCGAGCGCGGGCGCCGAACGGCACCACTCGTCGTAGGTCAGCACCGCCGAGCGGTCGATGAGCACGCCGAGGGTCGCGGGGTTGTTGTCGCCGTCGCGCACCTCGGTGCCGTCGGCGTGCCAGGCGAGCGTGCGGCCGGCGAGGTTGTTGACGACGACCTCGACCCCGCCGTCGCCGTCGATGTCCCCCACCGCCGGCGGCGTCCAGACCCACATGGTCCCGGTGGACTGGGGCCAGCCGGGCACCTGCGTGCCGTCGGCGTTGAAGGCGTACAGCAGCTTGAGATCGCGGTCGGCGCAGAGGATCTCCAGGGCCGGGTCGGCGTCGAGGTTCGCCAGGGTCACGCCCATGGGCGTCATCCGGCCGTTGAGGCTGGTGATCGGGCCGAGGGTCTGCGAATCGTCGTCGCCGTCGAACAGCTCCTGCCCGTCCTCGGTCCACACGTAGACCTCGTCCGAGGCCATGACGATCTCCAGGCGGTGGTCGCCGGTCACGTCGCCGACGGCGCAGTGGCTGCTCGTCTCGACGGCGAAGGGCAGCGGGAACGGCGAGAGCTCCGACGGCGAGGTGCTCTTGGCGAAGACGGCCGAGGCGGCGCCCTCCACCAGGAACGAGTCGACGCAGGTGATGCGGTAGTAGTAGCGAGTCAGCAGGTCCAGGCCGGTGTCGCGGAAGTAGGAGATCCGCCCCAGCAGGTCGAAGTTGGCCCGCGTGAACGGGCCGGCCGCGCTCTGGCTGCGGTAGACGTGGTAACCGCGCACCCCGGCCAGGTTCACCGGTGTCCAGGTCAGCTCGATGACGTCGGGACCCAGCGCGGCGACGGATTCGAGATCGGTCGGCACCGCGGGCGTCGTCATCCCGATGGCGTGCACGAAGCGCCGGCCGCGCGCGTCGGTGACGACGATCCTGGCGTCGTAGGCCTGCGCGACGTCGAGGACCTTCAGCGAGACCAGCGCCGTGCCGCTGGACGTCTGCAGCAGATCGAGGTTGGGGTACGTCAGGAGCGAGTCGTACAGCACGACGTTGGGGCTGCCGGTGCGCAGCACGGCGGTGAGGCCGTCGGCGCGGCCGGCGCCGAAATTCTCCAGCGTCATCATCACCGTGACGCGCTCGTTGTTCTCCAGGATGCCGTCGTTGTCGCCGTAGGGTGCGTCGAACCAGTCCAGGGCGATGGGCTCGACCTCGGGGGCCGCGACCACCTGCTCCCAGTCGGTGGTCCACGGCCCGGCGGGCGCGTTGTCGGCGACCACCAGGAAGGTGACGTGGCTGCCGTCGGCCATCGCCGCGTCGTAGCGGACCAGGAAGGTGTCCAGGGCGTTGGCGCTGCCCCCGCTGGGGATGGTGGCCACCGCGGCGGCGCCGTCCAGGACGGTCACCCCGGCCGCGGCCGTCGCCAGCACCGCGGTCACGCCGGCGGCGCCGCCGCTGCCGGTGTCCTGGAAGCGCGCCAGGTAGGCCACGGTCTCCCCGGCCTCGGCGACGCCGTTGCCGTTGCCGATCGAACCGCCGGTGCCGTTGTCGGTGACGGTCATGCTCTGCAGGGCGATGTAGGCGCCGGAGCCGGTGACCGGCAGCGACTGGACCTGGCGGGCGGCGTTGCGGGCGGTCACCGTCAAGGTGAGCGACCCGGTGTCCACCGGCACGATGTACAGCTGGACCTGACCGGCGGCGTCGGTATCGCCCCAGGCGTAGACGTCGCCGCTGCGGCTGAGCACGACCCGGGCGCCGACGACGGGCTGCCCCCCCGAGGTGACGGTGACCGGGACGTACTGGGCGCCGCGCGGCACCGAGGCGGGCACGCCCACCGTCAGGGCGGCGGGCGACGCCGTCCACATGCTCTGGGCCGGGTCGCCGAGCAGCGTGTAGTTCATGAACGTCCAGCGGGTGAAGCTGTTGGCGGGCGCGTAGGCCAGCCAGGGCAGCCGGCTGGCGGCCATGAGGTCGCCGAGCCGCGGCTGCGCGTCGCACATCATGGCCTCGAAGAACGCCTTCTGGAAATCGTTCGCGGTGGCCGGGAAGGCCGCCCGCGTGGCGCCGATGGAGGCGAAGGAGCCGCCGTTGGGGTTCTGCACGAACCGCTCCATGAGGCAGCCGTAATCGAAAGCCGCCGAGGCGCAGTTCAGGGCGTACATCAGGAACGTCCGGTCGGCGCCGTTGTGCAGGTTGTCGGCGTCGGTGATGGTGATGTTGGCGTCGCCCATGTCCATGTTGAAGAAGAAGCCGTGGCCGATCTGGTTGAAGACGTTGAAGTGGCCGGTGTTCAGGCTGTCGAGGGCGGCGAGGCGGGTCTCGCGGACCGCCCCCGGGTACATCGGCTGGCCGAACTCGTCGAGGCGGTCCCAGGCTTCGAACATCCTCACCGCGGTCATGTCGGTGCAGGGAGTGACGACCTCGTCGACGAGCGTCTGGGCGTACGCCGCGCCGTCGAGCGTGATCGCGCCCTCGGAGTTGGTGAACAGCACTTCGGCCGCGGTCAGGAAGCGGTTGGCGAAGCCGGCGCCGGCCGCCGCGTTCTCGTAGCCGAGGACCTTGGTCACGAAGGCGTTCACGTCCGCGATGCTGCTCACCGGCGCGCGCCCGAAGGAGACGTCGCTGGCGACGTCGCAGTCGTCGCCGGGGTTGGTCTCGTTGACGGTCGGCTCGCCGAAATCGGCGTCCCCGTCCAGGTTCCAGTTCCCGTCCAGGCAGGCGAAGTAGAGGTCGGCCGGGATGTCGGTCGTGCCTCCGGGCGGGTAGAAATTGCTCAGGGCGTAGCGAGCCGGCACGACGTCGGTGTCGCCGCCGAGCAGGACGTACTCGACGCCCCAGCGCTCGTAGGCGTCGCGGATGAACAGGCGGACCGTCTCCTGGATGTCGACGCCGTGGCGGTAGTTGGCTTCGATCCATTCCAGGGTCTTGACGACGGCGGGCAGCCCCTGCGAGGTGCGGTAGTCGGCCAGGGGCTGGAACGCGGCCGCCAGCGCGTCGCTGGTGATGATCAGGTAGGAGACCGCCGAGCCGCTGAGGCTGGGCGTCTTGTCGGGGCTGAAGCCGCCGGCGACGGGCGCGACGTCGGCGCCGTCCTCGCGCAGGTAGCCGGCCAGGGCTTCGGGGTTGGCCAGGACGCCGGCGAGCCGCCGCTCGAGCTGGCTGCGTTCGCCGGCGACGCGGCGCTGGCGCACGGCGACGTCGGACCGGTCGGCGATCCCCGGCACGGGCAGCAGGCGGACCTCGTAACTCTCCAGCAGTTCGACCTCGCGCCACGACCCGTCCGCCGCCTGCAGCGCGCGCAGGGGGTACACCGTGACGGAGACCAGCCGGAAGCCGTTCATGACGTGGTTGCCGCCGAAGCGTCCCCAGTCGGCGGGGAAGGACGTCTTGGCTTCGGGCAGGATCTGCTGGCGGCCCGGCACGCCCTCGCTGCTGAGCGGGGCGGCGGCCAGCGCCAGTTCCCCGGGCACGGGCAGGGTCCGCGTCGAGAGGGGCACGACCTCGACGGCCCCGTACGAGGACGCCGCCGGCACCAGCAGGGTCAGGGTCCGGCCGACCAGGTCGGGACGACCGGTCTCCTGCAGGAGGTGCGTGCCGGCCAATCGCGGCTGCACGCCCCCGCCCGGCTGCGTCGACCAGGTCACGTCGGACGCGGCGAACGAGCCCCGGTAGACGACGTCGCCGGCGGCCCGGGCACCCGTCGTCGCCAACAGCGGCAGCAGGACGGCGGCGAGGCCGCAGATGAAGCGCGACGCACGCGGGACAGCGGGATCGAGGCGGTTCGTCCGATGCATGTCTCCCCCATGTCGTAAAGGGATGCGCCCGACGCGGTCGCCGGACAGGTCCAGGTCTACATTTCGGCTCATGTGAGCACTTGCCGGCGGAACAGCGTCGTTCGAGTTTCCGCCGGCGATAGGCCGGCGATCCGACTCGTTAACCTCGTTGCTCTCGCGTCCTCCCGGCAAGCGTTGGGGGCGGGCTCCGGCCATCGCCGCAGTGGATGGAGTATAGCGCAACCCGGCCGCGTTGACAATAGCCGGGACGGTGAAATCGTCGTTTCAACGCACCAGCGACATCTTCCCGACGGCCGAGCCCGCCGCGGAGCGCAACCGGTACAGGTAGATTCCCGCGGGAACCGGCCGCCCGGCGTCATCCTCGCCGCGCCAGACGACGGCGTGGCTGCCGCCGGTGCGGACCTCGTCCAGCAGCGTGCGGACCTCGCGTCCCAACAGGTCGTAGACGGTCAACGCGACGTCGCCGCGGAATCCCGCCGGCAGCTCGAACTCGATGCGCGTGGCGGGATTGAAGGGATTGGGCACGTTCTGGCGCAAGGTGGCGACCGCGCTCGGCAGCGGGTTCCCGGCGCCGGTCGAGGTGTCGTAGGGCGTCCAGAGCCCCGTGCGTGAGGCGTTGCCGTGGAAGGTCGGCCAGGGCATGTTCTCCGGCCGCCATGGCTGACGCAGGTCCCAGACGTGCATGGCCTGGTCCCAGCCCCCGTAGACGAGATCCACGTCGCCGTCGCGGTCGAGATCGGTCAGCGTCGGCGTCGCGCGGACGGGCCCCCCCACGACCAGCGGGAAGCCGGGCACCGTCGAGGCGTCGTTGCGGAAACCGTAGATGCAGTTCGGCGAGGTGTCGGAGCCGCCGCCGATGCCGAACACCACGTCGGGCTTCCCGTCGCCGGTGATGTCCCCCACCAGCGGCGATGATTCCGAGTTGCTCTCCAGCAGCAGCGACCAGCCCGTCAGCTGCGTACCGCTCTTGCCGTAGGCGCAGAGGTACGAGGTGTGGTTGTCGACCACCTTGACCGCCACGATGTCCAGCACGCCGTCGCCGTCGAGGTCGCCGAGGGCGGGCGACGGGCAGGGCAGGCCGGCCTGCCCGCTGTTCGCGGTGAAGAACAGCGGGAACGGCGCCACCGTGTGGCCCGTCTCGTCGATGAGGTGCAACCGGTCGTTCTCGGTGACGAACGCGAGCTCGAGCACGCCGTCGCCGTCGAGGTCGCCGGCCGCGGGCGAGCAGATGGCCGGGGACCAGGCGCCCAGCGTGTAGGGCCAGCCGGCGATGTTCACGGCGTCGTTGCCCAGCGCGTACACCTTGTCCGCGGCGCCGTTCATGTAGCGGGAGACGACCACGACCTCGCGGCGCCCGTCGTGGTTGAGGTCGACCAGCAGAGGCGCACCGTACTGGTAGGACTCGCCGGTCCGCACCTGGAACACGCCGACGGTGGCCGGGTTCGCGTCGCCGTCGAAGAAGTCCGTGCCGTCGTGGTGCCACACGTAGGTGATCCCGGCGGTCGAGGTGACGACGACCTCGGCATCGCCGTCCCCGTCGAGGTCCGCCACGGCGGGCGCGGCCCAGTTCCAGGCGTTGATCGTGCGCGGCCAGCCGGGCGCCGTGGTGCCGTCGCCCTGGAAGACGTAGATCGAACTGCCGCTGCGGCACGAGGCGACGATCTCGAGGCCCGGGTGATCCGTGAGGTTGGCCAGGGTCACGGCGGCCGGCGTCCAGGTCTGGCCGATGGCGATGAACGGGCCGCTGGTGGCGGGGTTGGCGTCGCCGTCGCGCAGCTCCTGGCCCGTGGCGTCCCAGGCGTAGATGGCGTCCGCCGCCGTCACGATGTCCAGCACGCCGTCGGCGTCGATGTCGCCGACCGCGACGTGGCTGGATGTCTCGGCGGTCATGGCGACGGGGAAGCCGGTCGTCTCCGCCGGCGACGAGTCGAGGAAGCCCGTCGTCGACTGACGGCCCTCGAGCCCCGAGGAATCCTGGGAGGTGACCCGGTAGTAGTAGCGGGTCAGCGGGGCGAGGCCGAGGTCCTGGAAGAAACCGCCGGCGACGGGGCCGTCGGTGCGGCGCACGAAGCCCGAGTTCGGCGTGGTCGAGCGGTACACGTGGTAGCCCGCGATGTCGGCGGCGGTCGCGGGCTGCCAGGTGATCGTGGCCGTCAGCGGGATGTGGCTGGCGACCGTCGGCAGACCGACCTGGTCGGGCCGGCTGAGGTCGAAGTCGTGGACCCACTCGCGGCCCAGCCCGTCGCCGATGTGCAGGCGCGCTTTGCGGCTGTTCGAGATGGTGGTCATGCTCAGCAGGAATTCCGTCGCCTGCTGGACCTCTCCCATCGGCGCGAGCGCCGGCCAGGTCGTCGCGCCGGTCGTGACGGTGATGCCCGGCAGGCCCGTCTCCAGCCACCCGGTCAGGCCGCTCGCGCCGCCCTGCCCGTCGTTGCGCAGGTCCACCCAGACGCGGATCACCTCGTTGACTTCGATGGTGCCGTTGCCGTTGCCGTAGGGGAAGTCGTTCCAGCGCAGGATCCCCGGCGAGAGCACCGGCGCGGCGAGCTCCAGCGTGAAATCCTCGCGGCACACGGCGTAGCCGTCGTCGCTGCCGAGCGTGAAGAGCAGCTCGGTCCGGTCGGCGAGGTCGCGATCCAGGCCGAGCAGCAGCGCCGTGTCGGCCGGGCCGCTGTCCCCGGCCGCGAGCGCCGGCGCCTGGCAGGCGGCGCCGAGCAGCGTGACGCCGGGCTGCGAGCAGGCCAGGGTCAGCGCGGCGGGTTGCGTCAGCGGGGCGTCCCCGCCGTTGCGCAGGACGGGCAGCAGGGCGATCACCTCGCCGGCGTCGGGGACGCCGTCGGCGTTGCCCACGGAGCCGTAGGCCCCGTCGTCGTGGAGCGACAGCGAGGCGAGGCCCAGGTAGGGCTGGCCGGAGCCCCCGACGGCGACGTCGCCCGCGTACGGGCTGCAGTTCGCCGCGGTGACGGTCAGGTCCAGGCTGCCGGAACCGTTCGGCAGGACCCCGAGCGTGACCGTGCCGTCCGCCCCCGTCAGCCCCGTCGCCAGCACGTCGCCCGCCTTGAACAGGCAGACGCGGGCCTCGGCCAGCGGCGCGCCGTCGCGCTTCACCTCGACCAGGACGGAAGACGGACCGAGGGGCAGGGCCGCGGGCGCGGTGACCGTGAGCGCCTGCGGCGCCTCGGTCCAGAGCTGCAGGGACGGGTCGCCGAGCACGGCCATCGACATCTGCGTCCAGCGCTCGACGGTGTTCTGCTGCGAGGAGGCCAGCCACACCAGGCGGCTCGCGTCGACCGCGGCGCCCGCGGTCGGCTGGCGGTCTTCGAACACGGCGGCGTAGAAGCTCTTCTGGAAGTAGGCCGCCGTCTGGGCGAACGCCGCGCGGGTCGACCCGATCGCGAGCACGGCGCCGCCGTGGGAGTTGGTCATGAACCGTTCCATGATGGAATGGTAGTCGAAGGCCGCCGACGCGCAGTTCAGGTTGTTCAGGATGAAGCCGTGCGGGCTGTTGACCAGCCCCGCCGCGTCGGTCAAGGCCAGGGTCCGGTCGCCCACGGACATGTCGAAGAAGAACCCGTGGCCGATGTGGTTGATGTAGCCGTGCTGCCCCGAGTTCATGGCGGCCAGCACGCCGGTCTTCGTCTCGGGCAGCGAGCCCGGCCACAGCGGGCTCGCCTCGTAGTGCCTCGTGACCGTCACGTTCCTGGCGGCGAGGACCTCGTCGATGATCGCCTCGCTGTACGAGGCGCCGTCGATCTCGATCACGGCGCCCGGGGTGTAGGCGCTGGGGAACAGGACCTCGCTGAGGAACAGGAGCTGGGCGAGGTGGGACCCGACGGCGTCGCGCTCGTGGGCGAGGATCTTCCCGATGAACACCTGCGCGTCGGCGAGCGAGGCGACCGGCGCGCGGCCGACGTGGAGTTCCGGCGCCAGGTCGACTTCGTCGCCGGTCTCGTAGGTGTTGAAGTAGGGTTCGCCCGGCAGCTGGTCGCCGTCGGCGTTCCAATCGCCGTCGAGGCCGCCGTAGTAGAGGTCGACCGGCAGCTCGGAGCCTTCGCCGGAAGGGTAGAAGGAGTTGTAGATCATCCGGACCGGCAGCAGATCGACGTCGCCGCCGAGCAGGGCGTAATCGGCGCCCCAGAGCTCGTAGGCGTCGGTCAGGAACGAGCGGATCGTCGCCGGCAGGTCCTCGCCCGCCGTATAGTTCGCCTGGATCCACGACAGCGTCCGCACGACCGTCGCGAGGCCGCGCGCGGTCTTGTAGTCGGCCAGCTGCTGGAAGGCGGGCGCCAGCTCGTCGGTGGTGACGATGACCATGTCCACCGCGGGGCCGTCGAGGCTCGGGACGAGCGACGGCACGAAGGCGTCGCCGGCCACCCGATCCCCCGTGAGGGCGAGCGGCGTCGCGTAGGCGTCACGTGTTTCGGGATTGGCCACCAGTCGCGCGACCTGCGCCAGCGGCTGGTCCGCCGCCGGGGAACGGACGCGGCGTCGCTCGGCGCGGCGCGACGTGTCGGCGGCGAGCTGCAGCCTGATGGTGAAGTCGGCGGCGGTCTCGCGCCGCTCCCAGGCGTCTCCCGCGGCCGCACGGCGCAGGCGTTCGGGGTGGATGCGCACCGTCGCCAGCCCCATCCCGTGCCAGACGGCCTGCCCGGTCAATCCACCCCAGGAGGCCGGGTAGCCGTCCCCGGTCGCCGTCGCTTCGGCGGCGCCGCCGGGCAGCCCCTCGCTCGAGAGCAGCGGACCGCAGGGAGCGGCGTCGCCCACGGGCAGGAACGTGATCTCGCCGACGGGGATCACCTCGGCCGCGATCGCGCGCCGTCCGGGCGGCAGCAGGATCAGCAGGTCCCGGTAGGGCAGAGCGGGGCGGCCCGGGGCGCTCAGGGTCCCCACCGATCCCAGCCCCGCGCCTCGATCGGCGACGGACGCTTCCAGGACGAGTTCCCAGCTTCCGGGAGCGGTGGCGGCACGGGACGCACCCGCAGCCAAGGCCAGCAGGGCGCAGACCGACAGGATGACGACACGGCTCGACCCCTCCCGCCGGACGGGAAGGGCGAACTCGTGCCACGGGCGGGAGTTGGCGCTGAAACGGTGCAAGTCTGGGTTGTCCTTCGGGCTGGAGTGTCCGGCTGGGCCGGGGCGATACACGTCCGCCGGAAACCTCAACGACCGACCCGAAGGGTAACGTCCCGTCACCGATCAGGTTACTCCAATATTATCACGGACGTCGGAACCCGTCAATCGCCCCCCTGCACCGGCAGACCGAAGTCGGCGGTCGAGACCAGGCGCGACTCGCCGGCGGCGAGGAAGATCAGGCGTTGCCCCGGCAGCACCACGGGACGCCTGGCGTGCGTGAGGTTGCGGACCCGGAGGCCGTCGGCGGTTCGCCGCCACGAGGTGCCCCCGCGAGACAGGCGCGCCACTTCGACGTCCGTCAGGTAGAGGGGCTCGCCGTCCAGGGCCGCCAGCAGCGCCCCCAGCGCGGCGCGACCCTCGGACGCGACCGCCGGGTCGAGGTGCGCGTAGTTGACGCGGTGCGATTCGACGATGGCGGGCTCGCCCCGTCGCCAGGCGCGGCGCACGCGACGCTCCGCCCGGGCGGTCGCCTCGGCGGGATCGCCGATCTGGGCCGTCTCCAGCCGGACGTTGCGATCCAGGTACGTGAGGCGCTGCTCGCTCCAGCGCCGCAGGGAGCGGGCCAGGACCTTGCGCAGCCGCCCGGATCTCCCCTCGTAGTCCGGATGCCTCTGCTCGCGCTGGGATTGCACCACCGTCAGGCCCGCGTCCCGCCACAGCCGCTCGTGGCGGCGGGACCAGTGGTAGTCGGGCGCGATGACCGCGTCCGGCTCGCGGCCGAAGAGTGCCGCGAAGGCCGACTGCCCCGTGGCGAGTTCCGCGGCGAGCGTGGGGAGCGGGCGCCCGTCGTTCAGCTCGTACGAGCGGGAGCTGCCCGGGAAGAGCAGGATCCCCCGCCGGGCCGCCGACGCGGCGTTCGGGTCATGGTCGCAGGCGGCGAAACGGTCCTCGGGCACGTAGTGCCAGAGACCGTGATACTCCGGGTACCAGACGTCCGCCGCGACGGCGTCCGCCACGGCCCGCCAGAGTCCGGGACGCGCGTAGACCGGGGGCAGATCGGGCAGCGTGCCGCGGCGGAAGTCCGACGAGTCCGCCGGGCCCGCGTCGGTCGGCGCAACCAGCCAGCCCAGGATGTAGTTGGGCTGCAGGACGGCCGGACCGCCGTCGCGGCCGCGTCCGGCAGCCAGAACGGCGGCCAGGGCGACGACCGCGGCGCTGTCCTCGAGCGTCGAGTTCAGGTAGACGGCCGGGGTCTCGCCGGCGCTCAGGCCGGCCAGGTCGAGGCCCTCCAGGGCGGTGACGGCGGGGACGTAGCCGCACAGGCCCCAGTCGTCGCTCTCGATCGCCACCGCACGCGCTGCACGCCAGTCCACCAGGGAGGGCGATCCGCCCAGGACCAACCCGAGTCCCAGCAGCATCGCGACCGCCGCGAGCGCGGCGAAGCCCGCCGCGATCCGCCTCACCGTCATGACGCCGTCCCTCCCCTCCAGCGGGCCCACCAGTACCAGCCGTAGTCCAGCCCGTCGCGGGCGATGGCCGCCGCCAAGGCGGCGGTCGCGCGGTCGGGCGCGCCGCCGTCGCCGCGCAGCAGCGCGAGCGCCCGTTCGCGGTCCGGAGGCGCGGTGCGGTTGAGTTCGCGGCCGAAACTCCAGCCGTCGGCGCCGCCGGACCCGGCCAGGGCTTCGCGCAGATCCGCCAGCGAGGGCAGGCGCCCGCGCGAAGGGACCAGGCGGGCCAGCCAGTCCCGCAGCTCCCGGTCGTTGCGCCGCGCCGGGGTGTCGGCCAGCGGGTCGTCCTGCAGGATATGCAGGCAGCCGTCGGGCGCCAGGCAGCCCACCCACTCCTCCAGCATCGCGGCGACGTCGGTGACGCGGCCGAGATGCTGGAGCAGGTTGGCGGCCACGATCAGCCGCACGGCGCCCGGACGCACCGGCAGCGCCCGGGCGTCGGCCGTGACGCCTCCGGGCGGGACGGGGCGGCGCCGGTCCAGGGGGACCACGTCGGCGCCCGCCTCGCGCAATGCCCGCGTGAAGCACCCGTCGGCGGCGCCGAGTTCCAGGACGACCGCGCCCCGCAGGCGGGCGAGGTCACTCCGCAGGATGTCCGGGAGTGGTGAGAACGACATCGTCGGCTTCCGGGCGCGGCGGGCGCGGCGCTTCGTGGCGCGTTTCGGTGACGACCGCGCCGCCGCCGGCCGCGGCCACGATCCGTTCGACCTTCTGGCGCTCGACCTGGATGTCGATGATCTCGGCCACCTGGCGGCGGCGGCGGCGGAAGGAGTCCTCCACCTGGTCGTCGAGGCCGAGGACGAAGAACAGCTCGCTGAAGAAATCGAGCGAGGGGCCGCTGGCCTCGTGCCGTCGGCGATCGCCCCAGATCTTGATCGGCCACAGCCAGCAGGCCAGCGCGGGCAGGCCGAGCCAGGCCTGGTCCAGGAAGTCGCTCAGGCCGAACATGATCGAGCCGGCGGTGATCAGCAGCAGCAGCCGCACGGCGGCGCTGGGCTGGAAGCCCAGCCGCACCAGGCGATGGTGCAGGTGGTAGTCGTCCGCCTCGAAGATCGACGCGCGCTTGCGCGAGCGGCGGATGATGGTGGTGCCGGTGTCCCAGATCGGCACGATCATCGGCGCCAGCAGCAGCAGCAGCGAGACGCCGCCGCGCTGACCGAGGTGCATCAGGAGCATGGCCAGCACGAGCCCCATCCACATGCTGCCCGAATCGCCCAGGAAGATCTTGCGCCGGCTCACGTTCCAGTACAGGAAGGCGAGGGTCGCCCCGCCGAGGACCGCGGCGTACACCAGCGAGGTCTGGTCACCCAGGGCGGCGGCGATCACGACGATGCCGCTGCAGGCCAGGGCGCCGATGCCGCTGGCCAGGCCGTCGAGCCCGTCGATGAGGTTCATCGAGTTGATGAAGCCCAGGTACCAGAGCAGGCTGACCGGCCAGGCCCAGCCGCCGAGATCGAAGGTCCCGAACAATGGCAGGTCGATGGTCTGCAGCCGCTGGCCCGCGATCATGAGGCCCAGGATCACCAGCAGCTGACCGTAGAGCTTCTTCTCCGCGTGGATGTGGAAGCGGTCGTCGCCGACGCCGAGGGCGAGGATCGCCAGCCCGGAACCGCCGAGCACGGCCAGCCACGACCAGGGCAGCGCCCGGTCGAAGACCACGTTGTCCAGGATGAACAGCGTCACGAAGAAGGAGATGAAGATGGCCATGCCGCCGGTGCGCGGCACGGGCTCGCGGTGGGTCCGGCGGTAGCCGGGGTGGTCCACGATCCCGGTCAGGAAGCCCAAGCTGCGGAAGTGGGGCTGGACGAGCCAGGACAGCGCGAACGCCACCATGGCCGCGACCAGGACGATGGACTGGTTGTTCAAATTGATCCCCTTGGCATTCCCGTCGATCCGTCGTCGGGACGAGCCAACCGAACCCTAGGTCAGCCCCGGGGTGGTGGCAACGATTAATTGGCGCCGTCGGTGCGAACGTCCAATAGCCTTAGGTATGCCGCGAGCGTCCTTTCCGCGGTGGAGCGCCAGGTCCAGACCGGGATCCGCGCGTCACCCGCGCTGACCAGCCGATCGGCGAGCCCGGGCTCGCTCGAGATCCTGTGCATGGCGTCGGCGATGCCCCGAGGGGATTCGGGATCGACCAGCAGGGCGGCGTCGCCCGCCACTTCCCGCATGGCCCCCCGATCCGAGGTGATCACCGGCAGGTGGGCCGCCATCGCCTCCAAGATCGGGAAACCGAACCCTTCGTGCAAGGAGGGAAATAGCAAGGCCCGGGCCGAAACCAGCTCCGACCATAGCGAATCGCGATCCCGGTACCCCACGAGGTCGACGGCGCCCGTCGCCGCCATCCGTCGCAACCGCTCCAGCAGGGGGCGGTTGCACCAGCCGGGGGCGCCGATCACCCGCAGGCGGGGCGCGGCGGCGCCGGCCCCGGTCCGCGCGCGCGCCAGTTCCAGGGCCGTCAGGATGTTGTCGAGATTCTTGCGGGGTTCCAGGGCGCCGACGAACAGGAACGGCGCCCCGGCGGCGCGCCCCCGCGACGCCGCGCGGCCCGCGGTCCAGGCGGGCGTGCCGAACGGGGTGGGCAGGATCTTGCCGGCGGTGAACGGAAAGGCCGCCGCCACCTCGCGACCGGTCGCCGCCGAGTTCACCAGCACGGCATCGGCGCGGCGCAACCCGGCCGGCAGGGTGGCCGCGTACCAGAGGCGCCGGGCGGCCGGCACCGCTCCCGGCAAGGAACGGAAGGCCAGATCGTGCACGGTGACCGCCAGGGGACAGGGCGGGTTCAGCGGCGGCGGGATCGTCAGGGAATGCAGGACGCCGGCCCCGAGCCGCCGCCCCAGATTGCCGAGCCGCCACCCGACCGCCGCCAGCCGGCCAGGCGGCAGCGCGACCAGATCCCACTGCCCGCGACCGGGGGCGGTGTCGAGGCAGGCGAACAGTTCGGGATGTGGCGTCGCCAGGGCGAAGCGGAGCGGTCGTTCGGTCGCCGCCAGGGCCGTCACGAGTTCGACCATCGACCAGGCCACGCCCGTGCAGGGCGGCCGGGCGGCCGAGGCATCCAGCAAGACCAGCGGCCGCAAGCTCACGACGCCCCCTCCCCCGGCTCCGCGCGGGCGACGTCCGTCGCGGCCAGCAGCATCCCCAGCGCCACCCAGATGTGGGGCAGGTTGTCCTGGGAGAAGGTCAGCAGCTGCGACCAGACGCCGGCGACGGCGACGGCCGCCGCCACGACGCGCAGGCGTGCGTCCGTCCTCGTCTCGGCGCCGACGCGCAGCGCGCGCCAGGTCCGCCGCATCGTGGCGACGACACCGGCGGCGAAGACGGCCAGTCCCGGCGCACCGGTCTCGCCGAGGATCTTCAACACGACGTTGTTGGCGACCGGCCAGGCGAACTGGCTCTGCAGTCCCATCGGGTCCACGAGCAGGGGGAAGTGGAAGCCGTACTGCCCCCAGCCCACGCCGGTCCAAGGCGCCGCCAGGAAACAGCGCCACGCGGCCTGCATCGAGTACCACCGCGTGAGGTTGGACCAGTCCTCGGTGCTGAAGGTCTGACGGAGGCGTTGCAGGACCAGCCGCGGGCCGTCGCCGCCCGTGGCCATGAAGGCGACGGCGAGCAGGACCGCCGCCGCCAGCGCGGGGCGCCACCAGCGGCGCCGCGGCGGCAGGACCCCCGCCCTCGCGCCGGCGGCCAGGGCGACCGCGGCCGACAGGACGGCCGACAGCCAGGCGCCGCGCGACCACGTCAGCAGCAGCAGGGCGAGCCCTCCCCCGACCAGCGCGACCCGGGCCCGGCCGGGACGACCGACCGCCCAGACCCACGGCAGCACCGCCAGCAGGTAGTTCCCCAGGTAGAGGGGCTCGCAGATCGTCCCGCGCAAGCGCGGGATGCCGACGAAGCCGCGGCCGAGGTACAGCTCCTCCGAACCGCTGAGGATCGACGCGTTGGACGTCGCCACGGCCTCGGTCCAGGCGAAGGCCGCACCTGGACGGTAGAAGCCCCAGGCCTGCCACGCGGCGTACAGCAGCTGCAGGACCAGGCCCGCGGCCAGCGCGCCGACCGCCGCGCGCCAGCGGCGCTCGTCGCCGCGCAGCCACCACGCCGTGTGCAGGGCGAAGACGGCGGTCACGCCCCACTGCACGACCTGCTTCGCGTAGCGCAGCCAGGCCTCCTGGGGCGAGGCCAGCGACGGCGCGGTCACCAGACCGACGGCGGACAGCGCGAGGGCGCCGATGGCGAGCAGCCAGGGCCAGCCGCCGGCGGCGGCCCAACCGGACAGCAGGCGCCGCGGCCCCGCGGCCACGGCGGCCAGGGCCACGGCCGCGGCCATCAGCAGGTAGGAAGGCTGGAAGCCGGCGCCGGGATCCCGGCCGGTCAGCAGCGTGACCACCCCGACCCCGGCCAGGGGCAGGGCGGCGAGGGCGGACAGGAACAGGAAGTCGGCCCCCTGCGCCAGGGCCGGCCGGGTCATGGGAAGGGGGCCGGCCCCGCGTCGGTCCTGCGAAGGGGGCCGGCCCCGCCGTCTGGGCGTGCCTGGTTTCATGCGGCCACTCTAGTCATGCGGCCACTCTAGCGCGGGCGGACCCGCCGTTCAAGCGCCGGTGCGCTCAGTGCGCGGTCAGGTAGCGCTCCAGCTCCCAGGGATGGACCTGGGAGATGTAATCCTTCCAGACTCCCTCCTTGTGGTCGATGTAGTGCAGGAAGACGTGGTCGCCGAGCACCTCGCGCATCAGCGAGTCCTTGCGGAAGAGGGTCAGGGCCTCCCCCAGGTTGCCCGGCAGCTGGGTGATGCGCAGGCGGGCCTTCTCGCGGTCGCTCATCGTGAAGATGTTCTTGTTGACGGGCTCGCCGGCGTCCCGCTGCCGCTCGATGCCGTCGAGGCCCGAGGCCAGCATCACGGCGAACGCGAGGTAGGGGTTGCAGCTGGGGTCGGGCATGCGGACCTCGACGCGCGTGCCGACGCCGCGTCGGGCGGGCACCCGGGCCAGCGGCGAGCGGTTGTGCTCGCTCCAGGCGACGTTCACCGGCGCCTCGTAGCCGGGCACCAGGCGCTTGTAGGAGTTGACCAGCGGGTTGGTGATCGCCGCGAAGGCGCGCGCGTGGTGCAGGATGCCGCCGATGTACCAGCGGGCCATGTCGCTCAGCTCGTACGGCGCCTTGGGGTCGTAGAAGGCGTTCTCGCGGCGGCCGTGCCGATCCTGGAACAGCGACTGGTGGACGTGCATGCCGGAGCCGTTCTCGCCGAAGATGGGCTTGGGCATGAAGGTGGCGTGCAGGTTGTAGTCCAGGGCGACCTTCTTGACGATCATCTTGAAGGTCATCACGAAATCGGCCGATTGCAGGGCGTCGGCGTACTTGAAGTCGATCTCGTGCTGGCCGGGCGCGACCTCGTGGTGGGCCGCCTCGATCTCGAAGCCGATCTTCTCGAGCACGTTGACGATGTCGCGGCGGCACTCCTCGCCCTTGTCGATGGGCAGCAGGTCGAAGTAGCCGCCCCGGTCGTGCGTGCGCACGGTCGGCTTGCCGTGCTCGTCGCGCTCGAAGAGGAAGAACTCCACCTCGGGGCCGCACACCGGGTGCAGGCCGAGCGCCGCGAAGCGGGCGATGGTGCGCCGCAGCGTCAGGCGCGGGCAGCCGGAGAAGGGCGAGCGGTCGGAGTTGTAGACGTCGCAGATCAGGCGGGCCTCGCGGCCCTGGATCCCCTCGAAGGGGAAGACCGCGTAGCTGTTCAGGTCGGGCACCAGCAGCATGTCCGACTCCTCGATCCGGGTGAAGCCCTCGATCGACGAGCCGTCGAACATGATCTCGCCCTGCAGGGCCTTCTCGATCTGGCCCTCGGGCACCTCGACGTTCTTGTTGTGCCCGAGCACGTCGGTGAACATCAGGCGCAGGAAACGGACCTTGTCCTTCTTCATGCGCTCGAGCAGGGCCTTGCGCTCGCTCTCCGGCGCGATGACGCCGTCGGCGAAGGGTTTCAGGAAGACGCTTTCCTTCTCGGACATCGGGTGCTCCTTCTCTGCGGGCTGGGGTGACTCTAGCTGCTGAATGCCAATTGTTGCAATTTTTGCACGATCACAAGGTCGATCAGCCATTATTATAGCATGATATCGGCGTTGTCGAGGATAAATTAAGTCAAATATGCAATATTTTACATTCACCATAGACGCAGGGGGCCGGCGCCCGGCGCCCCGAATCGGCGTCGACCGGCCCGCGGGGCCGTGCTAGCCTCGCTTCCAGGCGCCGCAAGGGCGTCGGCGACGACCAAGGAGGGTCCGCATGTCCGCACACGGCCTGAACGGCATCAAGATCTCCGCCATGACCGGCCCCTGCTTCCTGCTCGACACCAACGTGCTGCTGCACGACGCGACGGCCCTGGAGGCCTTCGACGAGCACCACATCATCCTGACCGTCGACGTCCTGGAGGAGCTGGACCGCTTCAAACGGGAGAACGACGAGCGCGGCCGCAATGCGCGCCGCGTGATCCGGACCATCGACGAGCTGCGCCAACGCGGGCCGCTGCGCGAGGGCGTGCCCCTGCCCGGCGGCGGCAAGCTGTTCGTGCTGGTCGACAACTACGCGGACCATCTGCCGACGGGCATGGACCGCGCGATCCCCGACAACCGCATCCTCGGCGCCGCCCTCTACCTGAGCCAGGAAGGGGTCGACGTCCGCTTCATCACCAAGGACCTCAACGCGCGCGTCAAGGGCGACGCCCTGGGCGTGCGCTCGGAGGACCTGCTGCGCAGCACGGTCAACTTCGACGAGCTCTACACGGGCTGGACCGAGGTCGACTGCCCCGGCGACGTGATCGCGAGCTTCTACGCGACGGGCTCGGCCGAGGTGGCCGGCGACTTCCACCCCAACGAGGGCATCCTGCTGCGCAACGAGGCCAACCCCAAGCAGACGGCGCTGGGCATCTGGAGCGGCGTCGGCAAGCGGGTCGAGAAGCTGGTGCACGAGGAGACGCGGCCCTGGGGTCTGCAGGCGCTGAACCTGCAGCAGCACTTCGCGCTGGAGCTGCTGCTGCGCGACGACATCCAGCTGGTCTCGATGCTGGGCCAGGCCGGCACCGGCAAGACCTTGCTGGCGCTGGCCGTCGGGCTGCACAAGGTGGCCGAGCAGAAGGTCTACCGCCGGATCATGGTCTCGCGGCCGATCATGCCGCTGGGGCGGGACATCGGCTACCTGCCGGGTTCCAAGGAGGAGAAGCTCGCGAGCTGGATGGAGCCGATCTTCGACAATCTCCAGTACCTGGTCGACCCGCAGATGGAGCAGTCGGGCGACAAGGTGGACTACCTGTTCGACACCGGCGTGATCGAGGTCGAGGCCGTGACCTACATCCGCGGCCGCAGCCTGCCGAAGCTGTTCATCATCATCGACGAGGCGCAGAACCTGACGCCCCACGAGATCAAGACCGTGGTCAGCCGCGCCGGGCAGGATTCGAAGGTCGTCTTGACCGGGGACGCCTACCAGATCGACAACCCGTACCTGGACGCCTCGAGCAACGGGTTGACCTACGTCGTGGAGCGGTTCAAGGACCAGCCGATCTACGGCCACATCACGCTGGCCAAGAGCGAACGCAGCCGCCTGGCGAGCCTGGCGGCCGACCTGCTGTAGTTAGCCCTCGGCCTGCCGACCCCCGTCCAGCGGGTGCTCGATCAGCCACTGGCGCAGCTGCCCCAGCAGGCAGGCGTTGCAGCGCTTGACGGCCTGCGGCAGCAGGCGCTGCGCGAAGTGGGCGTCCCGCCGAGAGACCGCCGGCTCGCCCACGTCGTCGTCGATCTCGCCGATGCAGTCCTGGCGCCACAGCTCCCTGCCGCCGCGATCGCGCAGGACCAGCTCCACCTCCGCCTCCGCGCGCAGGTGCAGCGGCGTCGGCAGGGCGCCCAGGGCCGCGACCGCCAGCACGAGCCCCCGCTTCAGCTTCGACGAGGCGTCGTCGCCCCAGAAGAAGCCCCCGACCAGGCCCACCCCCACCGGCAAGGCGTACGACACGGCGCCGCGCTCCATCCGGCAGTGGCAGGAGTGGATCGTGGCCTCGAGCGTGTAATCCGCCTGGTTCGACAGCGGCACCGCCTCGGCCAGGCTGGTCTGCCCGATGTCCTGCAGCAGCGCGTCGCGGTAGAGGTCCGCGACGGGCCGGCTCCAGCTGGCGTCGTCCGGGAACGTGATGCCGACGAAGTGGCCGCGTCCCTCCCGCTGTTCGACGGGGCGCTCGTCCGCGACCGACAGCAGCTGGATCCGCGGCAGGCGCGACTGCGACGGCGGGAAGACGAGGGATTCGCGCGAATAGGGGAACCCGACCTGGGAGCCGCCGCAGCCCGCGATCAGCGGCAGCAGCCACGCCAGCAGGACCGGCAGGGCGTCCGGGCGGAAGGCCCGCCGGCTGTCCCGGCGGCAAGGCGGCGGCGACGTTGACGGCGGCTTGCGGAACATGATCCCCCCGGAGGTTGGAGACGCGGCGACCCCGCGGGCGCCTTCGAGAATCTACGTCCGCGGACGCGATGGGGCCACGATTCAATCGTCCCGCAGCAGGCCGTGCCCGGCCGCGCCGGCGCGGATGATGGCGAGCATCGCGGCGTGCAGGCCGGGCGCGGCGGCCAGGACGTGGCGGCCGTGGAGCGCGTCGTCGCCGCCGTCGAGGTCGGTGACGACGGCGCCCGCCTCGCGTGCGACGAGCACGCCCGCCGCGACGTCCCAGGGTTGGAGCCGGAATTCCCAGTAGCCGTCGAGCCGCCCGGCGGCGACGTGGCAGAGGTCGAGCGCGGCGCTCCCTCCCCGCCGGACGTCGTGGCAGGGCCGCAGCAGGAAGTCCTTCACGAGCTCGCAATTCAGGGCGGCGACCTCGCCGCGCTCGTACGGGAAGCCGGTGGCCAGCAGGGCCCGCTCCAGCGCGACCGGACCCGCCAGCGCGAGCCGGCGCGGGGGCTCGCCGCGCTGCGGCCGCTCGAGCGTCGCGCCGCCGCCGCGCCGGGCCAGGTAGAGCTCGTCGAGCGCGGGCGCGTAGACGGCGCCCAGCTCCGGGCCGCCGGCGCCGGCGCAGCCCAGCGACACGGCGTAGAACGGATGGCCGTGGACGTAGTTCGTGGTGCCGTCCAGGGGATCGACGTGCCAGACGCGACCGCTGTCCCCCGCCCGCCCGGTCCCCTCCTCGGCCCGCACGCCGTCGTGGGGGAAGTCCTCGCCGAGCCTCGCGAACAGGAACGCTTCGACGCGGCGGTCCACGTCGGTCACCATGTCGGTGGCCGACTTGTAGGCGATGTCGCGCCGGCGGCCGCACCCCTCCAGCTGGATCGCGCCCGCGGCGAGCGCGATGTCGCGCAGCCGGGCGGCCTCGTCCCCGAGCCGATCGTCCACTCGCTTGGCGTCCATGTTCCTCCAGGGTCGGCCGGAGCCGGGGGCGCGGTTGACATCCACCGGCCGGAAGCTAGCTTGGTGACGTTCGTCACGCCAGCATACGGAAAGGACACGCGATGGAACAGAAGATCCGCCAGGTCCTCGACAAGGTCCGCCCCGCGCTGCAGGCCGACGGCGGCGACGTCGAGTTCATCGACTACCACGACGGCATCGTCACGGTCCGCCTCAAGGGCGCCTGCGGTTCCTGCCCCATGTCGACCATGACGCTCAAGCACGGCATCGAAGCCCGCCTGCGCGAGGAGATCCCCGAGGTCCGGGCCGTCGAGTCCCTGTAATCCGCATCCGCTTACGGCAGGTCCCAGGTTCGGGGCAGATCCCAGGTCTCGAAGACGCCGGCATCCTGCGGACGACGCGGCACTGCGCCCGCCGTCCGCAGCGCGTGCCGCCAGAAGTCCAAGCGCGGGTCGGGATCGTCCGCGCGCATCTCGGCCGACGTCACGCCGCCCGCCCCCAAGACCGCCAGCAGTCGTCGCGGGTCCAGTTCCCCCCGCTCGCAGGCCGCCAGATCCCGTCGCAGCTCCCGCGTGGCCGGCGGCACCCAGCCCGAGGCGCCGCCGGTGACCGCCCGGCCGGTGTCCAGCGCGCGCAGCAGCCAGGCGGCCTCCTGCGGCCCCTCTCCGTAGACATCCGGCGGAGCGGGCAGGGTCAGGACGGCGCCCGCCGCGTCCGGCGGCGGCGTGCCGGCATCGGGGATCGCGACGGCGGGCACCCGCGCCGGCCAGGATTCCAACAGCAGCGCGAGCACGACCACGGCCGGCAGCAGGCGCCGCTGCGCCGGGCCGCCGTCAGCACCGGGCATCGCGGCGCCGGGCAACGCGGCCCAACCCGCGGCCGCCCACCAGGCCGCCGCCACGGTGGCCAGCTGGCCGAACCGCCAGGCGGCCCGGAAGGCCCTCGCCGGCGGGAAGCAGTCGTTCAGCACGCCCATGGGCAACGGCAGGCGCCAGGCAGTGCCGGGGAGCCCCACCGAATCCCCGAAGGCCAGGACCAGACCGCAGCCGCCCGCCAGCAGCAGGCCGGTGCCCAGCCGCCGCTGGTCCGGGGCGAGCCTGCTGCGCCGCCGCCAACCCCAGCCGGCCAGGATCAGCACGATCCAACCGGGATGGAGCACCTGCCGGGCTGCCTTCGTCTCGCGCGCGCCCGCGTCGGCGCCCCGCCCCGACCAGTCGGCCGGTCCCGCGCGGTGCGCCCCGGTGTTGACGAGATGCTTGAAGTCGGCGCTGTACCACCTTACTTCGTCGATGGTTCGCTCATAGGTCGGCTCTCGGGAAGCCGACCGAAGATACGGCAACGCCGCCAGCGTGACGGCCCCCACGCAGAAGAGCGCCGGCCAGACCGTCCCTTGCAGCAGCCTCCGTCGGGCATCCCGCGCCGACTCGCCCCGCACGGCCAGCGCGGCGCCCAGCAGGCAGGCCGTCGTCAGCAGCGCTTCGGCGAACCCGTACCAGCCCCAGATCGCCTGTACCGATAGGCAGCCGGCCAGCGCCCACCAGGCCCGCCGGGGCGACAGCCCGCGTCGCCGACGCGCGACCGCCCAGGCCAAGGCGGCCGCGGCGGCGGGCACGCCTGGCGGCGGCAACTGGTTGAGGTGGCCGAGGTGGGCGATCGTCATCGGCGCGCCGAGCAGGGCCAGCGCGGCGATGGGCGCCGCGGCCCGGGCTCCACCCGCCGCTCGCCAGGACCAGGCCATCGCGGCGGCGGCGAGCACGAGGCTCATCAGCAGCGCCACGTTGTAGCGCGCGGCGACCGTCGGCAGCCACGCCCGCCAGGGCGCCACGGCCAGCGCCTGCCCGAGCAGGGAGTCCATGGCGGCGATGGCGTCGCGCGCGGGATGGAAGATGGGCAGGTGCGGCCAGACCGATGGCTGCCACCAGTGACGGGCGCTCCATTCGAGCAACCCCGCCTGCAGCAGGGCGTCGGCGCCGCCGTAGGGGCCGGGCACCAGGCGGCCGGGATCCGCCAGCGCCGGCCAGAGCAGCCCGCAGCACATCAGCGCGACCGCCAGCCAGGCGATCGCCGGACCGGGGACCTTGATCGACGAACGTGTCGTCGCGTCGGCGGGCTGCTTCATCGGACCTCTGCCGATCAATATCCCAGGCTGCGCAGCTGTCGCTGCAGCGCCGGATCGGGCGCCACGAGACCGGGCTGCTGACCGGACAGCCGGCGCACGGCGAGATCGCCGGCGGCGAAGAGCGAATCGGCGGCGGCCAGCACGAGCGGCGCCGACGACGGCGCCAGGGGCAACGGCCGAACGGCGCCCGGATCGGCGCCGAGGTCGTACCACGTCGGCGCGGCGTCCGGCGACAGGATCGCGAAGTAGGGCCACGCACGTACCGCGGTGCGTGGCGGCCCGTACAAGAGGTTCTCCAGGACCGCCGGCGAGGCCGGCTCCGTCCAGACCGGAGGCGCCGCGTCGGCGCCGGTCGGCCACAGATCGGTGCGGCCGCCCAGACCGTCCGGCGCCGACCAGCCCAGCATGGCGCACATCGTCGGCAGGAGGTCCGCGCTGGAGCGGTCGCCCTCCAGTCGACGGCCGGCGGCTCCGCCTGCCGGGAGCTTGACGATGAGCGGGACGGCGCTCACCTCCGGCAGGAGGCTGTGCCCGTGCTCGAAGCCGCCGTGGTCGAACAGCTCCTCGCCGTGGTCGGCCGTCACCACGACCAGCGTCGAGTCCCAGAGTCCCGCCTCGCGCAGCGCCGCGAACAGGCGCGCGAGGTGGTGGTCGGTGTAGCGGACTTCCCCGGCGTAGAGCGACGCGATGGCCGCGCGCACCTCGGGCGGCAGGTCGGCGATGCCGTCGCGCACGTCGGTGAGCAGGTGGGGTGACAGGCCGCGGTCGTCCAGCAGGGGGTGGCGCGGCAGCTGCGGCGACGGCCCGTCGCCCGGCAGCCGCCGCACGGTGTAGGGCAGGTGCGGGTCCAGCAGGTGCAGCCAGAGCAGGAACGGGCGATCCGCGGGACGCGTGGGCAACCAGCGCAGCGCCTTGGCGACCACGTACTCCGACTTGTCGAGTTCGGCGAAGCGGTCGATCCAATAGGTCAGCTCACGCGCCAGCACCGAGCGCGACGCCGGCTGGAGCGGTTCCAGGACCATGGCGTGTTCGTACTCGGCGAAGCCGCGGTCGAAACCGTAGTTGCCGGTCAGGTAGGGATTGGTCGCGAAGGCGGCCGTGTGCCAACCCTGGGACCAGGCGATTTCCGCCAGCAGCGGCGCGCCCCGGGGCAGGGGGCGCTTGCGTTCGATGCCCAGCTCCCGCGGGGAGCGCCCCGTCATCAGGGTGCCCATCCCCGGCAGGGTCCAGCAGCTGCTCGACCAGTTGTCGGCGTAGAGCAGCCCTTCGCCGGCCAGCCGGTCCAGACCCGGCGTGAGGTCGTCGCGCCCGCCGAGCGCGCCCAGGTGGTCGCGGCGCCAGGCGTCGATGGTCACCAGCACGATGTTGGGACCGGACGGCGCCGCCGCCGCCCGCGCCAGCCCGCCGCAGCGCTCCGCGCGGCCCTCGTCCCGCCAGTCGGGCCAGAGGCTGGTGAACACCAGCAGGAAGATCACGGTCAGGAAGAGGTTGCGCCGCGGCGTCAGCACCAGGGAACCCGCCAACGTCGTCAGCGGCCGCACCAGCAGGATGGCCAGCGCCAGGAAGCAACCCGACTGCAGGACGAACGCCTCGCGCAGCTCGTGAGCCGCCCACCACTGCGGCCACAGGTGTTCGCGGCCCGCATAGCCGGCGTAGAAGAAGACGAGCGAGGCGACCGCCGTCGCCGTGGTCAGGGCGTAGGCGCGCAGGCGGGCCGACGGGCGCCGCCGCACGGCCAGGGCGTAGGGCCCGAACATCAGGGCTGCGCACGCCATCGCGAACCAGCTGTAGAGCGTGACCGACGGGGCGACGCTGCGGACGAAGCCGGACTCGCCGCCGCCCGCGGTCCAGCCGCCGAAGCGGGACCACTGGCTGACGCCCTCCGCGAAGCCCACCAGGCCGGCCAGCACCCCCGACCACAGCACGGCCGCGGCGCAGGCGCGCACCCACTTCCAGATTCTCTTCATCGGCGGCTCGTCCTCCCCGCCCGGCACCCGGAGCCGGAACCCCCTGTTTCTAGACAAGTTTCGTCACCTGGTCAAGCAGTGCTTCCGCACCGGCGCTTGCAGACGAGCCGGGTGATGCTATCCTCAAGGCTGCGAACACGAACCGGAGGGGCGGACGTGAGACCTTACGAGGGCGTCGATTACTACCGGATGGAAGCGGAGCTGGGCGACGAGGAGCGGGCGGCGCGGGACCTCTGCCGGAGCTTCGTCGAGCGTCGTTTCCTGCCGGTGGTCAGGGAGCACCATCGCGCCGGGACGTTCCCGCTGGAACTGGTGCCGGAGATGGGCGCGCTCGGGATGTTCGGGACCTCGGTGAAGGGGCCCGGCTGCCCCGGCCTCTCCCCGACGGTGTACGGGCTGGTCTGCCAGGAGCTCGAGCGCGGGGACAGCGGCCTGCGCAGCTTCGCCTCGGTGCAGGGCAGCCTCGTGATGTGGCCCATCGCCACCTACGGCGACGAGGCCCAGCAGCGCCGCTGGCTGCCCGAGCTGGCGGCCGGCCGCCGGATCGGCTGCTTCGGGTTGACCGAGGCCGGGCACGGCAGCGATCCCGGCGGGATGGAGACCCGCGCCGTGCGCGACGGCGACGGCTGGATCTTGACCGGGTCCAAGATGTGGATCACCAACGCCGATCTCGCCGATGTGGCCGTGGTCTGGGCCCGCGGACCCGAGCGCGTGCTGGGATTCCTGGTCGAGCGCGGCACGCCGGGCTTCGCGGCGCAGCCGGTGCACGGCAAGTTCAGCCTGCGCGCGAGCGATACCGGGGAGCTGAGCTTCGACGAGGTCCGCCTGCCCGAGAGTTGCCGCCTGCCCGGCGCCGCCGGACTCGTGGCGCCGCTGTCCTGCCTGAACCAGGCGCGCTACGGCATCGCCTGGGGGGCGGTGGGCGCGGCGGCCGCCTGCTACGACCACGCCCGGCGGTACGCGCTGGACCGCGTGCAGTTCGGCCGGCCGATCGCGGCCTTCCAGCTGGTGCAGCAGAAGCTCGTGGAGATGCTGACGGAGGTGACGACGTCGCAGGCGCTCGCGCACCGGCTGGGTCGGCTCAAGGATCGCGGCGTCGACGAGGTGGCGCTGGTGTCCCTGGCCAAGCGGCACAACGTGGCCGCGGCGCTGCGGACCGCCCGCCTGGCCCGCGAGGTGCTTGGCGCCGCCGGGATCACCGACGAGCACCCGATCGGGCGCCACCTCACGAACCTCGAATCGGTATATACCTACGAGGGGACGCACGACATCCACACGCTGATCGTGGGCGCGGACGTCACGGGGCTGCCCGCGTTCCGCTGACGGGCGCCACGGACCTAGAAGGTCATCTGCCGGTACGTGTGGGCCGCCAGCGCGTAGAACGAACCGGGCACCACGCCGAGCAGCAGCACCAGCAGCGCCAGCACGCCGCAGGTGAACGCCGCCTCCCAGCTGTGGCCGTCGTGCACCTCGCCCTCGGCCGGCTTCATGTACATCACCACGATGACGCGCAGGTAGTAGTACGCCGACAGCAGCGAGTTGATCACGCCCCACACGGCCAGCGGCACCAGGCCGGCCTTCACCACCGCGTCGAAGATGTAGAACTTGCCCACGAAGCCGGCGGTGGGCGGGATCCCCGCGAGCGAGAACATGAACACCGCCAGCGTCGCGGCCACGAAGGGGCGGCGCCGGGACAGGCCGGCGTAGCCGTCGATGGCGTCGGCCTCCTCGCGGCGGCTGCGGCTGAGGCAGGCCACCACGCCGAAGGCGCCGAGGTTCATCAGGGCGTAGACCACCAGGTAGAACAGGATGGCGCCGCCGGCGGCGTCGCGCACCGCGGCGGCCTGCACGGCCGTGGCGCTGTCGCGGCTGGTGTTGAGCACCGCCAGCACGCCCAGCAGCAGGTAGCCGGCGTGGGCGATGCTCGAGTAGGCCAGCATCCGCTTCAGCCCGTTCTGCGACAGGGCCACGAGGTTGCCGTAGGTCATCGTCAGCACCGCGAGCACGGTCAGCAGCGGGAACCAGGCCTCCGCGATCGGGGGCAGCAGCCAGACCACGCGCAGCAGCGCGGCGAAGGCCGCGGCCTTGACGCCCGTGGCCATCAGGCCGGTCACGTAGGCGGGCGCGCCGTCGTAGACGTCCGGCGTCCACATGTGGAAGGGCACCATGGCCACCTTGAAGCCCAGGGCCACCAGCACCAGGCCGCAGGCCAGCGGCAGCAGGATCCCGCCGTCGGGCGCCGCCTGGACCGCCCGGTGGACGGAGGCGTAGTCGGT
>Ga0172375_10001831_pt1 | contig 33909 bp, 32 predicted proteins | sample LakKiv1m_FD_114537 | JGI IMG/M metagenome (GOLD analysis project Ga0172375, IMG submission 114537) | Freshwater microbial communities from Kabuno Bay, South-Kivu, Congo - kab_092012_11.1m | ecosystem: Environmental > Aquatic > Freshwater > Lake | place: Democratic Republic of the Congo... | reverse complement strand
TATTCTATGAAATAATTTAAAGGTAAAGATAAAGATTAAATTACTTAGAATCAATAGGAAAATTTTCATAGTCGACGGCTGATAAGTGGCGATTATTTGATAATCCCCGGGCTCATTTAACTGTACCCCGATAAAAAACGGAAAAACCGGAAAAATATTTTGTTGTTTTCCATTTACTGTAATTTTCCAATTAGGATGAAAAGTTTGTTTCAAAATTAGGACGCAATTTTTACATTGATTATTAAATTTAAAATTTACAGAATATCCCTGAATAAGTTTTTTTTCAACCCTATTTATTAAAGATTGTTCAAATTTTTCTTGACTTACAAATAGTGGATTCTCCCGCCAGATAACTCTATAATAATCATAACTATTTTTGTCAGACATTTTTATTCTTTTATCAACGAACGTGAACTTTTCATTATTTAAAGCAATTGCCGGATAATCTTTATTAGTAAACATCGGACTATAAAACCAAAGATGAGTAATGTTGACTAAATTATTTTTATCTGTCGTCACTTCCAAACTACTTTTGCCGATTGTAAACCAACCTTCCGAATCAACTTTATATAGGCTGAATTTACCTTTTTTTACTATTAACTTGGTAAATTGTGGCGGTTTTTTATCAACCGGCAAGACTAAATAACCAACATTGTAAAGATCATAGTGTTTTGGATTTTCTTCATTAAAAAACTGTTCAGCGTCGGAATTTGGCGACCAGCTTTGGGGTAAAAAACCAACTATCGGAAAACCATCTTGAGACAAGGCCATATATATTTGGGTATCCCCTATTTTAAAATCTCTTCCCCAGTTACCGGGCCGGCCGGCATAAACTCTGGCCGAAGGTAATTTTTTCAGACGATCGACTATTTCTTTATAGTCGTTAATATTTTTCATATAGTCGATATTTGATCTTTCAATCCAAACGTCATTGTCTTTAGCATAATTAATAACCGGTTTTTCTATCAAATAAACAGAATAAAAACCTAAACCGATTACCAATGTTATTAAAATTAAATTTTTTCTTTTTATTAATAATAGAAGTAAATCTAATAACCAGCCACTGGCGATCAATAAACCGATAAACTGAACCATGACAATTGTCCGGTGAAGATGATACTCGCTTAAACCGGGAACGAGGTTAACCAAAGGGCCTAAAATATCATGTCCGAGGAAGAAAATAAAATATATACCAAAAATCGCGACCAAGTATCGGTTTAATTTATTTCTTGACATTAAACCCCAAAATATTCCCCCAATAACAAAAATTGTTAAAAATGGAAATCTGTTAAAATCAAAAAGGTCGCCATTGGACAACCAAATAATTATCTGACTAAGGCCCCATGAGTTAAATTTCCAAATCGGATCCCACAAAGAAAAATTTCTGTATTGAGAAGTAATAAAAAACGGAAAAATAAAATAAGCCAAAGAAACTATTAGCAAAAATAAAAATGTTAAAACTTTTTTGCCCGTTTCAAACCATTGATCTAAAGAGAAGACCCAGAAAACCGGATAAGCGAATAATAATAGATAGAACATTCCAAAATGGGCTTGGGCGAGTAAAAAATTAAAAAAAATCGCTCTACCAAGATTTTTTTTGTTTTTTAGATAATCGATTCCATAGGCAAAGGCTAATGGTAAAATAAAAACCGCCAGCAATTGAGAAAGCAAACCCCAACCGCGCCAAAGAAAACTGGAAGAATCTAAACCATAAAGTCCATCTGTAAAAATTGCTTGAGAAAAAAAGGCAAAAATTAATCCAAAACCTGTTGAAAAACCTAAAACCTTGGCTCCAAAGAAAAAACTTACCGGCAATAAAATAAGCAATGATGTCCTGATGATGACCATTAGTTTAAAGGTGGAAACGGGAATAAAAAAACTTAGCAGAGAAATTGCCGCTTCCGGTAAATGCGAATAGTAAAAAGAAAGAGGAAAACCTTCAGCCCAGCGTTCATTCCAGCTATCCAAAAGATATGATGGTGATAAGTCACCGCTAAAAATCTTACTCCAAATATTCCTTGCCTCATCAATCAACGCGAAGTGGAAAGTGTTATCATTTGGATCTGATAGAACCTTGAATTCCTTGCGGTAGAGGAAAAAGTTAAATAAAATAAGTACGAGTAGAAATATGTAGGGAAAATATTTCTTAATCGTTGATGATAGTTTCATATTTTTTTAATTGATGACGCAGGCAAAAGAAAATTTTTCAGTTTTGTAGGTTTTCTGAAAAATTTGCGTTGCCGAGTCATCTTAATAACTTAGGGTTCAGCCAGTCCACGTGCAATCCATTATTACTTTCACCTTCTTTTTTAATAACTAATGATAGTTTATCGACTCCTTTAATCGACACCGAGATCGATTCCGGCAGATCATATTTACCTTTAGGTTTAGATCTATATAATTCACGTCCGTCTCCCTGAATAATAAACACTGCCTTATTTTTATCTCCAGCTTCCGTATCGATCCCAAAATCGGTAGCAAACTTAGAAAATCTTCCTCTCAGATTATAATTTATTATCGAATTTGCATGAGATCCAATTCCAGATTTATAAAAATAATAGTTATTGGAAAGTCGATTCCAGTATTTAACTCCTCTGGCCGATTCAACTGTCATGTTAATCATTGGTTTTAAATAATCTTGCTGAATTTCAATTGGTGTAATTTTTGTAAGTGGAATTGGTCGATGTAATATGTAGTTAAAATTTATTGCTATTAATGCGCTAAAAAATACAAAGATTGCCCCGTTAACCCATAAATAATTTTTTCTGATAAAAGTCGAAAAGTATCTGATGAAAATATAAATAAAGATGATAATTTGAAAGATGGATAAATATAAAGTAAATGAACGCGTCGCACTCATCGAAAATGGCCAGTAGATTTGGTCAGGATAGTTAAATGCCATACTGATATACATATTAAAAAAAATTCCCAAGCTAACGACCGATAACAGACCAATAATATGAATCAATTTTTTCTCTATTCTAAAAAAGTAAAAGATTATTACAAAGCCTAAAAGATGAAATAAATAACGTTCGTGGCTCTGCGTCAAAAGATGAAAAAAAGATAGAATAACCAATGCGCAAGATAGGATAAATTGTTTTAATGTTTCTTCTTTTTTCGCTAAAAAAACATTTAAGGCGGCAATAAAGTAAAACAAACAAAATAATAATAAACCAAATTGTTTAGCGTTTATAATACCTAAAACCAGTGTCTTATCGGACATTTTCATGCCTTCCAGTCCAGATGCTAACCACCAGCCATTAAAAGCATTAAGGGAATACCAGGGAAACCAATTAGAATTAACGGTAAATAAATTGAATAAAATAGTCATTTCCCGATGAAACCAGAACGGAAATATAATTATGACAAAGATAGCAAGACTTACGAAAAGCGATTTGATTAGATCATTAAAGGAATATTTTCGATAAATAAAAAGGTAAAAGATTGGTATAAAAATAATATTTTGCCACTTCATCAACCAGGCTATGGTAAAGATTATTGAGGCCAGTTTTGGTTTTTCATCGACAAAAAAATAGATCGCCCCTAAAAATAAAAAAAGACCAAATTGATCAACCTGCCCCCAAATAACTCCATCAAAAAGGACAGCCGGATTCAGGAAAAAAATCATCGCCAGCAACCATCCCCATTTCATCTTTAACCTTTCGGAAATTTTAATAATTAGGAAGACGACACCTATATCTGAAAAAATAATTATTAATTTAAAAAGAAAAAGGTAAAGGAGGTTATTGTCCATCCAATATTGACTAATGTTGTAAGGGTCGGCAAATAGCTTATAAAGCTTACCTATTAAATCAAGAATGTAGGCAAAGCCTGGAGGGTAATTATAATTAGTGTTACCGACCAGCCAAATGACTCCACGGTCGGCAACTGCCAATCCCCAACCTTTCCAAAAGGCAATGTCAGCTTTAAATCCGGGAATAGGAATTAGTAATAAACGAACTATAAAACCTAAAAAAAGAAGTAAAAAATACATAACGTATCTTATTTTTTATATTCTAGGCTGTTGATTAGTCGGTTAAGTACTGCTTTCCCTTCTGTTGGGAAAATATCCCCAATATGAAGAAGATTGTCATCATTACCTTTAATGACAAAAAAGTAATTATCACTGGTAACGGCGTTACTGCCTTTGACGATGTAGTTTGCCTTATATCCTGTCAATCCTTTTTCGTTAGTAGTCGGTTCGATTTTACTCAAACCTTTTAGTCCTGAAAAAAATTTCCAATAGTTTTTAGCAAATTCTTCCGGTTTTCCGACCAAACTTTTATCTCGATTAGAGATTGTTTCAACAGTCAATAGTAAACTCTGTTCCGGTGGCAGTTCGTTTACTTTAAAGGTAACCGCATCATTTTTATCATTGGGAAAAGATAATGGTGTAAGAACTTTTGGGTGTTGAAAAGAATATGGATAAATTTTTCCTTTATAAGTTACCCAGTCGGAAGACTCTGCGAGTTTTGCAAAATCATAAAGTAAAACAGGTTTTTTTGCATTATCCCCTTTTGGAGAAAAATAATTTATTCCGGCCGGAAAAACCTGTTGGCCGGTTTTACTTTTTTTATTTGAAACCCAGTAATAAACTCCACCTATAACCGAAAGAAACACAACGAGAATGATTATATTTATCGTCACCAAACTTTTTTTACTGATCTCTTCCGAAAAATCTTCTGATTTATTTTTAATATCCATAACTAAGATGATAAATAAAAAATACTTCTATGTCAATAGGATTTTATTTGCATTTTTCGTTAAAATAGTCATTATGAAAATAGTGAAAAAATATTTTATTTTTTTATTTGTTTTTTCTTTTCTTTTTTTAAGTTTCCTGCCAAATATCTATGAAGCATCAGTTGCTAATCTTCTTCCTCAAGATCGAACGATGATCTGGGGAGAACACAACTATACATATGACTACAATGTTTACTTAAGCAAAATCAGGCAAGGTCAGGAAGGTCGTTTGACCGTTGTTGATAAGTATGATAACCATCCCCAGCAAAAAGGAATATTTCTCGTAATGCTTTATCTTATTTCCGGAAAAATTGGTTCAATCTTTAACTTCACTCCCACCCTTACTTACCATCTTCTAAGGGTTGTTACCAGCGTTATCTGGATATCCATGATAATCTTTCTTAATATTTATTTTTTAAGAAAAACATCTTTAATAAATTTGGGAGTAATATTAAGTTTTTTAACGACCAGTTTTCCGGTTTTTTACCGATTTGAAAATCAATGGTGGATGACATTTTATATGAATTGGTGGCAGGAACTGGATATCTTAAAAAGAATCAGCTTTATTCCTCACGATACATTAAATTACATCTTCATATCTGCCTTTACGATTCTTTTAAGCCAGATGGATAAAAACAAAAAATATTTTATTGTTCTTTGTGTTTTGCTTTTTCTTTCTGTCTTTGTTCAACCGTCGGCCGCAATATTATTCACTATCTCTTGGTGCTTATATCATTTCCTAAAAACCATCTGGTCCGGAGGTTTTCCAATAAAACAAACTTTTATTATTTTTGTTTCTGTTTCCATTCCTCTGTTATATATCCGGTCCGTTACCAGTACTTATCCCTGGAAAACTCTCATGGACTTCCATGAAAATAACAGGTTGGTTTTCAACATTAAAGACTATGTTTTAGCTTTGGGACCGATTTTCTTTACCGGGATCGCCGGTGGATTATTGGTAATAGTAAAAAAGAAGCAGGAGCTGTTAGGTTTAGTTACTTGGATTCTTGGAGCTTCTATTGCTATAATTCTCTTCCAATTTTTTCCTTATCAATCACTACGGTTCATCCAAACCGCTAATCATATTCCATTAGTAATTTTGTCCGTATACTTATTCCAAGAGCTTTGGAAAGGGGGAAAGAGGATTATAAGGATCATAATTGTTATAATGGTTATGACGATTACTATTAATGGTTTTGCTCAAGCTTATTTTTCCTTAAAATCCCAAAACCAGTTTATCAGCCAAAGGGCGATGGCTTCAATTCCCCTCGTTCCCTATCCTCCTCAGGTGATGTACCCGTTGACTGATTTCTATAATGGTCTAAAATGGCTTGAAGCAAAAACCGATCATTCTTCAATAGTTCTTTCAAAAATCACGGCCGGCAATTATATTCCTGCTTATTCGGGTAACTTTGTTTATCTCGGTCACATCGCGGAAACTCCTGATTTTAATGGTCGGACCCGCAAAGCCGATGAATTTTTTTCTGGTAATCTGAGTGAAAAACAAGCACTCAAATTTTTAAAAATGGAAGATATAAATTATATTTTTTACGGCCCTCAGGAAAAAGAAAACCGCGCTAAAGAAATCTGTGTTTATTCTTTTTTAACGCCTGTTTATCAAACACCCTTAGTGACAATTTATAAGATTAAACAATGAAAAAAAATAAATTTCATGAGTGGTTGACGATCATAACTATATCCTTGATCATGGCAACCATCAATGTTTTTCATGTGATTATTGGACAGGCCAAAACGCCAATCGGTTTTACATATATGGCAACCGGTCATTATTATCTGGATTATTTTGTATATCTACAATATATTGCTATGGGGATTGGTGGTCGTTGGATGCCCACAAATTATTTTACGATTTCCCCATCTCCAGTTGACTGGCGTTTTTTTCCTTATATTTTGATGGGAAAAATTGCTTGGATTTTTCATTTTTCCCCGGTATTTACTTATTGGCTAGTTGTTTTTGTTCTATCATTTTTAACGCTGATTGGGTTTTATTACTTAATTAATTTAATGATCCCAAAAGAGAATTTTTTATACAAAATAATTGCTTTTTTAATTGCTATTTTTAGTGGTCCTGTCTATCAAGTTTTAATGAATAATGGTCAGCTAATACTAAATCCGTATGATTTTTGGTACGGGCCGGCTACTTTCATAAGAAGATTTGGAGCAGTTCCGTACCACACTTTAGGATTGTTTTTGCTGATTCTCATCATTGCAGTTATTAATAAAATTTGGATAATGATTATTAAGTTATCAAATAAAGAAATAATTGTAAGAGGTTTTTTGGTCGCCGTATTAATAAACATGTTGATGACTTTCTCGCCGATCGCCTTGGCTTCACTTATCCCTTCATTATTAATTATCAGTACTATTCGTTTTTTAAAAAATAAAAATGATCGTTTAAAAATATTTTTGTTTAATGCGGTTATACTGACTTTGACTGTTCCGGTAGCTTTTATGTTAAGACGGAATCTAGGTTATGGTGGGATGAGTTTTGAAGTCAATTGGATATCCCACGACCCATGGTGGTTTGTACTTTTAAATCTTGGCCTGATAATATTGTTTTTCCCATTTGGATTTAAAAAATACCTACAGGAAGATAACTTTCTGAGACAAATATTATTAACCTTTGTCTTAGTTAGTTATTGTTTGTTTATATCTCCATTGGCTTATTATCTTGGAATTCATAATCTGCGATTTCTTTCATCAATAAACTATGTTTGTTATGGTGTTTTGGCAGTTCTTGGAATAAAAAATATTTCATTATTATTCAAAAAATACAATAAAATCGCAATGATAATGATTGCTTCGGTATTAATTCTTTATTCTGGTTTTTTTACTTTTGATTCTTTAAATAAAAGGCTCCTTGGCTTGAATCAGGCAATTCCCGAAACTATCTGGACATATACGCCAACTCAGATAATTGAAGGTTTACAGTCGCTACGTAACTCTTCACAAACAAATGTTTTAACCGGACCTTATGGAGGGATAGGAATACTTGTCCCAATTTTTTCATATCGAAGGGTTTACGCTGGACACCCAAATACAACCCCAAATATAGTAGAAAAACAACTTATCGCAAATCGTTTTTACACAGGACAAATGACAGATAAAGAAGCAATTAATTTTTTAAAAATAAATAAAATCGGATTTGTAATTTTGACAACCTACGATAATTTTGATGTTAATATCATAAGTCGTTATTCTTTTTTAAAACCAATATATACTAAAGAATCAATAATTATTTGGAAAGTAATATGAGTTTTGGTCAATTATTTCTTATCATCAACATCGGTTTGGTTGCCAGCATTGTTAATTTTCTTCATATTATTATCGGTTACGCGCGTACTCTGCCCGAGCAAGTTTATCTGGCCACCGGCCACTATTATCTGGATTATTTTGAATATCTTCAAGCCGTGAGTCAAGGCCAACATGGCCAGTGGCTTTGGGAAAGCGATTATATAACAGCTACTAAAATTAAAACAATATTAGGGATGTGGCAGTATTTGATCTTTGGAAAAATCGGCCAATTATTTCATATGTCTCCTATCGCAACTTATTGGGGAGCCAATATTATTTTTTCCGTTATCCTCTCGGTTTTGATTTTTTTTATAATCAAAAAAATTTTATCCAATAAGCCATTTTGTTGGCAGTTGGCAGCTTATGTTCTCGCTCTTTTTTCTGCTCCTTTTTTTAAAATAACATTCAATAATCTAAAAGTTATTCCTTATCGATTTTGGAACGATCAGGCAGTTCTGTTTAACCGTTTTGGCAATATTCCATATCATATTACCGATCAGATAATTGTTTTACTGATAATTTTGATTATCACCGACAGCTTAGACAAAATTGTTTCTTTATCAAAAAAAGGTTTAGTTGTCAGATCTGCCGTTATAATAGGATTATTGTTTTTTCTTTTGAGTTTTTCCCCGGCTCCTTTTTTATTGGTGGTTGCCTCTTTTATTTTGACTTTAATTTGGTTTTTGTTTTTCAAGCAATCTTTTTCAAAAATAAAATTTTTAGGAATGATCATATTTATTTCCCTTCCGATCAGCCTTTTTATGAAAATTTTTTATATTAACAAATTTTACAGCGGTATTTCCCAGGTCGAAGCCAATTGGCAGGTCCATCCGTCCTTGATTTTAGTTTTTTTGACAACCGGTCCGATTCTTCTTTTTTTTTGGGTGGGGTTAAAAAATTATTTTCGTCAGTTAACAACTATAAAAATAATGTTTTTGAGTTTTGTTTTTTCCAGTTATTTAATGTTTTTTTCACCAATCGCTTTTTACTTGAAGACGACCAATACCAGATTTTTATCTCCTTTAAATTATATTTTGTTGGCTGTTTTGACGGTTACAGGAATTAAAAAATTAAAGTCATTATTATTTATCTGTCTCGTACTTTTATTGCTTTTTATTCCTGGAAACATTGAAGGAATCAGATCTCAGATAAATGATCCCAATCTTGTTTCCCCTATTAGCTATCTGCCAAAAGGGATTATTGACGGTTTTAAATATTTGGATACCATACCTGGGAAAAAAGCGGTATTGACAACACCTACACAGTTTTTGGGAATGATTGTGTCAATTTATTCAGGAAAACCAGTCTACTTGAATCGACCAGGTCTATATAAATATGACCAAAAGGCGGATATTACGGCAAAATTTTATTGGGGTTTATTGGAAGAGAGTCAGGCAAAAGAATTTTTAGAAAAAAACCAGATTGGCTTTGTTGTTTTAACCTCAATTGAAAATTATCCAATCGATAAACTAGTTCATTATAAATTTTTAAAAAATATCTATCAAAATAAAGATATTGTTATTTTCCAAAATAAAATAAAATAAACGTTAATCCGTTAATAATCCTTGAAAATTATTCTTTTCAAACGGCCCAATTAAAGCAAAATTAAGTTTATCGGGAGTAAATATATTTTTTGCCAGTTTCGCTACTTCTTCGGATGTGACTGCTTCAATCTTTGCAATAATTTCTTCCGGTGTTTCGATTTTGTTTTGAAGAATTTTTTTAGTACCAAAGAATGAGGCAATATTCATCGAGTCTTCCATCGAAAGCATCAGGCGTCCTTTAATCGTTTCCTTTGCTTTTGACAGTTCTTCTTTATTGATATCGCCTGTTTTAATTTTATTATGCTCATCTATTATTATCCTGACGGCTTCTTTAATTTTTTCTAAATTGTTTGGTACTCCGGCTTGGGTGACAAAATTACCGCAGTCATGATAAAATTCGCCACCGGAGGAAATGTAATAGCAAAGACCGCGTCGTTCCCGGACTTGGATAAATAAGCGTGACGACATTCCCCCACCCAAAATTGTGGATAATAAATTCAGTGCATATTTCCGATGATCATTAAAAGAAAATGTCCGAAAACCCAAAGAAAAATGCGCCTGTTCGGTTTTTTTATACTTGATTAACATTTGAGGCTTTATTTGGGTTTCTTTAACTGGTATAAATTGAATACGTTCGTTATTTTTCCAATCGCTGAACTTATTTTTAATAATATCTAGATAGTAAGAAAAATTCGAAGCACGAATATCAAAATTCGAAACAATTTTAGAATTTTTTAAATTTAAATTTTTAAAACGTTTTGAATTTGTTTCGGATTTTGGATTTTGGATTTTGGATTTGTTTGATAATCCCCCAGCAACAACAAGAACAGCATTATTCGGATGATAAAGACTATCGATATAATCTGTAAATATCTGTTGATTAAACGATTGAACGGTTTCTTTGTTACCGGCGATATCAAAACCCAAAGGATGATGAGGATAAAGAAGATTTTCAAATATTTCCCCGACTTTTTTTTGCGGCATATCTTCAAACATATTAATTTCTTCTTTTATGACTCCCTTCTCTCTTTCGATTTCTTCTCCTAATAATTTTGGTGTCTGGATCATGTCAGCCATTACATCAATCATCTTTTCAAAATGTTCATTGGTTGCCTTGATCCAATAACCAGTGTGATCTTTGGAAGTAAAAGCATTAAAGATGCCACCAAAACCCTCAACCGTCGAGGAAATAACAAAAGAGCTAGGATATTTTTGGCTGCCTTTAAAGGCCATATGCTCAAAAAAATGAGCAATTCCATTGTTTTTTTTGTCTTCATAACGACTACCTGCCCCGATTAAAAGAAGTGCTGTTAGTGTAGGAAAGGTTTTTGTATCAATAAAAATCACCTGCAGGCCATTTTTCAAAGTAAAAGTTACCGGATGCATTCCTTGATTCTACTATCTACGACTGTCATTGTAAAGATTCAAAATGAAAAAACTCTTTTTTTATTAAAGCAAACATATTATTTTGCCAGTCCGATAATTATCGCTCCGATAGACATTAGGATAGCGCCAAAAATGATAAGAAAGTTTACTTTTTCTTTAAGGATGACGGCGGCCAAAATAATCGTAAAAACCAGGCTTAATTTATCAATCGGCGCCACTTTCGAAGCTTCCCCCATCTGAAGGGCTTTAAAATAAAATAGCCAGGAAAGACCAGTTGCCACTCCTGATAAAATTAAAAACAAAAGCGAAAATTTTGAGATTGAGTATATTTGTTTCCCTAAACCCTTATAAAGAACAATTCCCCAAGCAAAAAATAAAATAACGATGGTTCTGATTGCTGTTGCCAGATCTGAATTAATATTCTTTATCCCGATTTTGGCTAAAATTGCCGTTGCTGCCGCAAAAATCGCCGATAAAAACGCATAAAACATCCAGGTCATATTTGATAATTGTATCAACTTTTTAAAATTAAGCTATAATAAATTATTAGTAATTAAATTAACAGAATTATGAAAAAATCTTTCACCTCTGATGAGGCAAAAATGGAACAGGAGGGTGAAGCGGCCTTGGAAAATCAGATGAAATAAAGACTTCAACTTGATAGAATTAGCTTTTAATTTGCCAGGGCCCATAGCTCAACTGGCAGAGCAGCAGCCTTTTAAGCTGTTGGTTGTGAGTTCGAGTCTCACTGGGCTCACATTTTTTTGTGTCTTTTTATTGACTTTTTCTTTTTACAAAATATTTTCTTTAAAAACTTTTTGGAAACAAAAAATAATATAATCAAGTATATAGTTGTAAAAAGGATATCTAAAGAAAAAGCCAGAAGAGGATTATAGTAAATCTTATCAAGTTTAAATAAACCAAATAACAACCAATTTATTGGTATAAAAAATAGATAATAAAACGGTAAAAATAAATAAGTTGAGATATTCCCAGGAATTAATAAGGCGATACTACTAAAATAAGAGTCTATATTTACTAATCCATAAAAATAAGCCTTTATATATAAAAGGTCCAAAAACAACAAAACAAATAGAATGTGAGGAATATATTTTTTCATTTTTTTAGAGACCAATTTTATCTGCAATCCCTTTCATTGAGTTTAAACAGATTTCAATGAACTTTTCAACTGGTAAATTTAATCCTTCAGGATTAACGCACATTTTTATTTCTTCTCGACGGGTCCCGGCGGCGAATTTCGGTTCTTTGAGTAACCTTTTTACAACAGAAGATAACTTTACGTCTGCTAATTTTCTTGAAGGATAAACATAGGCCACCGCCATAATAAGGCCTGTCAAACTATCAGCACAAAATATCGACCATTCGGCTTTGTTTTGTGGTTTTTGACCAGTCAAATCTGGAGCATGAGCTTTGATGATGTTGTGAACGGTCTCAGAAATAGTTAATCCGTGTTTTGATAACGCTTCTAAGGTTTTTTGCGGATGTGTTGGCTTTAATTCTCCGGAAAAATCAATATCGTGTAGCAAACCTGCTAACATCCATTCTTCCTTCGGTGAATCATTGGAGGTCAACAAATTATTACTGACAAAATAATCATAAAGTCCGCCCATACAAGATTCTAGAGCAAGAGAATGGTTAAAAATATTTGGTTCTAACTGTTTTTGTAAGGCATCAACATACTTTTGACGGTCCATTGTTTTACTTTACAATAAAATTAATAATTTTCCCTGGCACGTAAATAATCTTATATTCGCTCTCTCCAACATATTTTTTCACTTTTTCACTCTTTAATGCTAAATTTTCAATTTCTTTTTGATTATTGATTATTAATCGCTGAACATTAATGGTTTCCCTCAACTTCCCATTAATTTGAATAGGAATAATTATTTCTTCATTAATTATTTCCCCTTCAACTTTTGGCCATGTTGATAAATGAATTGATGTTTTTTCTCCAAAAATATTTCGCCAAATTTCCTCAGTCATAAAAGGCGCAAACGGAGCAAGGATTTGCAAAAACTTTTTGGCATTTTCTTTTGATAATCCTTGCGGATTCTTTTCATAATCATTTAAGAACTCCATCATTGAAGCAATTGCAGTATTAAATTTTGTTTCTTTTATATCGTCCGTAACTTTTTTAATAGTTTTTTTCAATTTTACTACCAATTTTTCATCTTCTTTTTGATTTTTGATATTTGATTTTTGATATTGTTGATAGATATCCCAAATGCGCTTAACAAATCGATAGCTCCCCTGCAACGATTTTGTTGCCCAAGAAATTTCGGCGTTAAACGGTGCCATGAACATTTCATAAACCCGTAAAGCATCGACTCCAAATTCTTTTACCACATTATCGGGATTAATAACATTGCCAAATGATTTACTCATCTTCCGGTGATCTTCAGCTAGAACCATTCCTACATTTCTCAGTTTTAAAAAGGGTTCGGAAAAATTTATTAGTCCTAAATCCTGCAGGGCTTTGATCCAAAAACGGGAATATAGCAAATGTAAAACTGCATGTTCAGCTCCACCCATGTACCAGTCGACTGGCAACCAGCCTTCGCCGAGGCTTCGGCTGGCAAGCCATTCTTCTTTTAGTTTTTGATTTTTGATTTTTGATTTTTGATTTTGAGCGAAGCGAATAAAATACCAGCAAGAGCCAGCCCAATTGGGCATAGTATCGGTTTCCCTCTTTGCTTTTCCCCCACACTTTGGACATTTGGTATCAACAAATTCTGGAATGACAGACAGTGGCGATTCTCCAGTTTCTGTCGGTTCATAGGATTTGATATAAGGAAGCTCTAGTGGTAATTCACTTTCTGGAATTGGCTGCCAACCGCATTTTTCACAATTGACCATTGGGATTGGTTCACCCCAATATCTTTGTCTTGAAAAAATCCAGTCGCGAAGATGATAAGTGGAAACTTTTTTCCCAATATTTTTTTCTTTTATATATTTTTCAAGTTTTTGTTTTGCCTCAGTACTTGTTAATCCATTAAAATTATCTGAGTTAAATAAAACTGATCTGTCAGAATATTGCGTTTTAATTTCTTCGTAGTTCCAAAAACCATCTGATTCTATCTTTAGATCAATTGTTGGTTTTATAACCGGTTTAATTTCAAGTTGATATTTTTTAGCAAATTCGTGATCGCGACTATCGTGACCGGGGACTCCCATTACCGCTCCTGTGCCATAACTCATCAATACATAATCGGCCACCCAAATAGGAACTTTTTTATTATTTAAAGGATTAATACAATAAGAACCGGTAAAAACTCCTGTTTTATTTTTATCTAATGTCGTCCTTTCTATCTCTCCTTTTGATTTAGCCAGTTCAATATATTTTTCAACTTCGGTTTTATTTTCCGATTTAATAATTTTATTTACTAAGGGATGTTCGGGTGCCAAGACCATAAAAGTTGTCCCAAAAATTGTGTCTATTGCAGTTGTAAAGACATTTATTTTCAATTTTGAACTGTCAACTTTAAATTCTAAATCCACACCATCTGATTTTCCAATCCAATTCCTCTGCATTTCTAATATCCCTTTTGGCCAATCCAACCCTTCCAAATCAGATAATAAACGATCGGCATATTTTGTGATCTTAAAAACCCATTGAGGAAGATTTCTTTTTTCTATTCTATTTCCACATCTTTCATGAGTTCCGTCAGCTAAAACCTCTTCTTCAGCCAATCCGGTTTTACATTTGGGACAGTAATTAATTGGTTCATTTTTTTTATATAAAAGTCCCATTTTAAAAAACTGGATAAAAAGCCACTGAGTCCATTTGTAGTACGCAGGATCAGTTGTTGCAAATTCGCGATCCCAGTCATAGGAAAAACCTAAGGACTTCATCTGACGTCTAAAAGTAAGAATATTATCAGGCACCATATCCATGGGATTTTTTTTAGCTTTAACGGCGGCATTTTCAGCTGGCAGTCCAAAAGCATCCCAGCCCATTGGATGTAAGACTGAATATTCATTCATTTTAAAATAGCGGGCAACAACGTCTGTTCCAGTATAATTACGGACGTGACCTACATGAAGACCAGCGGCAGACGGATACGGAAACATTGCTAGGATGTACTTCTTTTTATTTTCGGATTTCGGATTTCGGATTTCGGATTTATATGTTTTCTCCTTCTCCCATTCCTCGGCCCATTTTTTTTCAAACTCCGCTGGTTGGTATCTATTTAACATGACTAAAATTATAGCAAAAAATTAAACAAAAAATTTAACAAAAATATAACTTCGCCAACCTGTCATAACCCTGCCTACCGGCAGGCAGGCGCCGCGGTTGTGTATCGACTTGGCAGAAAAGGCTATATCCCTTGACAAGAAGAAAAAGAAAAGTATAATTCAGATAATGAAAGTTGAAATAAATAAACAAACACCGGAAAAAATATTACATTCTTCTTTGGTTGGTATGATTGTTTTATTAATGAAAGTAGGACAATTATTAAATGGTAAAAAATCGCTCGATGGAATAGCGGGAAAAATCATAGATAAAGTTACGCCAAAAAATAGAACAGGATTGTTAGCTCAAGCTATTCTTGAAGCAAATTGTGTTGCTACAAAAGATTTTCCAAAGAATAATACTGGAGAAGTTGATGGAGCAACAATGGATTGCAAATAACAAAAAACTAAATAAATTTAGTTAAAATATTTTTTACTTTATCTTTCATTTTTTCATCCACTTCAACCACAATTATTCCCAATTGCCAGTGGCCGTATAAAACTAAAGAATTTAATGGGGCATATAAAATAGCCGGTAGTGCCAATAGATCCTCTTCTCCCTCTATTACAATCCATGATCTTTGTTTTTTATAAAGAGCTAGTTTTATTTTTTCTTTAATAATTTCTGCTGTTTTGAAATTGATCGTACCGGGATTGTTATATAAGGACGGACCTTTTTGAATATGCTTAAGTTTTACAAAAAGGTCCGTCCTTTTTCGTCGTGACCGAAAATCAATTATCTTCACGTCCGGATCAATCCCTGATTTTAATAAAGAATCAACAATTATATCGCCTATCGCAATTATTAATACATGCTTTGATGTACCTGCCTGCCGGCAGGCAGGGTCGATACATCGAAGTAATGATTTTTCGTTTTTAAATATTTTTCCCAAAGGTTTTCTTAATTCTTCTCGTAAACTTTCCGGCATTATTATTTCTTGAATTTTAGATTTTGGACTTTGGATTTTAAATAACTTTCCATTCCTATCAATCTCCCCTGTTCTAATTCTCTCTGAACTAATTAATTTTCCGTCTTCCGCTAAAACATCTCTAACAAATATTGTTTTAAGCAAAGGAAGTTTGTTTGTTTTTCGCAGTTGATTAATTTTCAAAACATTTGAATAAGTCAATTTTGAAACTATGATTGCCTCAATTTTTTTTTCTTTGTCCGCCCCACCGGTAAAATGAGAAAAAGAAATTAATTTTGTCCTTAACAACCAGCCTTTTTTCTTTAAAAACTCACTGACGAATTTTTTTCTTGCTTCAAAAGATTCAACCGTCTCCGACAAAAATTTATCTTTATAAAGTTCTTTTGTGGCAATTCCGACAAAAACTTTTTTTCCGGTCGTAAAAGCTTTTTTCAATAATGCTTCATGTCCTTTATGAAAGTGATCAAACGTTCCTCCAACAATCACCTGGCTATAATTTGCAACCTGTAATTCACGTTTAATTATATTAATTAAATATTTTGGCACTCTATCTTGCCACTTTGCCCGCCGTAGCTTTAGCGAAGGCGGGTTTTTTTCTTCTTTAATCAACTTCCTGATTCTCCATCCTTCACATAATAGTCTTTTATAATATTTAACCTTGAAGATTTTATAACCGGTTTTTTCCAAAATATTATTGGTCCAGTCGTTGTTTCCTAAGGCGATGTCAAAATTGCCAATTTGTTTTTTTAAATTATCTAGCCATTTTTTATCGTTAAAAAAATCGTTCAGAGGCACAATTTTACTCAATCTATTTTCAAATTTTTCTTTATATGCAACGGCTTTGATTACTTTCTTTCTCGTTTCAAAATCAATCGGATTATTAACGTCTGTAATATTAGCACTACCTATTCCTATAATAATTTTGTCGGCCTTTTCCAAAGCTTTTTTGATCAAATAAAGATGACCGAGATGGAAAGGCTGAAATCGGCCAATGATAAGGGCGATGGAATAATCCATATGATTTGTTACTGAGTTATTTTTGTTAATGAGTTAACGTGTTAACGGGTTTCTTAACTCATTAACTCTTTAACCCATTAACCGAATAACAGATACAACTGTTTTTGTCTTCAATAAATAGTATACTATATCAATGAATTTACTGCCCTATATCAATCCAAAGACCGAAACTGATAAGATTATTTCTTTTTTGAAAAAAACCTTTAAAGATCAAAAAATCAATAAGGTCGTCCTGGGACTTTCCGGAGGAATTGATTCAACAACGGCTCTTTATCTTTTAAAAGAAGTTCTACCTCCAAAAAATATCTTTGCCGTTCAGATGAATTATTATCCTAAAAAAAAATCAGGCATTAATTTGAAAGGAATAAATATTATCAATATTCCGATCAAAAAAACTGTTGAGGAATTTGAGAAAAATATTAGGAAGGGCGAAGGTATTGAATTTTTTTTCGACTCTGGACTTCGCGACTGCGAAGAGGCTCCAGCGGAGATAAAAAAATTTGATACCGAGCCCTTAAAGAAAGTAAGACTCGGCAACATTATGGCCCGCGTTCGAATGATCATTTTGTTTGATCTGGCAAAAAAACATGGAGCCATGGTCTGTGGTACGGAAAATAAATCGGAAAAATTACTCGGTTACTTTACCCGTTTCGGCGATGCGGCCTCCGATATCGAACCCCTGAATCATCTTTACAAAACTCAAATCCGCAAGCTGGCAGATTATCTGAAAATCCCCAAAGAAATTATCAAACAATCCCCGACTGCTGGTCTCTGGAACGGACAAACTGATGAAGATGATTTTGGTTTTACCTATGAAGAAGCCGATCAAATCCTCTACCTTACCTATGATTGTAAACAGGATATTAATAAAATAAAAAAAGATTTTCCCAATGCTGGAAAAATAATTAAGCGTTTTCAAAATAATCAGTTCAAACTAAAAACTCCTTATTCTTTAAAGTAAATTCATTAGTTTTTTTTCCAGCTCAACAAATTTTGATGATGTAAGATTATTTATTTTTCTCGGGCGGGGCAAATTTGTTTCTAAACAGTCAACAACCGTAGCCGGTTTTTTACTTAAAACATAGATTTTATCTGAAAGAAATATTGCTTCGCGGATATCGTGAGTGGTAATTATAATTGTTAGTTTTAACTTTTTCCAAATTTCCAAAAGATATAAATGGAGAGAACTACGGGTGATTGCGTCCAGTGATCCAAAAGGTTCGTCCAAAAGTAGCAACGACGAATTAAAAGCAGTTGTCCGAAGTAGGGCCACTTTTTGTTTCATGCCTCCGGAAAGACTGTCAGGATAAAAACCTGCGTATTCAAAAAGATTAAATTTTTTCAACAAATCCAAAGCTTTTATTTTTGCTTCATTTTTTGCCAATCCTTTAACTTCGTATCCCAACATAACATTTTCCAAAACTTTCAACCAAGGAAAAAGTAAAGGTTCTTGAAACATATAACCAAATTTTCCCTGTCTTTGTTTTTCTTCTAACCCGTCAATTTTTATTACTCCTTTATCCTGTATTAAAATGCCAGAAATTATGTTAAATAGACTACTTTTACCGCAACCGGAAGGACCAATAACGCTAACAATCTCCATATCAAAAACCTCTAATGAAATATTTTTTATCACTTCTTGGTCAAAAGACAGGGAAAGATTTTTAATAATTAATTTTGGCTGACTTTTCATTTTTAAAATTCCTTAAGTAAAACCCTGAACCGTCCCGATTTCATCGGGCCTGGTTCATGGGCAAAAATTCGTTAGTAAAAGTTTCTTTGACGTTAATCATTTTTTTTATCAATTTGTGATCGCTTAACCATCGAGCATATCGCCTCCAAACTTCTTCTCGTTGTATTCCCCATTTTAGAGCGTCAGATTGATACTCTTGACTTAGATAAATCTGGCTCTGCTTAACTAATTCCTGATTTAATTCCGGAGCTGATTTAATAAGTATTCGTGATGCTTCGGTCGGATTTTTTATAGAAAATTCATACCCTTCCGCGACTGCTCTCATAAATCTTTTGACCAGTTCTTTTTTATTTTTTACGTAATCTTCACTGGTCACAATTACTGGTGTGTAATAATCAAGAATCGGATTCAAGTCCTTCAACATAATCGTATTTAACTTAATTCCCCGGCGGCGAGCCTCAATACCATCCCAGCCATAAAAAATCCATTGAAAGTCACTGTCTCTGCCGATTGTTTTGAAAAAATCTGTTTCTCCGATAGTAATATTTTTAACTTTAGAATAATCGGCTTTTCTATCCTTCATCACCGCCTTAATCACGGTTTCTTCTATTAGAGAGCCCCAACCTCCATATCTTTTTTCCTCAAAATCTTTAACTGTCTTAATATTGCTTTCTGAAAGAGAGGCAAAAGCAGAAGTATTGTGTTGAATAATTGCTCCAATTGAGACAAGTGGAATTCCAGCTGTTCTGGCTTGAATAACAGATTCTTGACTACTGACGGCAAAATCCGCTTTTCCGGCAGCGACTACCTGGACGTTTTCCCCTTCAGCTGGTTGCAATATTGAAACATCTAGATTCTCTTCTGTAAAATATCCTTTTTCTTTGGCAACATAAATACCGGTATGATTGGTGTTTGGAAACCAGTCTAAAAGAACAATTACTTTTTCTCTTCGAATGGATTCGGTTACTTTTATTAATTTTTTTAGCCAGGCAATACTTAAAAAAATAATAAAAATTCCCAAAACGACAAAAGATATTTTTTTTATCATAATTTTAATTCTTAATTTTTAACTCTTAACTTATGATAATGCCAGGGAATGGATATTTTGGCAATTGTTTCAACTGCAAAAACGACAGCCATACTTAATATCGTTATTATGCCTATGGTCGCAAAAACGCGATCGGTAAGATAGGATTTGGTCGATCTGATAAGTAGAATTCCCAAACCCCGATCAGTTCCCATCCACTCACTAACAACCGCTCCCAAGATAGAATAGGCGGCGGCAATCCGCAGTCCGGAAAAAAAAGCCGGAAGACTGGCTGGCCATTTAACCCATTTAAATACCTGTTTTTGATTGGCCCCCATTGAAGTTAAAAGACGTAAAATAGCCGGATCAACACTTTTAAATCCGTCAAAAAGATTAATCGTAATCGGGAAAAAACAGACAAGACCAATGATTATTATTTTTGGTAATAACCCAAATCCAAACCAAAGAGTTAAAAGCGGAGCTAAAATAATGAACGGGATTGTTTGGGAAAGAATCAAAAATGGATAAATAATTTTTTGAATTATTTTTGAACGTTCCATCAAGACTGCAATAACAATACTAATAATAGTTGCGCCAATAAGTCCAATCATCGCTTCAATAACTGTTGGTATAAAATGATAAAAAATTAATGATCGCGACTGCCAAAATGAATTAATAATTTGCGTTGGCGCCGGTAAAATCCATTGTTCGATATGAAGAATGGTTACTACTATTTGCCAAACAAATAGAGTAATAAAACCTGTCAACATTGGTAAAATATATTGATTCATATTAACGATGTTTTTTGACTTTTTGTTCAATTGTCAATACTCCTTTGGGATTATAGATAATTTTTACATTGGTAAAAACACTTTCCGCTCCCGCTTTTATACAGAGGAACTGGGCTTTTTTAACTATTTTAAAAAGCGTTTCCAAATTCCCCTCCATCGTTGTCTCCATCGGCCCGACTTCATAATTAACTCCTGATTGTTTAACCATTTTGATTACCTGATCAATGATTTCTATTATTTTTTTATCAGCTTTTGTCTTAGGTAAAATTTGGAAAGAAATACTGGAGTTATACATATCTTTTCCCTACGTCGGAATTATCCGGACAGGTTCCAGGGGTCCCCCGCTTAGCGGGGTTCTCAGCTGTAATTTGGCTCCCCCAATTTTGGTCTATTATGACAAATAAATTATTTTCTGTCAATAGATGATCGATGTCATTCCCGCGAAGGCGGGAATCCAAACTAAATATTACTAAAAAAATGTTATTATAGTCTGGATCCCCTCCTACGAGGAAATGATAAACAATATAATATGAAAAATAGGGCAATTATTTTTGTTAACGGAAATTTATCGGATTTAAGTCGAGCGAAAAATATTATTACAAAGGACGATTGTCTGATTGCCGCAGACGGCGGCGTCAAACATATCTTAAAACTAGGGTTAACGCCAAAAATAATTGTCGGGGATATGGATTCAACTCCCCTACTTTTACAAAAAAAATTGACAAAAATATGTAGGGAACAGGCATGCCTGTTCCCTACAATAATCAAATACCCAACAAAAAAAAATAAAACCGATTTTAAATTGGTTATTGATTATGTAATTGAAAAAAAATTCAAGGAAATTGTTATCTTTGGAATTTTAGGAGACAGAATTGATCACTTAATGGCTAATATATTTTTGCTGGTAAAAATTCAGACTGAAAATAAATCTATAAAAATTAAAGTGGTTGAAGGAAAAAAAGAGATTTATATTTTAAATAAAAAAATTGTTGTTAGCGGTCATATTGGCGATGAACTGTCTATTATTCCCGTCAGTGAAAAATTAGAAGGGATCATTACTGACGGACTAGAATATCAACTTAATAATGAAACATTAATATTTGGTTCAACTCGAGGAATCAGTAATATTCTTGACAAAACCTTGGTAAAAATAAATGTAAAAGAAGGAATTGCCTTAATAGTTTTTTCACGGAAATAATACCTGCAAAATAATAAATAATAAATAAATTAATAATAAAATTTTTCCTTCATGTTTTGAAATATCATTTTTTGAACGAGAAAAAATATAAAAAACCCCTAAACCAAAAAGGGTTAGAAATAAAATTTGAAATGAATAGACACTAAGATTAACCCGCTTACCATTAATCAAAGTAAACAAACCAAAAAATAAACTATTGGCAGCCGCTGATCCTAAATAATCACCAAGGGCTACTTCATTTTTTTTATTTATTATCGCCTTGATTGTCAAAGAAATTTCAGGCAGATTAGTCCCGATTGATAGAACGATTAGACTAATAATAAACTGAGGCACTTTAAGTACGGACGAAAAATATACCGTCTCAACGACAACATATCTACTGGCTAAAAATATAATGATTGCCGAAAGCAATAATTCAACTACATCTTCAAAAGAATGTTTATTCAATAGTTTTTTTCCTCATTTTTTATTTTCATCAAGCCGTGCTTTTTTTCAATAAAATAAAAAAGGACAAAATAAATAAGTATCAAAAATACTCCTTCTGTTCGGGTTAAAACATTGTCAGCAATTAAAAAAACAGGTGCGGCTACAACCAAAAGCGAAAAAATCAGATTATTTTCATTTAGTTGATGAACTAATTTTACCCCTCCGCTAAAAACTGCTAAAAGAGGAATAATAAAGATAAAAATAATCAAAGAGGCTCCTAGTAAGTTGCCAACAAAAATATCCGGCGTATTACTAATGATTGAATTTATCCCAACACTAAACTCGGGAATTGAAGTCAAAATCCCCAAAACAAAAAAGGACATCGCAAATGGAGATATTTTAAATTTTTGAGCCAGACTTTCAACTGACCTAATAATAACCCCCGAACAGTACCAAATAACGATAAAAGAAGCGAAATACAATAATACCCTAAATATAATCATTAAATAAAATAATAGCAGATTTTATACATATTATTGTCGACAAAAAATCTTTTTATTTTCATCTAATAATTTAATCATATAGCCATATAACAATATAAGTTCGCTTGACAAGAAGAAGGAAAAAAAGTAGTATATCTCACATGAATCCAAATGAAGCCTTACAAATAACTGAAATCCTTGTTGGATCTGCTGTCGGTTTTACTGCAATATATTTCGGAGTAGTTATTTTGAATGGTTTGAGGTCGTGGCGAGGTATTAGTCATCAGGATCGTAATAATGTTCCATCCGTACCACAATCTGATATGGGATCTTCACAAGTCGATCGGCGTGATCAACGTTCTACTACCCTTCAACCACAATCAAACCGAGGAAATTCACATGCAGAACCCCGTCATAGGAAAAAAAATAGATAGAAAATAATTCATCTCGTCACCTGAAAACTCCTGACTTGTTCCAAAAGTTTTTTTGCCTCAAGATTTTCTTCAAAATGGCGTCTCACCGGCTCAATTAACTGATCTAAGTATTTGATCAAAACCGCTTTCAAATCCATTGGATGAACTTTTTTTTCGGCAAAAGTTTTTTCCAAATCAACATAAGTTTTGAAAGAAATATTTCTTCCAAATTTCTCCGGTCTCTCAATCCGTAATTCGTTTATCCCAAGTTTGTCGAAGGATTCGAAAATAATATATTTATAATATTCAAGAATCGGATTTTCTTTTATATCTCCCTCAAGACAGTAGGCTTTATTGATTTTTCTTTTGATATCTTCAGTCGTATCAGTCATAAAGATCGCTGAATCAGGATTTGATTTGGACATTTTGTTTTCTACTGTCCGGGTTGCCGTATCAGCGCTTTTAGATGGTGGCTTACCTAATCCCATTAACATATGATGTGAAACAACAATAGGTTTCCAAAAACCAAGTTGCGAACCAATTTCTCTTGCTAACATATTAACCTTACGTTGGTCCATTCCTAATTGCGTTATCTTCGCTCCCAAAGTAAAAATGTCTGAGATTTGAATACAAGGATAGATTATTTGGGCTGCCGATAGATTTTCTCCATTAGCTTCTCTTCCCATAAATTCAGCGGTTCTGATAAATCTTGGAAGTTTATTTGTTCGTCCAACTTGAACCACTAATTTCCAATAATCTTTTTCTTTGACAACGTCAGAAGCCCAGATAAACTCCACTTTTTCATCCATACCGCTAGCTTTCCAAACTTCAAGAAAATATTTCCCAACAGTTCTTATCTTTTCCATATCGCCGCCATACTTATCATTACAAAATGCCGTCCAATCGGAAACAAGCATTTTAAATCTTATACCAGCTTTTATCATTTTGTTAATATTTATCGCCCGAAGAATTCCTTGGGCTATATGCATTTGACCTGAGGGTTCAAAGCCGTCATAGGCAATTAATTCTTTTCCACTCTCCAGCAACTTCCTTAGTTCATCCTCCTGAATAATTTCTTCCCCAACTTGTTTAATAAGTTTTAAACGATCTTCAATGTTTAAATCTGTCATATATGTTAATGATACTATATGAAAATTTTTTATAAAAGAAAAGACAACCTCTTTTTTTATATTAAATCCTTTTTTAGGATCACCCGCTCCCATACTCCAAACGTCAAGATTTTCAACTTTCTTATCAATAAAAAACGGCAAATCTAAGTCGAGCGGGCAAACGCAGCCTGGTAAAAAACCAAATTTTTCTTTCAAGGTAGTTGAATTTATGACACTCCATTTTCCAAGAATTTTCTTTAATTTTTTTTCATCAACCCGATCGCTCCCTTTTAAAATTAAAGCTTTATATCCTTCTTTAGTTGAAATAATTAAAGTTTTGATAGCATTGTCCGGATAATAATTTTTATCCACAGAATTATCTGTTTCCCTCGCAGAAATTGCTTCATCCAAAAAAGTAATTTCTTCAAAAGAAATCTTTTTGTTGATTAATTTCTGCTTAATTGATTCAAAAGTTTTCATAATTGTTATCGGCTAACTAAAAAAAATGTAGTTAAATTGTCCTTAGCATCCTGTAAGTTTTCATCGATAATTTCTAAATCATAAATTTCCGCTAATATTTTTGGTCCTAAAATGGCGGTGTTTTTATCAATTTTGTTTTTAGATAAAGCTTCAGCGCATTTTGCCGTATCAATCAAGTCCCCTTGTCCGCTAACCCGTTTTAAATCGGGATATCTTTTTGCCAAATTATTCTTGCATTGAAAGAAATTTTGCGGATGAGCCATGATTGTTTTTATTTGTTTTACATTAACATCTTTCCGTTTCATTAAAAAATGACTGATCGAAATCTGAAATTCCTCAACTATCCTAAACTTATATTTTGCCATCGCCTGAGTCGACTCTTCAACCACGCCACCAACCGCATTTTGGATAGCAAATAAACCAAAATCAACACTGCCTTCATATAAATTTTTAAAAACTTTTTCGCTGCTGTATAAATATTTTATTTGGTATTTTTTTATTTTATTTTTTTTAACATGAAAAAGGATGCCTTCTTCATTAAAGCTTCCTTTTCCTCCCTGAATCCCATAAACAATTTTTTTCCGATTGGTTCTTTTAGGCAAAAGTTGGTTATATAATAAATCATACGTTCGTCCTAATTTCATTCTCATTTTTCTTGTGTAAGGATTAAAGTTCTGCAGATCAGAAAATAACTGCCAGGTGTCATTACAAGTCTGCCCTATCACCTCCTGAAGTTTTTTTGCCCCTAAACTGTCGATTTCAGTCGGTTTTAATCTAAACTTCTCCAACAGACGACCGATAAAATGGGTTATTCCCTGTGAATTTGCCGCCAGCCGGTCATGCTTTTGAGCTGACATTTCAACTACCCTGAGACCTTTTTTTGTAAAAAAATTCTTCCAAAACAAATAGTTTTTTTGGCTGGTTTTAAATTTATCAATAATAATTGGTAGGTCAAAAAAACCATTTTTGCTGCTATCTGGGCCAAACATTGGATGAGTCAAAAGCGCTTGGGTTTTAGACTTTCTTAAAAATTTATTAAAGATCTTTTTTGGATGCATTTTGACCGATAAAACATCAATTAAAAGATGACTATTTTTAAAATATTTTTTGTGCTTTTTTATGACCGACTCAAATGCGGAAATCGGCATGGCAAAAAATATTACTTCATTTTTGTAAATTTTTTTTAAATCGCTCTCCGTTTTGGAGTTCTTGCTATCAAAAACAGACACAAAAAAATCGTCCTTCAATAATTTATAAAGAATCGGACCAAAGCGACCTTTTCCAATGATTGCAATTTTTTTCATATTGAGTTTTCTATTTTTAATGCTTCTTCATGAATGATCTTCCAGATTTTTTTTATAAAACCTTTTTTCGATTTGATTACTTCTTGCCAACGGGATTTGTCAAAAACCGGTAGATTATTTTCTTTTTTTATCCGCCCGATTTCTTTAACTATTTTCATTCTTTCGGCCAATAAACTAATAATTGACTTGTCAATTTTATCGATTTGTTTTCTTAAATTTTCAAGTCGGTTTTTCATATTTTAAAATAATGACACAGGCAAAAGAAAATTTTTCAGTCCCGACTTAGTCGGGATTTGCGTTGCCGAGTCATTTAACTTATAAATTCTGAGCTTTATTACGTAAATAATGATCCATTATGGTAATCGCCGCCATTGCCTCAACTATCGGCACCGCTCTTGGTAATACACAAGGATCATGACGCCCAGTCGCTTCAAGCTTGACATTTTGACCTTTTGAATCAACTGTTATTTGTTCTTTTCTAATCGTTGAAACTGGTTTAAAGGCAACCCGGAATTGAATATTTTCTCCGTTGGAAATCCCTCCCTGAATACCGCCGGAAAAATTGGTTTTGGTTCTTATTTTACCCTGTTTGCCAGTATAAAATAAGTCGTTGTGTTGACTGCCTCTCATTTTTGCTCCTTCAAATCCCGACCCAATTTCAAATCCCTTGACAGCCGGAATCGATAGCATCGCCTTTCCCAAGTCGGCTGATAATTTGTCAAATACGGGTTCTCCCAGACCGGTTGGGACGCTTTTAATTACGCCTCTAATAACACCGCCTACTGAATCACCTTCTTTTCTAACTTTCTCGATTAACTCAATCATTTTCTCGACGATTTTTTCATCAGGGCAACGGACAATGTTGGATTCAATTTGTTCGGACGTAACCTTATTGCAATCAACTTCTGTTTTTATATCTCCCACTTGTTCGACATACGCTAAAAATTCTATTCCTAATTTTTCTTTAAGAAATTTTTTGGCGATCGCACCGGCCGCAACTCGACCCAAAGTTTCCCGGGCTGAAGCCCGACCACCACCACGCCAATCCCGAATACCGTATTTTTTTTGGAAGGTAAAATCGGCATGAGACGGTCGAAAAATATCCTTTAATTTTTCGTAATCTTCCGGCCGTGCATCTTTATTTTTGACCATCATCATAATTGGTGTGCCAGTTGTTTTTCCTTCAAAAACACCCGATAAAATCTCGATTTTATCCTCTTCTTTGCGGAGAGTTGTAATTTTACTTTGTCCGGGTCGTCTTCTATCTAAATCTTTTTGGATATTTTCAGCGGAAATTTCAAGTCCCACCGGACAACCGTCAACCACACAACCAACCGCCCCGCCGTGGGATTCTCCAAAAGTCGTCACCCGAAAAAGTTGTCCAAATGTATTTCCCGACATATTTTTACAAAGGCGAAGGTACCTATTTTTGAGACTATCGCCAGGGGCCCCCTTTGGGGTGTGGCGGTCGAAAAAATACGGTACCGAGCCTAACAGATTAGACAATTAATAACTTATAAATATTTTGCATTTTTTTAATATCTATTTGACCAGGTGCGGTTTTACCGTATTGAGTTGACGCAAAAGTCAAAAACGAACCTAGTAACGGTCCTAAAATTCTGATTATTTTACCTTTTTCTCCCATTCCGATTACAATCATTTTTTCATTATTTTTTTTATCTAACAATATTTGCAATAAATTTTTAATATCCTGATTATCATTAACCATCGTGGCAATTTTCAATACTCCAACATTATATTCTCTCATATAATTAATTGTTGCTGTCAACTCCTGAATTTTCGGAGTTTTTTTAAAATCATGAAAAGATAATATTATTTTGGATTTTTCTTGTTTAGGTAAATTTATATTAGAAATTAATGATAATTCAACGTCGACATAATCAAATCCTAAATTTAATGCTCTTAAAATAATTTCTTTATTTTTACAAGTAAAAATCGCCTCTTTTTTTGTTTTTTTTCTAATTAAATGCAAATCTTCTTCGCTTAAATTTTTTATTTTATCGGCTCGTAATTCAACCATGTCAGAAACTTCCTGAGCTTGATCAAGATTTTTCAGGAATTCTTTCAAATTCCTTCCTATAATTGGTGTACAAATTTTAATTTTTTTCATATAAAATCTTTTTCATAACTTCTTCTGGCGCTTTATGATCAGTATATATTTCAAACTGGGCCGTTCCCTGATGTAATAACATTTCAGCCCCGTGTATAATAGTTGCTCCTCTTTTTTTTGCTTCTCTAAGTAATTTTGTTTCAAAAGGAACATAGACGACGTCAAAAACTATTTGTTTATTAGTAATAAATTTTGTTGAAATTGGCGTTTCATTTTTTAATGGTTTCATTCCGACTGAAGTTGTATTGAAAATAATGTCAAAGTCTTTTATTTCAGATTCATTATTCAAATTAGTTGTTTGACAGTTAAATTCTCTCGCCAAATTTATAGCTTTTTCCTTGGTTCTGTTAAAAATCTTGACTTTTGCTCCTCGCTTCAACAAACCAAAAACTACGGCTCGAGCGGCTCCACCTGCTCCTAACACTAAAACTTTTTTATCGGATAAAACGGTTATTCTTTCTAGCGGTATAACCGCTCCCTGCCAATCAGTATTAAAACCGATTAACTTCCCGTTTTGATTCAATACGGTATTGACTGCCCCGATTCTTCTGGCTATCTCATCAATTTCATCTAAAAATTTCATTACTTTAACTTTATGAGGAATCGTACAAGTCAAGCCGTGAATCCCCATTTTTCTCATTGATTGGACAGCCACTTCAACATCGTCAATTTTTACTTTTGCTCCAAGGTAAACAAATTGGTTATCTATCCCTAAAGCCTCATATCCGGCATTGTGCATGGCAGGAGACAGCGAATGTTCAACCGGATCGCCGATGATCAGACAAATTTTTGTTTTGGCTGAAATTTTCATAATAAATGAATCAGGTAACTGGTAACTTCGTTTACGGTTTTACCGTCAGTAATAATTGTTTTATCCGCAAATTTTTCATACAATTTTTGTCTTATGTTAAATAATTTTTTCGCTGCTTCCTTATCTTCAAATAAAGGTCGGGTTTTATCATTTTTTAATCTTTTGTTAATTATTGAAAATGATGTTTTTAAATAAAAAATTCGTCCGTTATTTTTAAGACTATTAATATTTGTTTTGTCACCAATTACTCCGCCGCCGGTAGAAACAATCAAGTTACCTCGATCTTTTAAACTTTGGCAAACTTTAGTTTCCAAAGCACGAAAATGTTTTTCGCCGTCTAAAGAAAAAATTTCAGAGATGCTATTTCTACCTGATTTTGCCAAAATCAATTGATCCATTTCGATTACCTCAAGATTTAACTTTTTTGCCAAAATATTTGCGACTGTTGTTTTTCCGCTTCCCATAAAGCCGATTAAAATTATTTTCATATTTATTTTGCTTAATTTTTAAAAGCGAGGTGAAGGTGTTTTGAGACAATCGCCAGGGGCCCCCTTTGGGGTGTGGCGGTCGAAAAACACCGAACCGAGCTTATCAAACATTTTCCAAAATTCTGGAAAAGATTTGTTAACCACCTCCGGATTTCTTATTGTTAATTCTTTAATTTTTAATTTGACAACAGCAAACGCCATCGCCATCCGGTGATCTCCATAAGTCTCGATAATCGTCTTTTGCGGACTTCCTCCGATTATTGTGATAGAGTCATCGGTAATTTCGCTTTTTATTTTCATTTTGCCTAATTCTTTTTTAAGCGCCAGCAATCTATCAGTTTCTTTTATTTTCAAGGTCGAAAGGCCAGTAATTTTGGTTTTTCCTTTGGCAAAAGCGGCTGCAACCGCCAAAGTCTGGGCCGTGTCGGGCATATTTTCCATATTGACATTAATCCCCTTCAAAACTTTTGGTCCTTTAACTTTAATCCAGTTTTTTTTGATATTTTTTTCAACTTGACAACCCATTTTTTCCAGTAAATTAGGAAAGGATAAATCTCCCTGAACAGAATTAAAATTAATGTTTTTGACCTTAACAGCGTTTCCTGTGACGGCACCAGCTGCAAAAAAATACGAGGCGCCGGTCAGATCACTTTCAACCACATAATTTGTTTGTCTGTACAACTGTTTTTTTATCATAAATTTATTATGTTTAATTTTTTTTACTTTGACTCCAAATTTTTCCATAAGATCAATCGTCATATCAATATATGAACTGGAAATTCTCCGTCCGGTAATATTTATAACTAAACCTTTATCAAGCACTGGGGCGATCATCATTAATGTACTAATAAATTGACTACTAATATCGCCTCTTACTGATACTTTTCCAGTTCTAATTTTCTTTAATGCAATACTTAACTCTTTCATTGGCCTCATCTCCATTCTTTTTGATTTTTTAATAATTACTCGACCCGGAACAAGCGTGATTAATCCCGTCATAAATCTTGCGACCGTTCCGGCAGATCCAACGTCAATACTTCCATTAAATTCTTTAAAAACACCTTGATTGCCTATTATTTGCAGTTCGTTTTCGATTACTTTGATCTTTACACCCAATTTTCTCATCGCCTTAATCATTATCTGGCTGTCGAGACTATTTGATATGTTGCTAATTTTGGACAGCCCATCAGATAATGACGCCATTACGATGGCACGATTTGTCAAACTTTTTGAACCCGGAACTGTTATTTTTATAGTTTTCATATGATTGATTTAATTGCTTTAATAACTAAATCTTCTCGTATATTAACGTTTACTAACACTTCCCCAATTTTTTTTGGCAAACTCCAGTTGATTTTTCCTGAAGAATTTTTTTTGTCAGATAAAATCTTTTTCATAATATCTTCTGATTTAATATCCTTGATTTTTGTCGGTAAACCTGCATTTACTAAAGCTTTTTCAATTAACTCTGCCGTACAACCGCCGACGCCTGTCTGCCGGCAGGCAGGGTTGTGTGGCGGTTGGCAAAGACGGGCTAAATTTCTTTCGGCAATCATTCCAATTGCCACCGCCTCTCCGTGTAGTAGCGGCTTATCAGTTTTCCAGCTCAAAGACTCGATCGCATGCCCGATCGTATGACCAAAATTAAGAACTTTTCGCAAATTTTTTTCTTTTGGATCTTTTTCAACGATATTTAACTTAATTTTTATTGATTGCTCGATTATTTCTATTAATTCATCTTGATTAAACTCTTCCGGCTTTTTTGAAGTCACTAAATCAAAATGTTCTTGTCCGGAAATAATTCCATGTTTAATAATTTCCCCAAAAGCTGCTATCAACTCTCTTCTTGGCAGGGTTTTCAAAGTTTCAACATCAATAATCACGCCGATCGGATTTTTAAAAACTCCAATACCGTTTTTTAAACCCATAAAATCAATCCCTGTCTTTCCACCAACACTGGCGTCAACCTGAGCCAAAAGAGTAGTTGGAATATTTAAAAAATTAATTCCTCGCATAAAAGTCGCGGCGGCAAATCCTCCCATATCACAAACCACCCCTCCCCCAAGATTGATCAATAAAGATTGTCTATCCAGGTTTTTATCAAACATTTTTTCCCAGATTTTTTTCATCGTTTCAATATTTTTTTGTTTTTCTCCGGCTGGAATAATGATTTTTATCAGCTTTTTATGCAAGGATTTTTCTATTTGATTAATTTGACTCATTAGACTTATTTGAATATTAACGTCAGTTAAGATGGCTATTTTTGAGAATTGAGAAAAATCAAATAACTGATTAATTTTTGACAACAAATTTTTTCCGATAATAATTCTCATACTATTTTTAATAAATTATTAAGTTCTTGAAATGTTAACTGTTGTTTTGCATCAGACTGAGCTTCAGCAGGTTTTGGATGAACCTCAATCATCATTCCGTCAAAATTAATTTTTTCTGCCATTTTCATAACTTTAAATACATTTTCAACTGTCCCACCGATATGGGACGGGTCAACCAACATCGGTAAACCGGTTTTCTCTTTAACTCTCATTGCCATTTCAAAATCAGGTAAGTTTCTTAAATTTTCAGGATTATTTTGACCGTGAGACGAAAAACCGCGATGACAAAGAATTAATCTGTTAGGGGAAATTCCTGATCCAAAGATATGATCAACGATCCCCAGCCAATGTCTTTCATCTGACCAGGCTTGATTTTTTATTAATAATTTAACTGTTTTTGGCATTTTTTCTTTAATGATTTTGGCAATTTCTCTCTGGATCAGATGATTTTGATTTCGTGAACCAATCCATAAAAGAACTTTGCTTAAATCCCCTTTTTTACTAATTCCTTTTATTAACTGAGTCAGCTGTTCCGGCAATAATATTTCTGTCGCTACAGTTATTCCCAAATTAGTGACTTCTGACAACCAAGGGATACCTTTTGTCCCTATACCTTCAAATCCGGGTTTAGTACGCGGCTTCCAAAGGCTAGCTCTCATAATCTTAATACCTTGTTTTTTCAAGGCTAAAGCACAATTGATAACCTGTTCTCTTGATTCAGCTGCACAAGGTCCGGCGATAATTATTTTTTGCTTTGTTTTCATATTTTTAAATTTATTAACTTATAAAATACCCCGCTCTTGGCGGGGTTTGTTTCTTACCATAGGTAAACTTCCCGCCATTAAGCTGGATAAAAATAAAAATAAAAGTTTAAAATTAATTTTCTTTTCATACATTTATGCCTAAAAATTAAAAATCCCCGCTTTCGCGGGGTCTTCTTTGTAAATAATTTTTATTTTTTACTTACGAAAAATCTCCCGCTTGCGCGAGGCAAAGTAAAAATAAAAATTTTGACTTGTCGTGTTTTTCATGATTATTAAATTATACAGATTATTTTTTTCATTGCAACCGGAAATTTTTTTGCAAAAAATCATTAAGTAACTTCATTAACTCTTTTAAAGTATCAGGAACATTTAAAACATATCCATCAATGGATTTTATCGGAATAATTTTTGAAGAACTACTGGTCACAAAAGCACCATTATATGATTTAATATCCTCAAGTTTTATATTCGTTTCGACGATTTTAAAACCATTTTTGGAGGCAACTTTCAGAACTGCCTTTCTCATCACTCCAGGTAAAATATCTGATTCAGGCGGAGTAAAAATAGTTTTATCTTTAATGCAGAAAAAATTCGTTCTTGTTCCCTCAAGAATAAATCCGTCATGATTAATTAGCAACGCATCATATGCTCCTGATTCCCTTGCTTTACCGTACGCAAGATAGCTTTGCAGCATATTGAGCGTTTTTGCATGAGGAAAAGGTCTTTCATAATTATAAGTAATGAATTCTGCCCCTTCTCGATATAATTTTTTATCGGGAAAAAGCGGATTGAGACATAAAATATACAAGAAAGCATTTTCTTTTTTTGAACCACCAATCAAAAGAATCTTGAGATTATATGTCTTTGATTCAGTTTTTTTAATAAGACCAAAAACGCTGCTCTCAACAAAAGAAGTATCAAATAGGTGAATAATTCCGATAGTTTTTGCCGATTCGATCAATCGTTTAACGTGGTCTTTTAAAAAGAAAACTACACCGTTTGAAATCCGAACATTTTCGTAAACTCCAAAACCATATGCGTATTCAATATTGCTGATTGAAATCACCGCCTGCTCAATCGGCATAATCTTTCCATTTTGGGAAAAGTATTTAAATTCCATATATATTATTCCCACTCCATCGTCGCCGGAGGCTTGGTGGTAATATCATAGACGACGCGGACGACTTCGAAAACTTCAGTGACAATCCTTTCGGAAATTCTGCTTAAAACCTCATAAGGTAATCTTACCCAATCGGAGGTCATTGTATCTT
>Ga0172375_10001830_pt1 | contig 33917 bp, 43 predicted proteins | sample LakKiv1m_FD_114537 | JGI IMG/M metagenome (GOLD analysis project Ga0172375, IMG submission 114537) | Freshwater microbial communities from Kabuno Bay, South-Kivu, Congo - kab_092012_11.1m | ecosystem: Environmental > Aquatic > Freshwater > Lake | place: Democratic Republic of the Congo... | reverse complement strand
TGTATCGATAAAAGAGGAGTTCTTAAAAACCAGGTTTACCTTACGAGCGATAGGGTAGAGGTAACATTTGAATTGCCCCTTGCCGAAATTGTGTTCGATTTTTATGATAAACTTAAAAGCATTTCCCGCGGTTATGCTTCTTTCGATTACCATATTTCTGGATATAAATCAGCCAAACTTGTAAAGCTCGACATTTTACTCAATGGTGAATCTGTTGATGCACTTTCCACCCTAATTCATCAGGATAATGCCTATAATTTTGGCCGCAGAATGTGTGAAAAGCTTAAAGAACTCATTCCTCGTCAGCAATTTGATGTAGCCATCCAGGCCGCCATCAGTGCAAAAATCATTGCTCGTGAAACTGTAAAAGCGGTGAGAAAAGATGTTACTGCAAAATGTTATGGCGGAGACATTACGCGTAAGCGTAAACTACTTGAAAAACAGAAAAAAGGGAAGAAACGTATGAGGCAGGTGGGTAATGTCGAAGTTCCACAATCGGCTTTCCTTGCAGTTCTTAAACTGGATTAAAGTACACGTTCCAAAAATATTTTCAACCCTTCTACATTGGTTGTCATTGTTGACATTCGAACGATTTTGGTTCTCTTTACCTTTTGTTTAAACCTCGATTCGGATTTCAAAAAAAAAAAAAGAGGATTATCGGTTGGATAATCCTCTCAAAATGGTTTGCTTATACTTCTTAGAACTTTGATCCTAATGCGAAACGGTAAAAATTAGTCACTGTCAGGTCTTTATCTGTTGCTTTCAGATAATCATTTATCGAAAGTTTATTTTCCTTAATAAATTCCTGATTGAGTAAAGTATTTTCTTTGAAAAATTTAGACAGACGCCCTTGTGCAATTTTTTCAAGCATTGCTTCAGGTTTTCCTTCCTGGCGTGCCAGTTCTTTTCCAATTTCGAGTTCTTTTTCAACAACGTCCTGTGGAACATTGCTTTTGTCGATGGCAATTGGGTTCATTGCTGCAATCTGCATTGCAACATCATGTCCTTTAATATCAACATCGGCAGCATCTTTACTGAGTCCAACAAGTGTTCCTATTTTATTGCCAAGATGGTTGTAACCATAAACTTTTGGTGCGCTGATGGCAGCAAAAGAATCGAATTCAATCTTCTCACCGGTTTTACCAACAAGCTCGTTCAGTGCCTGCTCTACAGTGATGTTACCCAAGTTGTAACCTTTCATCTCTTCGATGGTAGCTGGCCTGTTGGCAACGGCTAAGTCGGCAAGGCTTTTTACAAAATTCACGAAATCTTCGCTTTTACCTACGAAATCGGTTTCGCAATTAACCATTAGCACTGCACCATACTGTTTATCATCAGTGGTTTTGGCAATGACATAACCCTCGGTTGCTTCTTTATCAGCCCTTTTAGCAGCTACTTTTGCTCCTTTTTTACGAAGGATTTCAAATGCTTTTTCAAAATCGCCATCAGCTTCCTGGAGTGCGGTTTTACAATCCATCATTCCGGCGCCGGATTGTTTGCGGAGTTTTGCAACGTCTGCAGCAGTAATATTCGACATTTTTTTTTAATTATTTAGTTGGTTGACAGAATACGTTTTTTCCTAATAAAAAAGAGAATCGGAAATCAAGTTCTTCATCTCTTTCGCATGTTTAATAAATATTTTCGAAATAAGCTTTACTTTTTCCTGATTACAGCACCTTTGCGGGCTCTCCTGTTTTTCTCTTCTTCTTCAGCTTCAAGTTTCTTCAACCTTTTAAGCTCTTCTTTTTCGGCAGATTCTTCCTCTTCTTCGTCTTCAAGGTGTTCTTCTTCGAGGTCCTGTTTAGTGCGGGTTTTTATCCTGATGGCTTCTTCTCTCTCTGTTTCTTCCTCTTTTGCTCTCTTATCCTTATCAACTTTTCTTTCCATAGCACCTTCTTCAATAGCTTTAACCATGATTTCAACTATGAGTGAAATCGATTTGGAAGCGTCGTCGTTAGCAGGGATCGGAAAATCAACCTGTTTTGGATCGGAGTTGGTGTCAACGATGGCAAAAGTGGGGATATTCAGTTTCTTAGCTTCCGCAACAGCAATGTGCTCTTTCAGGATATCGATAATGAATAAGGCAGATGGAAGACGGTTCAAATCGGCAATACTACCGAGTTGTTTTTCCAACTTCGCGCGTTCACGCTGAATTTGTAACCTTTCCCTCTTTGAAATATTGGTGAAGGTTTTGTCATTCATCATTTTGTCGATGGAGGCCATTTTTCGAACGGCTTTGCGGATGGTGGCAAAATTTGTCAACATACCACCAGGCCAACGTTCAGTAACATAAGGCATTCCAACCCTTTTCGATTTCTCGGCAACAATGTCTTTTGCCTGTTTCTTGGTAGCAACAAAGAGCACTTTTTTTCCTGACCTTGAAATCTGTTTCAAAGCAGATGCAGCTTCTTCGATTTTTGCTGCAGTTTTGTAAAGATCAATTATGTGGATTCCATTACGCTCCATAAAAATATAGGGAGCCATGTTTGGATTCCATTTGCGTTTCAGGTGTCCAAAGTGTACACCAGCATCAAGTAATTCTTCGAAATTTGTTCGTGGCATTTAAATTAAGATTTATGTTTACATTCCGTTTTTGCAATCAACAAGTAGTTCAACAATGTTGAAGTCTTGCTGATTTGGATACTAAACATGATTAATATCCTCAGATTAACGTTTACTGAATTGGAATCTTTTGCGTGCCTTCTTTCTCCCGGGTTTTTTACGCTCGACCATGCGTGGGTCACGACGCAGCAAACCGTTTGATTTAAGCACAGGGCGATATTCTGGATCAATTTGAATCAGAGCTCTTGCAACGCCCAAACGCATTGCTTCAGCCTGTCCGTTGTAGCCACCTCCATTTAATCTAACATCAACATCCATTTTATCGGTGTTATTTGTCAGAAGAAGTGGTTGACGGACAATATATTGCAAAGTTGCCAGTGGAAAATAGTTTTCAACTTCTCTTTTATTTATCAAAATTTTACCATTGCCAGGCTTTAAATAAACACGGGCAACTGCAGTTTTTCTTCTGCCTAATGCATTAATAACTTCCATTGCTTATTTAATATCGTTTAGATTAATTTTCTTTGGCTGTTGAGCTTCCTGTTTGTGCTCAGGTCCTGCATAAACGTAAAGATTTCTGAAAAGCTCGCTCCCAAGTCTGTTCTTGGGAAGCATGCCTTTAATTGCTTTTTCGATAATACGTTCGGGTTTCGTTTTCAAAATCTGTTTTGCAATCAAAACGGTTTGACCGCCCGGATAACCTGAATGACGAATGTATGTCTTGTCGTTCAGTTTGTTGCCGGTCATTCTTACTTTTTCAGCGTTAATAATTACAACATTGTCGCCACAATCAACATGAGGAGTATAATTTGTTTTGAGTTTGCCCCTCAGCAACAAAGCTGCTTTAGATGCCAGGCGGCCCAGTATTTCATTCTCAGCATCAATAAGAACCCATTCCTTTGTAACGGTCTCATTATTTGCGCTAATGGTTTTGTAACTTAAGGTATCCATTTATTTATCAGTTATTTCTGTTCAATATTTCAAACCTTCCCAAAAATTGGGCTGCAAAAGTAGAATTATTTTTTTTGATAAACAAAATTTCGTCAAAAATAAATCCAACAGTAAATAATAGCCTTACCCTGCTATTGGCTTTTCTTTTACTTCTTGAACTCTCCAGGCAGGTGTTTACACCTTTTTGAATGTAATGTAAAAATTCAAAGTTCAAAATTAGCTGATGTTCATTGTTTAAAGGTATTTTCTATGAAGTTTCAACCCGGTTACTCTACATAAACTATTGATATACAGGGCAACTAAATAATACTTTTAGCTCTTTTCACTGCTTTTAATTTTATGTGGTAAGTATCGGGCAATTTCATTAAAAAGGTCAGAAACGGCAACCGGTTTTGAGATATAGCCTTCAAAAAGATGGAAATCATCCTTTTCATTGTTGGCAAACAAAGTTGATGCTGAAAATGCAAATATTGGAATTTCCTTGAGTTCAGTGTTTTCTTTGATCTTTTTTGCTGCGTCTATTCCGTCCATCATTGGCATTTTCATATCCATCAAAATAATGTCTGGCTTTATTTCGACTGCAAGATTGTATGCTTTTAGTCCGTTATCAGCTTCAAAAATTGCTACCGGCATGTTATCGAAACAAGATTTTATCAGATTTCTGTTCATTTCTTCATCATCTGCCACCAAAATAGTTCCTCCAGTAAAGAATAATTCCGACCCATCCGGTTCATCATCAGTCTTTATGACATTTTGGTTTGATTTTACCAGAGGAATATTAATCAGGTACAATGAAAATGTACTTCCTTTTCCAGGTTCACTTTCCAAAGTCAGGGTACCGTCCATCATTTCTGTCAGCCTTTTTGTAATCGGGAGTCCGAGCCCTGAACCTCCTACTGATTGTGACATGTTGCTGAGTTTTAGCTGACTGAATGATTCAAAAATGAAGTTTTGCTGGTCTTTTGGAATTCCAATACCTGTATCGATCACTTCAAATACAAGATTAATCGTAATATTTTTTTTAGGAAAATGATCCATTTTAGTATCATTCCTTACGACCAACTTAACATACCCGGAATCAGTAAATTTAATTGCATTCCCAATTAGGTTAAACAATATTTGTCTCAATCTGATTTCGTCTAAAAGGAGATCATCCGGAATGTTTTGATCAAATTCAACAATCAGATTAATGCCTTTCTCTTCAGCTTTAAGCAGAAACAAGCGGTTCAAATCTTCAATCAGTCTTTTAAGATTAACTCTGGTACGGGACAATGTCATTTTACCAGCCTCTATTTTTGACATGTCGAGAATATCATTTAAAAACTGAAGTAAATTGTAGCTGCAAATTTCAATCGAATTGGTGTATTCTTTTAGTTTTAATTCTCCAATGTGCTTTTTTAAAATAGTATTGTACCCAATGATAATGTTTAAAGGAGTCCGGATTTCGTGGCTCATATTTGCAAGAAATTGACTTTTGAATTCGAGTGCTCTATCTGTCGCTTTTTTTGCCTTTGTAAGTTCATGATTCAGTTTGTCGAGTTGTTGGTTATTTTGGTTTAGTTTCTCATTGGCAATCTTTAATTTTCTGAACATAATTAAAATGATAACAGAACTGAAGAAAACTAAAGTGATAACGATAGCAAGTGTCCAGATAATTCTTTGATTTCGTTCAACTTCGTTTGAAATCCGTAACAATTCAACATCTTTTTTTTCGCTCTCATATTTTTCCTGAATTTCCTTGATTGCTTTGTCTCTTTCCATGTTTAAAATGGAGTCTTTTACATATCCGTATTGGTTCAAATAATCGTAGGCCGTTTTATAATCATTTGTACTGTAATAAAAGCTTGCCAGGTTTTCGTAAATGCTTTTTTTAAGTGCCTTCATATCGTGTTTGCGAGCCAACTCAAGGGCAATATTAAGGTTTTCAATGGCTTTTTCGTTTTGTTTCAGGTTAAGATAACAAATTCCGATATTCTGATGTAAAATGGCCTGGTCGTTTACAAGAAGCAAATCTTTGAATTCCTCTGTTAAAGAATAATAGTGAAGAGCTTCTTCATATTTCCCCAAACCGGTGTAAACAGACCCTAAATTATTGTATAATACGGCTTTTGCGCGTTTATTATCTGTTTTTGAAATTATCGGTAAAATCCTGAAAAGAATAGCCTGTGCGGAATCAAGATTACCCATATAGTGGTAGTTGATACCAATATTCATTTCTGTAATAGCAATTGCTTCAATGTCACCGGTTAATTTTTTGTAATGCAGTGATTTTTTGTAATATTCGAGACTCTTTTTGTAATCGTTTGTAAAGGTGTTTAAAATGCCTAAGTTATTCAGGCAGGACATTATTCTGGTGGTATCATGAGCATTTTCGCTGATTTTAAGCGCTTTGACCCAGTAAACAGCAGATGAATCATAATCTCCTGAATAAAACCAGGTAGTTCCGATCCGTGTATTAAATGAACTCTCGAAAACAAAGTTTTTAATCTTTTTTGTAAAAACAATTCCCTCAATACAAACAGCACGACATTTTTCAAAATCTGTATTTTGGTAGTAAATACTCAGATCTACATAGGCTTGCAGTTTGTCTTTTTCTGAAATATCCGATTGATTGATGATAGCCCACAAACTATCTGCACTCTCAATTGAAAATCCCTGTAAGGTATTTAAAATGAGAAGTATTATCAAATATTTTTTTTTCATGTTTACAATCTTAAATTGTATGCTGGTATTTTTTTCAAAGCATAAATTATACACTTATTCATAAGTGTGCTGTGCAACCGGAAGTGTGAAAGAGAATGTAGTCCCGGTGTTAACATCGCTTATTACATCTATTTTCCCATTGTTTCGTTCAACAAAATCTTTACAAATGTTTAATCCGATACCTGTACCTTTTTCATTGTTGGTTCCATAGGTTGAAAAATACTCATGTGGAACAAATAGTTTTTTAAGATTTTCATCACTGATTCCAACCCCGAAATCTTTCACGTGAATTTCGGCAAATGATCCGGAGGTTCGTGAATTTATTTCAACCAACCCATTTTTATGTGAGAATTTAATGGCGTTCGAAAACAAATTTCTCAATATGGTTTGAACCATGTTTTCATCTGCAAATACTATTATACCATCTTGAATGTCAGTAGTAAACTGAATTGATTTTTGTGAAGCTGAAGATTGAATCAATTCAAGATTTTTAAGTATTAAGGGTTTTAGTACAATATTCTGTGGTGAGAAATCAATGGTTTTATTTTGACTTCTTGCCCATTTCAGGAGGTTTTGAAGAAGTTCGTAAGCGCGTGATGCCGAAACCTTTAACTCACTTAAAGTGTCGATCATGGTGCTTTTTTCAAAGGTTTCGAAATTTTCGATCAGTAAATCAAGCACGGAACTTAAGTTTCCTACTGGACCTCGTAGGTCGTGTGCGATTATGGAAAATATTTTATCCTTCATTGCATTTGATTTATGAAGTTCCTCTGAAGCATGTTTTAAAGCAATATGAGTTTGAACCCTTGCAAGAAGTTCTGGTGCTTTAAAAGGTTTGGTAAGGTAGTCCACAGCACCCAGTTCAAATCCTTTGACCAGGCTTTCAGAATCTGATTTGGCTGTAAGGAAAATAATTGGAATTTTTTTGGATTCAGGAGTTGCTTTTAAAATATTACACACTTCAAACCCATCCATTTGCGGCATCATGATGTCGAGAAGGATTAAATCGAAATTAATAACTTTTGCTTTTGAAATTGCATCCGGGCCGTTATCGGTAAACGCAACCTCATATCCCGACTTTCTTAAAACACTTCCAAGTACCTGGATATTTGCTGCAATATCATCAACAATCAGTATCTTAAATTTTTTCTCGGTCATTTGTTTTCTTCAGGTAGATTTTATCTTTTTTAAAATTTCATTATATGAATTTAAAACCTTTTTCATTTTTCCAACATCGAAACTATCAGTTGATTCAACCAATTCTTTCCCAAATTCAATAAGCGTTTGACAAGAAAACTTTATTCCTGTTTCAATCAAATCATTTCCAAAGATAGTAATTTCATCTATGAAGCCACCTTGAGAAACATTTTTCCATCTTTCGAAATACTCACCTAACAAGAGATTTTTAATGGCATCAACCTTATCCGTAGCTAGTTTTTCGAAGTTCCCTTCTGGTGTTTCCACTTTATCTGATTGAATTGTAACTGATTGTTTATTAGGAAGGAATTTTGACAGGGATTTTAGTAATTCAGGAAGTTTTACTGGTTTTTTAAGAAAATCATCAAATCCAACCTCCTGGATTTTTTGAATTTCGTCATCCATCACTGATGCTGAAAGGGCAATTATAGAAATGTGTTTTAATTTGGGATCATTTTTAATAATTTTTGTGGCAGCTATCCCATCCATTACAGGCATTCTGATGTCCATTAAAATCAAGTCTGGTGAGATTAGCCTTGATGTATCAATAGCATCTGAACCATTCAATGCTTCAAAAGTTGTTAGTTGAGTATTATTCAGGTACTCCTTTAATAAATAGCGGTTGTGTCCAACATCATCAACTATTAGAACTTTTGCTTTTTCAAAAGAAATACTTAGTTTTTGTGATTCTTTTTCAGGTATGTATTCAACCTCTGTTTCAAGAAACTCAACTTTTTTTAGGAAAACAGTAAAAATGCTGCCCATATTTGGCTGGCTTTCCAATAAAATATCTCCGTTCATTAAGTGGGCTAATTTCTGGGAAATTGACAGGCCAAGACCTGTACCCCCATACTTTTTAGTCAACTTATTATCCTGTTGTTGAAAGGCATTAAAAATCTGAGTCTGATAGCTTTCATGAATGCCTATTCCACTATCTTTTACATTTATTATCAAGTCGATGCATAAATTTGTTTCATCAGAGGGTCTCGCTAACACTCCAATTTTTATGAATCCTTTTTCCGTAAATTTTATTGCATTACCTATAAGGTTGAACATGATTTGTTTTAACCGAATTTCATCCAGATACAATGATTGAGGCACAGAGTTATCTACCTCGATTACAAAATCCAAACGTTTTTCTTTTACAAGGTCTGAAAAAACACTTTCAAGTTCTGAAAAAAACAGTCTGAGATTGATTGCCTCAGGTACGATCATCATTTTACCCGCTTCAATTTTTGATAAATCAAGAATATCATTAATAAGGTATAAAAGGTTTTTCGTTCCTGATGTGATTGCAGCAAGGTATTTTTTATGTTGGGGATCAGTAATTTGAGCATTGAGTAAGTCAGTAAATCCCAACACAGTATTCATAGGAGTTCTGATTTCATGACTCATATTAGCCAGGAATTCACTTTTTACCAGGTTAGACTCCTCGGCTTTTTCCTTGGCAATCTGCAATTGTTTCTGATCATCTCTGATTGAAATATTTTGTTTGATCAGGATAACTTGTTGAGCATAATTTCTGTAATAAAGGAAAAAAATGATGATGAGACTGATAGTGGCTGCAATAGTTCTTTTAATGAATTCAGAGAAATAATATTTGTAATATCCATCAATAAAATAAATGTAAATAAAACCCTCGAATCTTTCTTTTAAATCGAAAACAGGAAGAAATACAGCACTATAAACTGTATCAGCAATTTGTACCCGTTCATTAAAGTAGTCCTGCTGCTTTAACTTGGGTTTGATTTTTTCTGATAAATTTCTGTTTATTTGGTTACAAACCTCTGGTTGTACCTGATTGTAAACATGATGTGGAAGGGGATTGTTAATTTCTGACAAATCAATATCAATTTCGCCATCTTTCGCTGGTAAATAAAGGTACTGCTCATCAAATATCCGGTTAAGTTCATAAACCAAATTAGGTATTGAATATGAAATGATTACAGTATCGTAATAAGCATCATTACTATCATTAAGAACCACAAAAGTGTTTTCTGATACCACGAAATTCTGATTTTGGACATTCATTTCAGGAACCGGTAATATTTTGTATCCAGTTCTAAGTCGAGTAAAGGCCTCATCCATCCCAGGCCTTGATTTAAATAACACTGAATCTGATGTTGTGATATCTTTAATAAAAAGGTTTTTCATTAAAAAATTATAGTCAATTCCGATCTTTTGATTTGAATTAATATCGCTGGTTATGCTGGTGTCAGAGGAACCTAATGATTTGAAATTGAAAAAGTAATTGGATAGGTGTTGAGTTTGCTTCTGAAGGTTTTCAAAGTTCTTTTTCTGATCAACCGCATTAGAGAAAACAAAATATCTCTGTTTGTTAGTCATTCGGTAATAAAAAAAACCAGTAATAGTTAACCAACAGAATAGTGGGATGACTATGAGAAAAAAATTACTCGACAACACAAGATTTTGGATTTTGAGTACTGTGTCGTTAAAGGTAGCAATATTCGTTTTATGTGATTCTTTCAATGTTTCAACTCGTTTTTCAGTTAAATAATAACATCATTCTGCAGAAATATTAATCCTTAAAAAGAAAAGTGGTATTAAAAGTAAACATGTTTGTTTTTCCACTAATCCTGCAAACATAGAAAAATATTTGATGGAATTTTCAGAGTGTGGTATTTAGTTTAAAATGTTTTTTTGAAAAAAGTGAATAAAAATTTTTTTATGAAAATAATAGATTTACCTTTGCGCCCGCAAAAAACAGAACTTTTTGATTAAAAAGTGCTGATTTATTGCAGTTTTCGAGCGGAATTTTTAGGAAACCTGAAAAAGTGAAGCGAATATAGGTTTCTGTTGACTACTGAAAATCAGTATTTTGCTGATTGTGTCAAGCGGGCTTCGATGGCAAAATGCTGTCTTTCCTTTAAATTTCCCACGAATATTATTTCTAAAGTTATGATTACTTCAGGTAATTGTTAACTTTTTATTTGATTTGATAATAAGTTTAATAATTTTGCACCCCCCAAAAAATTGGGGAATGAACAAAAAAGTAAAACAAAAGTCTTAGTATGCCAACGATACAACAGTTAGTTCGCAAAGGACGCAAGAAGTTAACAGATAAGAGCAAATCACCTGCTCTGGATAGCTGTCCTCAGAGGAGAGGAGTTTGTGTGCGTGTTTACACTACCACACCAAAGAAACCGAATTCAGCTATGCGCAAAGTTGCCAGGGTACGGTTGACCAATTCAAAAGAGGTGAATGCCTATATTCCAGGTGAAGGTCATAACCTTCAGGAACACTCCATTGTGATGATTCGTGGTGGTCGTGTTAAGGACTTACCGGGTGTGAGATATCACATTATCAGAGGTGCACTCGATACTTCTGGAGTTGAGGGCCGTAACCAGAGAAGGTCGAAATATGGAACCAAGCGTCCAAAGCAGAAATAATTAATTGATCAAAAGTAATTCAGAAATAAAATGAGGAAAGCAAAACCAAAGAAAAGAGTTATTCTTCCAGATCCGAAATTTAACGATACGATGGTAACAAAGTTCGTTAATAATATTATGCTTCGTGGTAAGAAAAGTCTTGCTTACAAGGTTTTCTATGAAGCTATTGAAACAGTTTCGGAACGAACTAAGGAAGATGGTTTGGAAGTTTGGAAGAAATCCCTTGCCAACGTTACTCCATCTGTTGAGGTAAGAAGTCGCAGAATTGGCGGAGCAACATTTCAAATTCCTACTGAAATTCCACCAGCCAGGAAACAGTCCATTGGTATGAAAAATATGATTTTGTTCGCCCGTAAAAGGAACGAGAAATCAATGGGTAAAAAACTGGCTTCTGAAATAATTGCCGGATACAAAGAAGAAGGTGGTGCATTCAAGAAGAAAGAAGACACCCACCGTATGGCAGATGCCAATAAAGCTTTCTCACATTTCAGATTCTAATTAATTCAGAATAAAACAGGAAAGCAGAAGTAAACGAAATGTCGCAGAACCTGAAAAATATAAGGAATATTGGCATAATGGCGCATATCGACGCGGGTAAAACCACGACGACTGAGCGCATATTATACTATTGCGGCATTAATTACAAAATGGGAGAAGTACATGATGGTGCTGCTACAATGGATTACATGATCCAGGAGCAGGAGCGTGGAATTACGATAACTTCGGCTGCAACAACTGTTTTCTGGACATTCAACAATCAACACTACAAAATCAACATTATTGATACACCTGGTCACGTTGACTTTACAGTAGAGGTAGAAAGATCGCTCCGCGTTTTGGATGGGGCTATTGCTATTTTCTGTGCAGTCGGTGGTGTTGAACCCCAATCGGAGACAGTTTGGCGTCAGGCTGATAAATATCGGGTACCTCGCATCAGTTTCGTAAATAAAATGGATCGTTCGGGTGCCGATTATTTTAATGTCATTTCCCAGATCAAGGATAAACTCGGTGCAAATCCAATCCCACTACAAATACCAATCGGTGCGGAAGAAGAGTTTGCCGGTGTTGTTGATTTGATTACGAACAAAGCACTTGTTTGGGATGATTTAAATAAAGGAATGACCTTTATTGAGGTGCCTGTTCCAGAAGAAATTAAAGATACAGTTGCCCAATATCGTCAATCATTAATTGAAGGTGTTGCCGAAGAGAGTGATGAGTTACTCGAAAAATTTATTGCTAATCCCGATTCAATTACTTCTGAAGAGATGATTACGGCCATCAGAAAAGCTACTCTCGAATTAAGGATAACTCCGGTACTTTGTGGCGCCGCTTTCAAAAACAAAGGAGTACAAAGACTTCTTGATGCCGTTGCAGCTTACCTTCCTTCTCCTTCTGATATTCCACCTGTAACCGGTATTAACCCTTTCACTGAAAAGGAAGAAAGCAGAAATGCAGATGCAAATGAACCCTTTGCTTCCTTGGCATTCAAAATAGCCGCTGACCCATTTGTCGGGAAGATTGCATTCTTCCGCGTTTATTCTGGGAGCGTTAAATCAGGCCTTCAGGTGCTGAATACCAATACAGGGAAAAAAGAAAGAGTTTCGCGTATAATGCAGATGCATGCCAATAAACAAAATCCTCTTGAATTTATTGAAGCTGGTGATATTGGTGCATTGGTTGGTTTTAAAGAAATTCGCACGGGGGATACCCTTTGTTCAATTGATCATCCCATTGTTCTTGAAAATATAAATTTCCCTGAACCTGTTATCAATCTTGCCATTGAACCAAAAACACAGGATGATGTTGAAAAATTGGCAGAAAGTCTGAATAAACTTGCTGCTGAAGATCCAACTTTCAAAGTTAATGTTGACGGTGAAACAGGCCAGACCATTATTAGTGGGATGGGCGAATTACACCTTGAAATTAAAGTTGACAGGCTAAAACGTGAATACGATATAGAATGTAACATGGGGAACCCCCAGGTCGCTTACAAAGAAACATTCATAAATACAATACGTCATCGCGAGATTTATAAAAAACAAACGGGTGGCAGAGGAAGATTTGCTGATATCGACTTTGAAATGGGGCCTGCCGACCAAGGAGTCGCTGGCTTACAATTTTTTGACGAAGTTAAAGGTGGCGTTCTTCCAAAAGAATACATTAATGCCGTAAAAAGAGGATTTGAAGCGGCTTTGATGAATGGTCCACTTGCCGGTTTTGCTGTTTACAGTCTGAAAGTGGTACTTAAAGACGGTTCATTTCATCAGATTGATTCCGACCCGCTTGCATTTGAAATCGCTGCAAAGATTGGTTTCAGGGAGGCTGGAAAACTGGCAAGGCCAACATTGCTGGAACCCATCATGAAACTGGAGGTTACAACTCCCGATGATTACGTTGGTGATGTTAGTGGAGACCTCAACAAAAGAAGAGGACACCTCGAAGATGTATCATCCAGATATAATGCACAGGTTTTAAAAGGGAGGGTTCCTCTTGCCGAAATGTTCGGTTATGTAACATCATTAAGGTCCTTAACTTCAGGAAGGGCAACTTCAAGTCTTGAGTTTTCACATTATGCCGAACTACCCGCCGAGTTATTGGAAAAGGTATTGTACAAGATTAAAGGATACATTGTTAAGGTTTAGAGTTATTTTACAATTAAATATTAATAAAGGTGAGTCAGAGGATTAGAATAAAGTTAAAATCATACGATCATAACCTGGTTGATAAATCAGCCGAAAAGATCGTAAAAACTGTAAAAAGTACTGGCGCTGTGGTAAGTGGACCTATTCCGCTTCCAACAAACAAAAAGATTTTTACTGTTAACCGTGCAACATTTGTTAATAAAAAATCGAGGGAACAGTTCGAACTTTCTGCTTACAAAAGGCTGCTCGATATTTACAGCTCAACCACCAAAACCATCGATGCATTAATGAAACTTGAACTTCCAAGTGGTGTTGAGGTAGAAATTAAAGTATAATTGGCTTAGCAGGAAACAAATTTTTGATTAAGAAATTTAACATTATCACATAATGTCGGGAATAATTGGAAAAAAAATAGGAATGACCAGTATTTATAACCAGGATGGAAAAAACATTCCATGTACGGTTATCGAAGCGGGTCCTTGTGTAGTAACCCAGGTTAAAACGAAAGAAACCGATGGTTACGACGCTATTCAACTTTCCTTTGATGATAAAAAGGAAAAACACACTACAAAGGCAGAAAGAGGTCATTTTGCCAAGGCGGGTGTTAAACCCAAAAAGATTGTAAGAGAATTTACAAGATTTGAAGTTGGACACACAAAAAAGTTTGGAGACGTCATTGGAGTAGATGTGTTCGATGAAGGTGAATTTATCGATGTGGTTGGTATCACCAAAGGTAAAGGCTTCCAGGGTGTTGTTAAAAGGCATGGCTTTAAAGGTGTTGGTGATCAGACACACGGTCAGCACAACAGACTCAGAGCACCCGGATCAGTTGGAGCTTCCTCATGGCCATCACGCGTTTTCAAAGGAAGACGTATGGCTGGACAAACCGGAAATGGAAGGGTAAAAATGATTAACCTGCAGGTTATGAAAATCGTCCCTGAACGTAATGTTATTGTTATTAAAGGGTCAGTTCCTGGACCTAATGGATCATACGTAATAGTTGAAAGATGGAGTTAACAGTTTATAAAATTAGCGGAGAAAAGACAGATCGTTCTGTTTCTTTGGATGATGCCATCTTTGGCATCACACCCAACGATCATGCAATTTACCTCGATGTTAAGCAAATTATGGCTAACAAACGTCAGGGAACTCATAAATCGAAAGAAAGAGGAGAAATTACCGGTAGTACCAGAAAACTGAAGAAGCAAAAAGGAACAGGTTCAGCCCGTTTCGGAGGTATCAAGAATCCTTTGTTCAGAGGTGGTGGTAGAGTTTTTGGCCCAAGACCACGGGATTACCATTTCAAATTGAATAAAAAACTAAAGAGATTAGCCCGGAAATCAGCCCTGGCTTACAAGGCAAGTGAAAACAAAATCACCATTCTTGAAAATTTCGCTTTCGACACTCCAAAAACAAAGAACTTTGTTGAGCTTTTAAAAAGCTTCAATCTTACCGGTAAAAAAACCCTCATCGTTTTTCCGGGCACCGATCAGAATGTGTACCTTGCTTCGCGTAACCTTCAGGATGTGAAATACCTGAATTCAAAAAGCATAAATACCTACGATATTTTAAAAGCACAACAATTGCTAATTGTTGAAGGCTCCTTGAAGGATATCAACGAAATGTTTGAAAACTAACAGGTAGAATAAATCCAAAACAGATAAGGTAAAATGAATATTTTAATTAAGCCGATCATTACCGAAAAGATGACTGGACTTGGCGAAAAGCTAAACAGGTATGGCTTTGTGGTCGAGAAAAGCGCCAACAAGATTCAGATCAAAAAAGCTGTTGAGGAACTGTACGGTGTGGATGTTCAGGCAGTGAATACCATCAACTATTCCGGCAAGGAAAAATCCAGATACACCAAAACAGGCCTTATTGGCGGTAGAACACGTGCAAGAAAAAAGGCTATCGTAACTTTAGCCGAAGGTGAAACAATTGATTTTTACAGCAATATTTAAAATAAATGGCTTTAAAAAAATTCAAACCGACAACATCCGGTCAGCGTTTTAAATTAATAAGCGCATTTGACGATATTACTACAGCAACTCCTGAAAAGAGCCTGTTAGAAACAAAGAAAAGGACTGGTGGAAGGAACAACGAAGGTAAAATGACAATGCGCTACATTGGCGGTGGTCATAAACAAAAATACAGAATCGTTGATTTCAAAAGAGATAAAGACGGCATACCTGCCAAGGTAAAAACTATTGAATACGACCCGAACAGAAGCGCACGTATTGCTCTTGTTCATTATGCCGACGGTGAAAAACGGTACATCATTGCCCCTAATGGCATAAAAGTAGGACAGACTATTCAATCGGGAACCGGATCAACTCCTGATGTGGGTAATACCTTGTTCTTGAGCGAAGTTCCTTTTGGAACCCTCATTCATAACATCGAATTACGTCCTGGCCAGGGTGGTAAAATGGCACGTAGCGCCGGATCCTATGCTCAGTTGATGTCGAGAGATGGAAAGTTTGCAGTAATCAGACTTCCCTCCGGTGAAACCAGGATGATCCTTCAAACCTGCAAAGCAACCATCGGTACCGTTTCAAACATCGATCACAGCCTCGAAATTTCAGGTAAAGCCGGTCGTAGCCGTTGGCTTGGCAGAAGACCAAGAACCAGAGGAGTTGTTATGAATCCTGTTGATCACCCAATGGGTGGTGGTGAAGGTAGAGCCTCAGGAGGATTACCAAGATCAAGAAAAGGTATTCCTGCAAAAGGTTACAAAACCAGATCGAAGAAAAAAGCTTCGAACAAGTATATCATTGAAAGAAGGAAAAAGTAATCAAGTAAATTAGAGATAATACAATGAGTCGTTCGCTTAAAAAAGGTCCGTACATCCATTTCAAACTGGAGAAAAAGGTTCTGGAAACCCAGGCTTCAAGTAAGAAGACTGTTATCAAAACCTGGTCGAGGGCATCAATCATTTCTCCCGACTTCGTTGGTCTGACCATTGCAGTGCACAACGGTAACAAATTCATACCGGTGTATGTAACCGAAAATATGGTTGGCCACAAACTCGGTGAGTTTGCTCCGACACGTCAATTCAGAGGACATGCTGGTAATAAAGATAAAGGCAAAAAATAAGGAAGTAAACCATGGGAGCACGAAAACACAATACAGCGGAGCGTAGAAAAGAAGAGAGAAAAACGCTCTATATTGCCAAGTTAAACAACTGCCCGACATCACCCAGAAAAATGAGGCTCGTTGCTGATCTGGTAAGGGGTAAAAATGTTGAAATGGCTGTTAATATCCTCAAATACACCGAAAAAGAAGCTGCTGGTCGTCTATACAAATTAGTACTTTCGGCAGTATCGAACTGGCAAAAAAAGAATGAAGGTGTACGTATGGAAGAAAGCAACCTGTACATTAAATCAGTAATGGTTGACAGTGCACGCCAACTGAAAAGAATCCGCCCCGCCCCGCAAGGCCGCGCTCACCGGATCAGAAAGCGTTCAAACCACATCACTTTAGTAATTGATAGCCGTAATAAAGCCGTTGAGGCAGAATAAGCCGTAAATAGAAGAAATAATCATTAATATTCATAAACTTAATGGGACAAAAAACTAATCCAATAGGTCTAAGATTAGGAATCATCAAGGGATGGGATTCGAACTGGTTTGGCGGAAAAACATTCGCAGCCAAATTGGTTGAAGACGACAAAATCAGGAAGTACCTGAATGCACGTCTATCAAAAGCCGGAATCTCGAAAATTATCATTGAGCGTTCCTTAAAGTTAGTAACAGTTACCATTCATACCGCCCGTCCGGGAATCATCATCGGAAAAGGCGGGCAGGAAGTGGACAAGTTGAAAGAAGAACTTAAGAAACTCACCGGCAAAGAAATTCAGATAAATATCTCTGAAATTAAACGTCCTGAACTTGATGCAAACCTGGTGGCCAATACGATTGCCCGTCAGATCGAAGGCAGGATTTCTTTCAGAAGAGCCATCAAAACTGCTATTGCCTCAACCATGAGAATTGGTGCAGAAGGAATTAAGGTACTGATTTCAGGGCGACTTGGCGGAGCTGAAATGGCACGTAATGAAATGTACAAAGAAGGTAGAACACCACTTCATACATTAAGAGCCGACATCGATTATTCAAGAGCAGAAGCCCACACAACGTATGGCCGCATTGGAATTAAGGTATGGATTTGTAAAGGTGAAATTTTTGGTAAACCAGAACTTGTACCTATGACATCTGGTGACAAGAAGCTGAAAGGCCCGGGTAACGCACCAGCCGGAGAGCAGGGACGCAGACCAAGACAAAGGGCACGTGCCAGAAAATAAGACATTGCTTTAAAAACAATTAAAAAGTTATAATAATGTTACAGCCCAAGAAAACGAAATTCAGGAAACAGCAAAAAGGGAAAATGAAAGGCAATGCCCACAGAGGTCATGAGCTTGCATACGGATCTTTTGGCATCAAAACCCTGGAAGAAGCATGGATTACCGGACGTCAGATTGAAGCTGCACGTCAGGCGGTAACACGACATATGAAACGTGAAGGGCAAATTTGGATTAAAATATTTCCTGATAAGCCAGTTACAAAGAAACCTGCCGAAGTACGTATGGGTAAAGGAAAAGGAGCTCCCGAGTACTTTGTGGCAAGAGTAACTCCCGGTCGTATTTTATTCGAAGCTGACGGTGTGCCAATTGCTATTGCAAAAGAAGCTTTGCGCCTTGCCGCTCAAAAACTTCCGGTTAATACCAAGTTTGTTGTTAGAAACGATTACGTTGAATAATATATCTATAGCTGAACAATGAAACAGAGTGTAATAATTGAATTGTCGAACGACGATTTACTCGAAAGGTTAGAAGAGGAACAAAAACAGCTCGTGCGTCTCAAACTGAACCACGCTGTCTCGCCACTCGAAAATCCTAACAAAATAAAGGATTACCGCAGGACCGTCGCACGGTTGAAAACGGAAATTCACAAAAGACAGCTTGAAGGAAAATTACAAAAGATTTCATGATAATGGAAAGCAAAATTATGAGACCACTTAGAAAAGAAAGAATCGGCCTGGTCGTAAGCAACAAAATGAAAAAAACGATTGTTGTTACCGTCGAAAGGAAGGTAAAACACCCGATTTACGGTAAGTTCGTTAAGAAAAGTACCAAGTTTATGGCACACGACGAGAAAAACGATTCTAATATTGGCGACAGAGTCAGGATTGCAGAAACCCGGCCACTAAGCAAGAATAAATGTTGGAGATTAGTCGAAATTATCGAAAGAGCTAAATAATCATGATACAGAAAGAAAGCAGGTTAGCAGTTGCTGATAATAGCGGGGCAAAGGAAGTACTTTGCATTAACGTTCTGGGAGGAACCAGAAGGAGGTATGCTTCGATTGGCGATACCATTGTTGTTACGGTTAAAAATGCCATTCCATCAGGAAACATAAAGAAAGGTACAGTTTCAAAAGCTGTAGTTGTACGCACAAAAAAAGAAATTCGCCGTCCTGACGGTTCATACATCCGGTTCGATGATAATGCAGTTGTACTACTCAATGCAGCAGGCGAAATGTTCGGAACCCGTATCTTCGGACCCGTTGCACGTGAATTGAGGGAAAAACAATATATGAAAATCGTTTCTCTGGCACCTGAGGTGCTTTAACAAAATCTTGAATAGAAGTCATGGACAAGCATAAATTGCATATTCGTAAAGGTGACATTGTGATGGTCATTTCGGGTGATTCAAGAGGTCAGCAGGGAAAAGTCCTTGTTGTTGACTCAAAAAAGGAAAAAGCCATTGTGGAAGGCATCAACCTGGTGACAAAACACTCAAAACCAAACGCAAAACAGCCACAAGGCGGTATTATTAAAAAAGAGTCACCTATCCACGTTTCAAATCTTATGGTAATCGACAGTTCGGGAAAAGCTACCCGCGTCGGACGCAAAGTGGATGCAAAAACAAATAAACTCGTGCGTTATTCAAAAAAATCAGGGGAGGTAATTAAATAATGAATTACACACCAAGACTCAAGGAAAAATATTTAACGGAGGTTCATCCTGCTTTGATGAAGCAGTTTGAATACAAAAGCCCGATGCAGGTTCCCCGGCTGGTAAAATTATCTATCAACCAAGGATTGGGAGACGCCATTGCCGACAAGAAACTTGTCGATTTCGGAATCAACGAAATAACTGCCATCTCCGGACAAAAAGCTGTTGCCACCAAGTCGAAAAAAGACATTTCAAACTTCAAACTCAGGAAAGGAATGCCAATTGGTGTGCGGGTTACATTACGAGGTGATAAAATGTACGAATTCCTCGACAGGCTTGTTTCCGTTGCTATTCCACGTATCAGAGATTTCAGAGGTATTAACGACAAAGGATTCGATGGTAGAGGTAACTACACGCTCGGAATTTCCGAACAGATCATTTTCCCTGAAATCAATATCGATAAAGTAAATAAAATTAACGGTATGGACATCACTTTTGTAACAACGGCTCCAACCGATAAAGAAGCGTACGCTTTACTTAAAGAATTTGGAATACCATTTAAAAATCAAAAATAAGGATTGATTTATGGCTAAAGAATCAATGATAGCGAGAGAAGTCAAAAGGAAAGCCCTTGTTGACAAGTTTGCAGAAAAACGGGCTGCATTAAAGGCTGCCGGAGACTACATTGCTTTGCAAAAACTCCCGAAAAATGCATCGCCGGTTCGTATTCACAATCGCTGCAAACTTACGGGAAGACCTAAAGGATACATGAGAATTTTTGGAGTATCCCGTATTAATTTCCGTGAAATGGCCCTTACAGGTTTAATCCCCGGAGTGAAAAAAGCAAGTTGGTAAAATTGAATAAATCAGAATAAAATAAAGAGCAGTAAATATGGTAACTGATCCTATTTCAGATTATTTGACACGAGTCAGGAATGCGATAATGGCGAATCACCGGATCGTTGAAATCCCTTCGTCGAACATTAAAAAGGAAATTACGAAAATTTTGTTCGAAAAAGGATACATCCTGAACTATAAATTTGAAGACGAAACTTTTCCAAAGGTTATAAAAATTGCTTTAAAATATCACCCCGTAACCAAGCTTTCGGCCATCACAAAACTTGAAAGGGTTAGTAGCCCAGGTTTACGTCAGTATCGTGGATGCGATGAACTGCCGAGGGTTCTTAACGGTCTGGGTATTGCAATCATCAGCACCTCACATGGTTTGATGACTGATAAAGAAGCCAGAAAAGAAAAAGTTGGCGGCGAAATTCTATGTTACATCAGCTAAAAAGGAGAAAAAATAATGTCACGTATTGGAAAATTACCGATAACAATTCCTCAAGGCGTCGAAATTAAGGTTTCTGATAAGAATCTGGTAACAGTAACAGGTAAACTCGGGACACTTGAACAAAAAGTAGATCCTGATATTACGGTGAAAATTGAAGGAAATCAGATATTAGTAGAACGTCCAACCGACCAGAAAAGACACAAAGCTTTGCATGGCCTCTACAGAGCACTCATCGCAAACATGGTTAAAGGAGTATCGGATGGTTTTAAAATTGTTCAGGAACTGGTGGGTGTTGGTTATAAAGCACAAGCTACCGGTAAAATGCTTGAACTCTCACTCGGATATTCACACAACCTTGTATTAGTAATGCCTGATGAAATAAGTGTTGAAACACTCACTGAGCGTGGTAAAAATCCAGTTATTACCATGAAATCAGCCGACAGACAATTGTTGGGACAGGTTGCTGCGAAAATCAGATCACTGCGTAAACCTGAACCATACAAAGGCAAAGGTATCAAGTTCAGTGGCGAAGAGATTAAACGGAAAGCCGGTAAAGCTAACGCAAGTTAATAGATAGTAATAAGTAGAAATTACAGATAAAATCCCATTGAGAAATGGCTACGAAAAATAGAAAAGAATACAGAAGACTTCGGATCAAGCATAGGATCAGGAAGATTGTCTCCGGAACACCTCAAAGGCCGCGGCTCAGTGTGTTCAGAAGCAACAAAGAAATCTACGCCCAGGTAATTGATGACCTCAACGGTGTTACGCTTGTTGCTGCATCATCCGTTGGAAAGACAACTACTGTGGATAAAAAAATCAACAAAACTGAACAAGCCAAACAGGTAGGAACCCTGGTTGCTCAGAAAGCAAAAGAAGCTGGTATTGACACAGTGGTTTTCGACAGAAACGGATATTTATATCATGGCCGTGTAAAATCTTTGGCAGAAGCCGCAAGAGTTGGAGGTCTTAAATTTTAACAAATTATGGCAAACGTAAACGTAAAAAGAGTCAAATCAAGCGAAATCGAGTTTAAGGATAAACTTGTCAGCATACAAAGGGTAACCAAAGTAACCAAAGGTGGGCGTACCTTCAGTTTCTCAGCCATTGTTGTTGTTGGGAACGAAAACGGCGTTGTGGGTTACGGCCTTGGTAAAGCTAAAGAAGTTACCTCAGCCATTGCTAAAGGTATTGACGATGCCAAGAAAAACCTGATTAAAGTTCCGGTTTTAAACGGTACCCTACCTCACGACACGTTAGGAAAATACAGCGGTGCTCTGGTTTACATGAAACCTGCTGCTCCTGGTACCGGGGTAATTGCCGGCGGTGCCATGCGTGCTGTTTTCGAAAGTGTTGGAATCAAAGACGTGCTGGCAAAATCAAAAGGTTCATCAAATCCACACAGCGTGGTAAAGGCTACAATCAATGGATTGCTCAAAATGCGTGATCCTTACACAATTGCACAGATGCGTGACATTGACCTTAACAAGGTTTTTAACGGTTAAAATGATTTTAAAAACGATTTTAACGATGAGCAAAATTCGAATTAAACAGATAAGAAGCGGCATTGGCCGTCCACTTGACCAGAAACGCACCCTGATAGCACTGGGAATAACCAAAATGCACAGGGTTGTCGAACACGAAACTAATCCCCAGATTCTGGGTATGATTAATAAGGTAAAGCATTTACTTGAAATTCAAGAGTTATAAATACCATAACAGATATTTAATATGGATTTAAGCAATTTAAAACCGGCAGAAGGCTCAACTAAGAGCAGAAAAAGAATTGCACGGGGCCAGGGATCAGGCAAAGGCGGTACTTCTACCAGGGGACATAAAGGTGCCCAGTCACGTTCGGGCTATTCCCGCAAGATTGGTCACGAAGGAGGTCAGATGCCTTTGTACCGCCGTATTCCAAAAGGTGGTTTTAAAAATCACAACCGCAAGGAATACAGGGGAATCAATGTTGATGCTTTGCAAAGTCTTGCAGACGAACATAATGTAAACATAATCAATCTTGATGTACTCATCAATCACGGACTTGCTCAGAAAAATGACCTGATTAAAATTCTTGGTCGTGGCAAATTGACAAAGAAACTTGAAATAACTGCGCATGCGTTCTCAAAAACCGCGGTTCAGGCAATAGAGGATCAAGGTGGTGTTGCAACAAAAATCTAATTCTTGATGAAAAAATTTATTGAAACCTTACGTAATATCTATAAAATAGATGATCTTAGAAACAGGATAGCCTACACCTTAGGTATCATCCTGCTTTACCGTTTGGGATCGTATGTGGTACTTCCCGGTGTTGACCCCGCAATGCTCGATGCTCTGCAACAGCAGACTTCTTCTGGCTTACTGGGTCTTCTCAACATGTTCTCAGGCGGCGCATTTTCAAACGCATCTATTTTTGCTTTGGGTATCATGCCCTACATCTCGGCCTCTATCGTGGTTCAGTTGTTAGGAATGGCGATACCCTATTTCCAGAAACTTCAAAAGGAAGGCGAAAGCGGCAGGAAGAAAATCAACCAAATAACACGTTATTTGACTGTGATTATCCTCATTTTCCAATCTCCGGCTTACATTGCCAATCTTGTGTCGCAATTGCCACCTGAAGCAATTTATCCATTTAACCCGAATGTCACCTCCCATTCAATATTCTCTTTCTTTGGAATTTCATCAATTATTATGCTTACTGCCGGTTCGATGTTCGTAATGTGGTTAGGTGAAAAAATTACCGATAAAGGTATCGGAAATGGTATTTCACTCATCATTATGATTGGTATCATAGCCAGGTTGCCGTTTGCATTGTTTGGTGAATTTGTTTCCAGAATGGAAGAGCAAGGTGGGGGTTTGGTAATCTTTATCGTTGAATTGATCGTTCTGGTCGGAGTAATCCTCATTACAATCTTATTGGTTCAGGGAACCCGAAGGATTCCGGTACAATATGCAAAACGAATTGTTGGAAACAAACAATATGGTGGTGTTCGTCAATATATCCCATTAAAGGTGAATGCAGCAGGTGTAATGCCTATCATTTTCGCCCAGGCCATCATGTTCCTTCCATTAACAATTGCACAGTATGCACAATCAGAATCTCTTACTGGTTTCGCCTCGGCATTTACCAATATCAATGGTCTTTGGTACAATGTTGTATTTTTCATCCTTATTGTGATGTTTACCTATTTCTACACAGCCATTACTGTAAATCCAAATCAAATGGCTGAAGATATGAAGAAAAACGGTGGATTCATCCCCGGGGTAAAACCAGGACGCAAAACATCAGAATTCATTGATAATGTAATGTCACGAATAACACTTCCGGGTTCATTATTCCTTGGATTTGTTGCAATTATGCCTGCATTTGTCAGATTAATAGGAGTTAATCAGCAATTTGCACAGTTTTATGGAGGTACCTCGTTGTTGATTCTCGTTGGAGTTGTTCTCGATACTTTACAACAGATCGAAAGTCATCTCCTGATGCGTCACTACGATGGATTGACCAAATCCGGAAGGATTAAAGGAAGATCTTCGGGAATGTAACCCGGATTAAGCAAAAGATCAAACGATGATCCTTATTAAGACGGAAGAAGAAATAGAAATAATAAGAGAAAGTTCTTTACTTGTTGGTAAAACATTAGCCGAAGTAGCTAAACATATTAAGCCTGGAGCTACTACACAACTGTTGGATAAGATTGCTGAGGAATTTATCCGCGATCATCAGGCCACACCTGGATTTAAAGGTTATCGTGGATTTCCAGCTACTCTTTGCACTTCTGTAAATGATGTGGTTGTTCATGGTATTCCGGGCGATTATGTGTTGAAAGACGGCGACATTATCTCCATTGATTGTGGTGTTAAAAAAAATGGTTATTTTGGCGACTCGGCATTCACCTTTGCAGTTGGTGAAATTCCTGAAAAGGTCAGGTTGCTGATGGAACGTACAATTGAATCGCTGTACAAGGCCATAAATGTTGCTATTACTGGCAACAGAATCGGTGATATCAGTTATGCAGTTCAATCGTACGTCGAAGGTTTTGGTTATTCTGTTGTGCGCGACCTGGTTGGTCACGGGCTTGGAAAAGATCTTCACGAAAAACCTGAAGTTCCAAATTTTGGCAGACGAGGAAAAGGAAAAGAATTGTTGACAGGGATGGTTTTAGCTATCGAACCAATGATAAACCTCGGCGTTAAAAATGTTTATCAGACTAAAGATGGTTGGACTATCCGGACAAAAGATGGTATGCCTTCTGCTCATTACGAGCACGATGTTGTGATAAGAAAAGGCAAAGCTGAAATTTTATCAACATTTGATTATATTTACGAGGTTTTAAAAAACCATAATTAGCAAGAGTATTAACAGATTTTTTCATAATGGCGAAACAATCAGTAATTGAACAAGACGGAACAGTGATAGAATCATTGGGAAATGCAATGTTCAGGGTTGAACTTGAAAATGGGCATGTTATTACCACCCATATTTCAGGTAAGATGAGAATGCATTACATCAAAATTCTACCTGGTGACCGTGTTAAAATTGCCATGTCGCCGTATGATCTTTCAAAAGGAAGAATAACCTTCAGATACAAGTAAAAAATCCACGATATGAAAGTAAGAGCATCTATCAAGAAAAGGACACCAGATTGTAAAATCGTCCGCCGCAAAGGCAGATTGTACGTGATTAACAAAAAAAATCCGAAGTACAAACAAAGACAAGGGTAAAAACATTAAAATAAACTGATATGGCACGTATTGCAGGTATCGACTTACCAAAAAATAAAAGGGGTGTTATTGGCCTGACCTATATTTACGGAATTGGCAAAAATCTTGCTACCGATATCCTTGGGAAGGCTGAGATTGACGTCAATAAAAAAGTACAGGATTGGTCTGATGATGAACAAAACAAAATCAGGTCTATAATCAGTGATGAGTACAAAGTTGAGGGAGCACTCAGGTCGGAAGTACAAATGAACATCAAGCGTTTGATGGACATCGGAACTTACCGTGGAATCCGGCATCGTCTTGGCTTACCTTGCAGAGGTCAGTCAACTAAAAACAATGCACGCACACGTAAAGGCAGAAAAAAGACCGTTGCAAACAAGAAAAAAGCACCTAAAGGTTAATAATTGGCTAATATTGTTAAACCATCTTTTTGCAAAAATTTTTAGAAAGAAAATATAAAAATGGCAAAAGCAACAAAACCAGGAAGAAGTGTAAAGAAAAGAGTCGTGAAGGTTGAACCTTACGGCAAAGCATTTGTAAGCGCTTCGTTTAATAACATTATCGTTTCACTGACCAATAATGCAGGTCAGGTTATCTCTTGGTCATCATCTGGAAAGATGGGATTCAGAGGTTCAAAAAAGAATACTCCTTATGCCGCCCAGATGGCAGCAGAAGACTGTTCAAAAGTTGCATTTGATCTCGGATTGCGCAAGGTAAAGGTGTTTGTAAAAGGACCTGGTTCAGGACGTGAGTCTGCAATCAGAACCATACATTCAGCGGGTATTGAAGTTACCGAAATTAACGACATTACTCCATTACCACACAATGGTTGTCGTCCTCCAAAACGCAGAAGAGTTTAATTGATTTATTTAGGAAAACATTAAAAACTAATTAAAAACAATGGCAAGATATATTGGGCCAAAATCAAGAATTTCAAGGAAATTTGGCGAGCCTATCTTTGGTGCTGACAGAAGTTTTGAAAAGAAAAGCTATCCACCGGGACAGCATGGCTTGAACAAAAGAAGAAAAAAACCATCCGAATATGGAATTCAGTTAGCTGAAAAACAAAAAGCCAAATACACCTACGGCATTCTTGAAAAACAATTCCGTAACACATTCCAGAGAGCGAGCAGCAAAAAAGGCATCACGGGTGAAGTATTACTGCAACTTATCGAAGCACGCCTCGATAATGTGGTTTTTCGTTTGGGTATTTCCCCATCACGCGCAGGTGGCCGTCAGTTGGTTTCTCACAGGCATATTACTGTTAATGGTGAGGTAGTAAATGTTCCTTCATATTCAGTAAAACCTGGTGATATAGTCGGAGTACGTGAAAAATCAAAATCACTCGAAGTTATCACAAACTCACTTGCCTCAAGGTCACATGGTTTCTCATGGCTTGATTGGGATGGCGAAAAAATGGCAGGTAAATTCCTGAATTACCCGGAAAGAGCCGAAATTCCGGAAAATATCAATGAACAGCTCATCGTTGAGTTGTACTCCAAGTAAGAAATAAGTTATTACACATTTAGAAACCAAAAGGTTTAAAACATGGCAATTTTAGCATTTCAAAAACCTGACAAGGTGATAATGGTTGAATCGAACGAATACAAAGGTGTATTCGAATTTCGTCCTCTCGAACCCGGTTTTGGTATTACCATCGGGAATGCCCTGCGAAGGATCCTGCTATCGTCCCTTGAAGGTTATGCTATTACTTCAGTGAGGATTGAAGGTGTTGATCAGGAGTTCTCAACAATAAAGGGAGTAGTGGAAGATATCACCGAGATCATTCTCAACCTCAAACAAGTGCGTTTCAAAAAACTTGTTGAGGAAGAAACTGCCGAAAAGATTTTAGTAGTTATTTCGGGACAAGAGGTTTTTAAAGCTGGTGATATTAATAAGTACCTCTCTGTATTCCAGGTATTGAATCCTGATGTGGTGATCTGTAATATGGAAAATTCCGTAAAACTTTCGATGGAACTAACCATCAACAAAGGTAGAGGGTATGTTCCCGCCGATGAAAACAGAGTATCGAATGCCACTATAGGAACCATATTTATCGATTCAATACACACACCCGTTCGCAATGTTAAATATGAAGTTGAGAATTTCAGGGTCGAACAGAAAACTGACTACGAAAAACTGGTTATCGAAGTAACAACGGATGGTTCTATCTATCCAAAAGACGCGCTCAAGGAATCGGCCAAAATCCTGATACATCATTTTATGTTGTTTTCCGATGAGAAAATTACGTTGGAAACTGAAGAAAAGAATGTAACTGAAGAATTTGACGAAAACTCACTGCACATCAGGCAACTGCTCAAGACCAAACTTATCGATCTCGATCTGTCAGTAAGAGCGCTCAATTGCCTGAAAGCTGCTGATGTTGAAACATTGGGCGATTTGGTAGCTTTCAATAAAAATGACCTTTTAAAATTCAGGAATTTTGGTAAAAAATCACTCACTGAACTCGAAGAGTTGGTTAAATCAAAAGCCCTCGAATTTGGTATGAATGTTTCGAAGTATAAATTAGACAAGGAATAATTGAAAAATGAGACACAGTAAGAAAATCAACCATTTAAGCAGAAAGAGCGCACATCGTAAAGCGATGCTCTCGAATATGGCTACTTCATTGATTTTACATAAACGAATTGTTACAACCGTTGCAAAGGCGAAAGCATTACGTACCTACGTCGAGCCGTTGATCACCCGTTCAAAAGACGATACTACTCACTCGAGAAGAATGGTTTTTAGTTACCTCCAGAGCAAAGAGGCTGTGAATGAACTATTCAGAGAAGTTTCACAGAAAATTGCAAACCGTCCTGGTGGTTATACCCGCATCATAAAAATGGGTAACCGGATTGGTGACAATGCTGAAACATGCCTGATCGAATTGGTTGACTATAATGAATTATTACTGGGTTCTGCAACTGCTGCTAAAGCTGAAACAAAGAAGAGAAGCAGAAGAGGCTCTGGAAAATCGAAAGATACTGCTGAAGTCAAAGCTGAAAAACCAGAAGTTGAATCAAAACCTGCACCAGCTCCCAAACCAGAGCCGGAAGAAATTGAAGAACCAGTAGCTGAAATAACTGAAGAAAAACCAACATCCGAAACCACGGATGAAGATGAAAAAAAGGCAGAATAAAAATTGCTTTTAAGATAATATCACAGGGAAGGATAAAGTTTTCTTAAGCTTTGTCCTTTTTTTTATTTTGTCAACAATTTAAAAAATTTAAAAAAGTACTATGAGTTCAATAATTAATCTACATGCGCGTCAGATATTGGATTCACGTGGAAATCCAACAGTAGAGGTTGAAGTGTTGACCGACAGTGGTACCATGGGCCGGGCTGCCATTCCATCCGGTGCTTCCACAGGAGTACACGAAACAGTCGAACTGAGAGATGGTGAAAAAGAACGTTATCTTGGTAAGGGCGTTTTGAAAGCTGTAAATAATGTCAATACCACCCTTAATGAAGAATTAAAAGGCTACTACATTCTCGATCAGGTTGAAATCGACAAAAGAATGATCGAAATTGATGGAACACCCAATAAGGCAAACCTTGGAGCCAACGCTATTCTTGGAGTATCGCTTGCTTGTGCTCATGCCGCTGCCATCGAAACAGGTCAATCACTTTACCGGTACCTGGGCGGTGTAGGTGCAAAAACCCTTCCCATTCCCATGATGAATATCATTAATGGTGGTTCACACGCTGATAACAGTATTGATTTTCAGGAATTCATGATTATGCCTTTAAACGCTCCAACTTTTGCTGATGCGATCAGAATGGGTGCCGAGGTATTTCACAATCTGAAAAGTGTTCTTAAAAAAGAAGGTTATTCCACCAATGTTGGTGATGAAGGTGGTTTTGCTCCCAACCTCAAATCAAATGAAGAAGCTATCAGGGTTATTCTTCAGGCAATCGAAAAAGCTGGTTATAAACCAGGAAAAGATGTTTACCTGGCTTTGGATCCGGCATCTTCGGAGTATTTCATTCCGGAAGAAAATGTTTACCACCTGAAAAAATCAACAGGCGAGAAACTAACCCCGGCGCAAATGGTTGATTTTTGGAATGAATGGGTTCGCAAATACCCGATCATTTCGATCGAAGATGGAATGGCTGAAGATGATTGGGATGGCTGGAAAATGATGACCGAAAACATGGGCGAAAAGATCCAGTTGGTAGGTGATGACTTATTTGTAACGAATACCTCACGACTGAAGATGGGTATTGACAAAGGAATTGCTAACTCAATACTGGTGAAAGTAAACCAAATTGGAACCCTCACCGAAACGATTGATGCAGTTAACCTTGCTTACCGCAATGCCTACACTGCCGTAATAAGCCACCGGTCGGGTGAAACCGAAGACACAACAATTGCTGATCTTGCAGTGGCTTTGAATACGGGTTTGATTAAAACCGGTTCAGCCAGCCGCTCCGACAGGATAGCCAAGTACAACCAGTTGCTTCGTATCGAGGAGCAACTTGGAACAGCCGCTTATTACCCAGGCAAAGATTACAAATACGCAAGATAATAAATCATAACTGACTGGTTTGACTGGCAGATTTGTTACGAAAATCATTTCAGGAATGATTCTTGTTTTTCTAACCAACAATAAAAATAATCGTCATGAAAACTAAAGTATTAACAACAACTGCATTATTGAGTTTTTGCTTATTTGCATACACTGCTCCTCAATTGAAGGCTCAGGATTGTAAATATTTTTATCCAACCAGCAAGGGAACCGAACTGGAATTTACCAGCTACGATAAAAAAGGTAAGATTGAGTCGGTTCAGATTCATAAAGTTATTGACAATAAGCAGGTTGGGAAAGCCTCTTTTATTGCAGTCGAACAAACTTTGAAAGCCAAGGATAAAAATGAAAAAGACATCACAACCAGCTTTGAGTTAAGATGCGAAGATGGAAAATTCTATTTAAACATGGACGATTTTATCAAAGGCATCAACCTCGACCAATACAAGCAAAATCCTGATATGGATGTGGTGGTAAGATCTGATGAATTATTTATTCCATCTGATCTTGTAGTTGGTTCAACTTTACCACAAGGTGAAATTAATATCGATGTTACCGTTTCCGGAATCCCGATGTTTACAACCAATGTATTGGTAAAAAACAGAAAGGTTGAAGCCCGTGAAACGATCATCACACCTGCCGGGAGTTTCGATTGCTTTAAAATATCAGCCGACGTGGTAACAAAATCGATGATGACAATTGAATCGAAAACAATTCAATGGATAGCCGAAGGCGTTGGAGTTGTTAAAACTGAAACTTACTCCAAAGATAAACTTGCCGGTTCGCAGCTTTTAACAAAGATTACAAAATAGATTTCATTTCAAAAAGCTAACGATGGAAGCTCCGTTTCGGGGCTTTTTTCATTTTACTACAATCCTGTTGTTATCAACTTGGTTTTTAATATTTTTGCCAAATCACAAGCCAATTTACTTGTTAAACTATTGACTCTTTTATGGAACACAATTTTGAAAAGTTCAGGAAAAACATCATCGGAATCGACCAGACATTTGAATCACCTTATGGTGAAAGAAAAATAATTTATGCTGACTGGATAGCCAGCGGCCGGTTGTACCAACCCATCGAAGAAGTTTTATCCTACCGATTTGGGCCATTCGTTGGAAATACCCACACCGAAACGAGTGAAACAGGTACCCTGATGACCAATGCTTATCATCTGGCGCAACGTAAAATTAAGGATCACGTCCATGCAGGGCCCGATGATGTGATTATTACCGCGGGTTCAGGAATGACAACGGTTGTAAATAAATTTCAGCGAATTCTGGGTTTTAAAGCTATGCAAAAAATGGATGCAATGTATCATTTGCCTGATGAAGAGCGTCCCGTTGTCTTTATTACCCACATGGAACATCACTCAAACCATACTTCCTGGTTCGAAACATTTGCTGATGTTGTTCAATTAAAACCTGACAATCACCTTTTGGTTGATGTGAACGAACTGCAGGACGAGTTGGATAAATACAAAAACCGGAAAATGAAAATTGGTTCATTCACGGCTTGTTCCAATGTAACGGGGATTTCAACACCAATTCACGAAATGGCCAAAATTATGCATCTGAATGGAGGGCTTTGTTTCATCGATTATGCAGCCTCCGCACCTTATACTGACATTAATATGCACCCTGAAGATCCCCTTGAAGCGCTGGATGCAATAATGTTTTCCCCACATAAATTTTTAGGGGGGCCAGGAACATCGGGTGTTTTGATTTTTAATAGTAAAATTTACACCAGTAAAGTTCCTGATAACCCGGGGGGTGGAACAGTTGATTGGACCAATCCCTGGGGCGAGTTTAAATATGTTGACGACATAGAAGCCCGGGAAGATGGTGGTACTCCAGGATTTTTACAAACCATTAAAACTGCACTTTGCATCGAATTAAAAAACCAGATGGGGGTTCAAAACATGGAGCACAGGGAAAAGGAACTTGTAAAAATTGCTTTTGACGAAATTCCTAAAATCCCTGGAATCCATATTCTGGCCGACAATGTTCAGGATCGGTTGGGTATCATCTCTTTCTTTCTTGACGATATTCATTTTAACCTGGTTGTGAAACTTCTGAATGATAAATTTGGTATCCAGGTTCGCGGAGGATGTGCATGTGCCGGCACCTACGGGCATTTCCTTTTAGATGTTAGTTACGATAAATCAAAAGAGATTACTGACCTTATCAATCACGGAGACCTAAGCAAAAAACCAGGATGGATCAGGCTTTCACTGCATCCAACAATGACTAACGATGAATTGTACTTTGTAATTGATGCCATCAAACAAGTTCAGGAAAATTATAAAACATGGCGTGAAGACTACATTTACATAAACAAAACCAATGAATTCCGGCATATTAACGAACCCGAAAACAAATGTACCCTGGTAAAAGATTGGTTTATCCTGTAATATTCAATAGGGACATTTTTGATTTGTCTAACACAATGATGAAAAAGGAGGTTCAGCGCCTCCTTTTTTTATGCTTTTAATTCAAAAAGAGTGATTTCGGGTAAGATTCCCACCCTGCCTGGGTATCCGATTGTTCCAAGACCGCGGTTCACGTAGAGATATTGTGGTTTTCGCCCTTCCAAAAGATTTTCGTACAGCCCTGCCCAATATTTGTAAACATACTGTGCAGGGCTCCATTTAAGTTTTTTTATTTCAATTCCGAACTGAAAACCATGTGTATGTCCGGCAAACGTTACATCAATATCAGGACATTGTTTTGTAACAATTTCTTCCCAGTGCGATGGATCGTGTGATAGCAGTAGTTTCACTTTGACGTCTTCAGTTCCCTGCGAAGCTTTTTCGATGTCGCCATACCGTGGAAAGCGTGAAAATGCGCCCCAGTTTTCTACACCAATCACTGCAATTTTTTCACCATCAATTTCGAGAAGTTGATTTTCATTGTTCAGAAGTTTCCATCCAATTTCATTATAAAAATGATAAAGATCGGTCATGTTTTGCTTTTTTGCCTCTGGCGTTGGCCAACGGGTATAATCACCATAATCGTGGTTACCCAAAGTTGCAAACACACCATATCTTGCCCTTACTTTTTGTAACGCCTTCATGAAAGGAAAAGCTTCATCGGTTTTGTAATTAACCAGATCACCTGTAAAGAAAACCAGGTCGGGTTGGAGAGAATTAATTTTGGTAATTGCTTCATCCAAAGGATCGGATGAAGCCCAGCTTCCCAGGTGCATATCCGAAATCTGCACTATCTTCAATCCATCAAAGGAGGCAGGAAGGTAGGGCAAGTGAATTTGAACCCGGTGAATTTTAAAATCATACACCCATTTCAACATTCCAAAAATAAGACTGCTGAAAATCAAGCCTCCTCCAGCCAATCCGGCTTTTTTCAAAAATTCACTCCTGGTTATTTTATCCCCGATGGAATGGTTTTGTTCACCATGGATTTTTTTTGAAACTTTATGATTAACATGACGCACACCTTTTATCAAATCTGCAATTAAAAGGAAAAGAATAGGAAGGATTTTGGCCGCATACGCTGAAAAAATGAAACCAAACATGTAAATTGTCGCATTTCTGAAAACCTTATCGGAGAGGTGTGAAACCGAAGTGGCTACTGCCAGGATTAGCAGGAAAAGTGGCAACCAGTATGCAAAGGATAATAAATATCTAACGGAATTCTTTTTCTGATTTATCCAAATTTTAACCGCACTGAAAACGTAAAGGTCTCCCAAAAAAAGTAAGGCCAGGAAAGGAAAACGGTTTGCGTTCTTTGGAAAAAACCCGAGAATGATCAAATAAGATGCAACCAGGAAAAGTATAAGAAGGATAATCCGGATGGTTTTCTTCATTGAATATCACAAAAAAACTGTTATCTGAGTGATAGATAACAGTTTTGTCCAACTTTTGTTGCAAAGCAAAATCTTACAGCTTTTTACAATCAGGCTGTTTCTTTTATGTAATTTACAAGCCCCTTTGCATTGA
>Ga0172375_10001829_pt1 | contig 33920 bp, 30 predicted proteins | sample LakKiv1m_FD_114537 | JGI IMG/M metagenome (GOLD analysis project Ga0172375, IMG submission 114537) | Freshwater microbial communities from Kabuno Bay, South-Kivu, Congo - kab_092012_11.1m | ecosystem: Environmental > Aquatic > Freshwater > Lake | place: Democratic Republic of the Congo... | reverse complement strand
CAGAATATTCAGAATGGGATAGAGAAAGAAAAGAATCAGGCTCAGGCGCTAAAAAAGCAGGAAGAAAAAATTAAATCAATGTCCGAAAAAGAAAAGAAACAGATCGGGAAACTGAAAAGGAAAATCAGGGCGTTAAAGAAAGATCTTGGCGAAATCAACAAAAGACTTAAGGAGCTCGAGCGGTTGATCCGGAAAGCCAAGGAAATGGTTGAATTGGAACAGATGGATGATGCATGGTTGCGGAGTCAGGGGAAGCTGCTCGGCGACAAGATTAAAGAACAAGAAGCGGGTGATCGAATGGTCTTAAGCCAGCCTCCGCCATTACCGAAAGGAAGTTCTCTTGAGCAGAAACCGCTATCAGAAATTTTTAAAGTGGCTTTTTCTAAAGCGGGAAAGGCTGTTTTTGATTCATTTATTGATTTTCCTTATCCTCCAATGATGAGAAATCTCGAGAGTGTTTCTTTGGAAGGTCAGTATATGTATAACGTGGATGGTAAGATTATCGCAGGTGTCAGTGATTCCGGTGTCAAAATACCTTTTATGATGACTCCGGATCGGAATATAGATCGATGGGTAAATGTTGGTATGGGTATTGGGAAGACTGACGGTCCTTCCGTAATCGGAGGCATTGAGGCGGAATCGTCAGGGCAGGATTTTCCACATCCTTCTGTTGAACTTAATTTACCTTATGTGTCGGTTCAAACCACGAACGAAAAGGTTAAGGTAGGTGCGGAAGTTCCTGTTCCTTCAGCCCCTCTGGGAATTACCGGAATAGGGCTTAGGGTCGAGCATAAATTGGATTGCACCCAAAATTGCAATACTCTGGGCGCTGGGGCCATCTGGGGCGTGCCGGGGACAGGTAAAAAACTGTCTGTTTATTTCAATTTTGTTTCCGAACCTATTAATGAATATGTGACTTTTGGTACCGCTGCAAAGAATCTGGCGACGGATACTGTAAAGTGGTGGAGTGACCGGCTCGGTAATTTACCAGAGAAAAGATAGCGTTTGTGGCGCAATCCTGTTCCCAAACTTGCGGGGCCGTTCGAGTAAAGCTGGTGAATGATTTTTCCGGAAAAATATTTGAATTCCGGCCAATATTAAATCTTTTCGAAAGACGAAAACAATACGGAATGACGAGAACAAGGCCGTTAATGTGAAGGAACGCCTGTTTTTTACGCGGAAAAACATATTGGTCTGAGAAAGTAAGAAGAGTCAGATATTAATAAAGGGAAAATCCTTGATGAATATGCGAATGAAATCTTTTCCGAGTAAATCTTTTTCGATTCTAGTCAGCTTATTAATGATGACCGGCTGCGGAACTCTCGGTCCTATTACAAATACCGAAGGAGGCTCTTCTCAGCTTGCGGAAGGGAAAAAATCGGAGGGGGCGAAGGCCGCAAGTGCGACGTCTTCCGCTTCCGTCCAGTCTTCCGTGAATGTGATGAGACAGCAGAGCCATCCGATTGATATTCTTGTCGAGGAGAAACTGGCGAAAGTGGTTTCAAGCGATGGGGTGAAAAGCGGCAAAGCGGATTGGTGGATTGATACCGGCGGAGACCGGCGCTCCATTCAGTTTTCAAGTCCTTTTACCCGTATGCAATGGGATATCGTGAATTTGCGTCTCAGGGATCACAAGGAAGTGCCGATTCGCATCGGGACCGATTTGGACGCCCGCTTTACGAATATCACCAATCAAACGCAGCAGCAGCCGGACCAGGCTGACGAAATGCTGGAGTTGATGAGCGCGATCAGCCCCTTTGTGGACTCGCTTTCCTTCGGCGGAGGCGAATTTGGGGGAGGTTTTTCAACCGGCGGATCTTTCGGGCAGATGGTCAATACCTGTCAGCGAATGAATGCTGCCGAAAATCAAAAACGGGCCATTGCCAACCAAAGAGCCAATCAAAGCGCCCATGAGTCTTATGTCGCGAACATCAATGATCTTTTCCTGGAAGAAGGCTTTTCCGTTATGCCCCTTCATAAAGACGATATCAGCGTTTCTCCGGATGATTTGGACTATGTTGTCGAAGAGGTTTGGCGGAACGGTAGCATGGAATCCTTTAGAATTTTCACCGGTCAGAGACAGCTTCTATATAAAGTTCCTTATCACCGCTCGACACTGGCGATCTCGCTCTATCTCAAGGCGAAAATGATAACCGGCGAACTTGACATGAAGAGCGAGAAATATACCGCCCTGAGTGAAGCGATTAATCTTTGGGAAGCGGGGCAGGGAGACGAGGCTTTGACCGAATTTCAGAGAGCCATCGAGATTGATCCCAAATTTGTGAATGCCTACCGCTACCGGTCGAAATTTTACCGGGACCAAAAGCGTTGGAAGGAATCCCTGGAAGATTTATCGAAAGCGATTACTTACCTTAGGGTGCGTGATCGCGGGGGGCTTCAATACGAACGCGGCCAGCTTTACTGGGAAATGGATAACATCAAGGCGGCACGGAAAGATTTTTCTCAGGTTTTAAAATGGGATTCCGATGCGGTATGGGCGCGGGCGAGCCGGGGGTTTTGCTGGATCGAAGAAGGAAATTTGGGAAAAGCCATGCGCGATTTTGAAACGATTTTGAAAGTCCAGCCGGATTATGACGTCGCGTTGTGCGGGAAAGCCTGGGTGTTGGCGCTTCAGGGTTTTTATGAGGAAGCCATTGCGCTTTTCGATCATGTGCTTGAACTGATTCCGCAGTATTGCAATGCGCTTCGCGGGCGTGGGTATTGCTATAAAATGCTCGGAAATAAAAGCAGAGCGATGGACGATTTGATCGCGTCTGTGGAAATATTGCAGAAAGATCCGTCCCCCATTGCCAAGAAAAGGCGCCTTCAGATCAAGGGTTGGCTGGATGAATTACAGTCCGAAATGCCGCTCTCTTCAGCGGGAATTTCCGAACCGAATAATCCATGAGGGATAGAGCGTGAAAGTTTTATTGAAATTCCGCTTTTTCCGGATCTTTTTAATTGTTTTGATTGCCGGCTGCGCGAGCGGGCCGGTCAAACCTCATTCCGGTTCTCCGGGATTTTCGTATCAGTATGTGCCTTTTCCCCCGGATATCTACGGTCCTGTTCCTGGGGGAAAGGCCCGCATTTTTTATATCGAAGATGAATGGTCGTCGTTGATTTGGAATAATGAGCGCGATATGATGCGTGTATTTGACGGGGATGTCATGATCGGTGACGTAACCGAGTCCAGTTATCTTTGCTGGGAGCGCGAACCCGGTATTGCGAATGTCACGATGGGGAGTAGAAATGACAACAGTCCTCCGAAATCAGATTTTCAAAAAGCGATTAGTTTTACAACATACCAGGTACAGGTGGAAAATGGGCATGTTTATTATCTCTACTTTGGGCCGCTTAGCGAGATTTTCATGGGGACATGCAGAAAGTTTATTTCTGAGGGAGAGGCGCGCAAATTTCTTGAAATATACCCGATGCCGATGATGATGGGAACCCTGCGACCGGGTGTGGTCCCTCCTCCACAGGCAGTCTCGCAACCGTCCGCAGGCGTTGCGGCTCAACCCTCAGATGCATCTTCGGAAAATCAACAAACTCGTCCCGTTTGATGGTGCGGATGATCTGGCTTCTTTGAGAAAGGAATGAAGAAAACGATGAAACTTTTCACCTTGAACGCTGTTTGGATCCTTTCGTTCATTCTGGCTGCCGGCTGTTCTTCAATTAAACCGCATTCAAGCACAGGGGGATTTGCCTATCAATACGTCCCGCTTCCTCCGGATATTTATGGTCCGGTCCCTGCGGATAAAGCGCGTATTTTTTTTATTAAAAATGAATATTCAATGTTTCAGTTCAATAACGAAGCCTCAATGGAACGGGTTTTTGATGGAAGGGTTTTAGTGGGTGATTTAACGGAGTCGAGTTATCTTTGTTGGGAAAAAGAACCGGGTGTCTCTACCGTTATCCTTGCGGGGTCTACCGGAATAAACACCCCCCCTCCAATAACTTTCTTAAATGGCTATAAAATTGATGCAAAGGCAGGGAATGCTTACTACCTTTATCTTGGGCCAATCAGCCCGATTTTTATGGGGATTCGGCGAAAATTTATTTCCGAAGCGGAGGCACAAAAATTTCTTGAAATGTATCCGAGACCAACGATGGGATCTGGCCAGGGAGCTTTTCCTGCCCCGCAGCCGATGCCATATTCTCAGCCGGTTGAAAGTTCCGCCGCTCAGTCATCTTCTCCGCCCGAAAAAGATTCTCTCCGTCCCGTTTGACAAAAACTCCGACCCAACCATGAGCGATTTTAAACTTCATTCGACATTCAAGCCCGCGGGGGATCAGCCGGAGGCGATTAAAAAGATTGTCTCGGGTTTTCAGTTTTTAGGGACAGGTCTCGCGTACTATTTATAAAGATTAGAGTTATGAAAGAATTGTCCCTCGAATGAGGAGCGACATGATAATCAACGTTTGGATTAAATAATCGATAGGTTTAAGTGAGAGGGAATTCTTGTCGGGGGACACTTCTCGTACAATTTCAATCAGCGCAGAGGGTTCTAGAGACCTGTCCCTGGATAAGAGGTGATGGGGGCTGAAAATATGAATAACTTTAAACTTTGTTCCATATTCAAACCCGCGGGGGATCAGCCGGAGGCGATTAAAAAGATTGTCTCGGGTTTTGAGAGCCTGAACGGGCAGGTGCTGGTCGGCGTGACGGGTTCCGGCAAGACTTTCACGATGGCGAATGTGATTCAGGGGCTCGGCCTTCCGACGCTCGTCATCAGCCACAACAAAACTCTCGCGGCGCAGCTTTACAGCGAGCTTACCGAATTTTTCCCCGAAAACGCGGTCGAATATTTTGTTTCCTACTACGATTATTACCAGCCCGAGGCGTATATCCCGCGCACGGACACCTATATTGAAAAAGACGCTTCCATCAATGATGATCTCGACCGCCTCCGTCTCAGGGCCACAAGCGCGGTGCTGTCACGGAAAGACACGATTATTGTCTCGAGCGTTTCCTGTATTTACGGATTGGGAGCGCCGGAAGACTGGCTGGGGCTTTTGATCGAATTCAGCCGGGGCGAGAAAATCACCCGGGAGGAGTTGCTCAAGAAGCTGGTGTCGGTTCAGTATGAGCGGTCGGATCAGAATTTCAGGCGGGGGACGTTCCGCGTCCGCGGGGATATTGTGGATATCTTTCCTTCTTATGAGGAGGAACCTTTCAGGATTGAATTGGACGCGAAAAATATCGGAAACATCGCGCGGCTTGACCGGGAAACTTCGAAAACCGTTCAGACGCTTGAGAAAATCGCGCTCTATCCCGCCAAGCATTTTGTGACCTCCTCGGACCGTGTGAAGGAAGCCGTTGTGTCCATTGAACGGGAGCTTGAAGAGCATCTGAAAAGCTTGCGGGGAGCGGGGAAGCTTTTGGAAGCGGAACGGCTTGAATCCCGGACCCGCTACGATCTTGAAATGCTCGAGGAAGTCGGCTATTGCTCGGGGATTGAAAATTATTCCCGGCATCTTTCGCGGCGCGCGGCGGGTTCCCGGCCCTACACGCTGATGGATTATTTTCCGAAACCGTTTTTAATCATTATCGATGAATCGCACGTGACCGTTCCTCAGCTTGGCGGGATGTATCAGGGGGATTATTCGAGAAAAAAAGTGCTGGTGGAGCATGGGTTCCGCCTGCCGTCGGCGTTGGACAACCGTCCGCTGCGGTTTGCCGAGTTTGAGCGGATGGTGGAGAAAACGCTGTATGTTTCCGCCACGCCCGGTCCTTATGAATTGAAGAAAGCGCAGGCGAAAGTCGAGCAGTTGATCCGTCCCACGGGATTGATGGATCCCGAGATCGAGGTGCGTTCGACGGAGGGGCAAATTGATGATTTGATTAAGGAAATTAAAATTCGCGCGAAAAGGAAGGAACGGACGCTGATCACAACGCTCACCAAGCGGATGGCGGAAGATCTTTCGCGCTATCTGAAGGATGTCGGGATCCGGGTCCATTATCTTCACTCCGAATTTGACGCGATTGAGCGCGTGGAAATTTTGAGGGATTTGCGTCTGCAAAAATACGATTGCATTGTGGGCATCAACCTTCTCCGGGAAGGGCTGGATCTCCCGGAGGTTTCTCTGGTGCTGATTCTGGATGCCGACAAGGAAGGTTTCCTAAGGAGCGAGACTTCGCTGATTCAGATCGCGGGACGGGCGGCGCGGCACATTTCCGGAAAGGTCATTATGTACGCTGACCGGATCACCGATTCGATGAAAAGGGCGATCGGGGAGACGGGCCGCCGGCGCGGGCTTCAGGAGGAGTTTAACCAAAAGCACGGGATCGCTCCGAGAAGCATTCAGAAAGCGGTCCGCGAAGGAATCGAAAAGGTCCGCGAGGCCGAAGAGATTGTTTTGGAAGCGGCGGGCGAGACCCGTGAAACGCATGAGATGAAAAGTTACCGGGATTATCTCAGAGAGCGGATGGAGCGCGCGGCGAGCGCGCTGGATTTTGAAAAGGCCGCCAAATTCCGGGACCAATTGCTCAAGCTTGAAAAGGAATGGAATCCGCCGGAGGAAGGGAAAGAAGATTCGCCCGGCGTCAGGAAACGGCGGCCCGGAAAATCCCGGCGGAAAGAAAAAATAAAATAAGCGTTTTACTTAAGAAAAGTTTGTTGAAGTCCGTCGGGACGATGTATAATTTAAAACAGGGTTTTCAATTTTTCGAGAACCGGACCTTTTGGAAAATTTTCGAAGGAGAACGTGAATGAGAGACGAAGCTTTGAAAATGATTGAGGAGCAAAAGCTCATCGCCTTTATCCGCACCTCGGTCCCCGAAGATACGGAGGCGGTGATTCAAGCTCTCTTTTTGGGAGGAATCCGTTTGTTTGCCGTGTCGGTGGCGATTCCTCATTGGGTCCGGGTGATTGAAAATCTGAACAAACGGGAGGGAGTTCTTCCCGGAGTTACCAGCGTTCTGGACGGGGAGGTCGCGCACCGGGCGATTCATATCGGCGCCAAATTTGTGATGAGCCCCTGCACGGACAAGGACGTGGTGAATGTCTGCAAAAACAGCGATACCCTCGTGATTCAGGCGGCAACGACGCCGACGGAAGCGATGGATGCCATGCGTCTCGGAGTGGATTTGGTGGAAGTTTATCCCGTTGATCTGATGGGCGGGCACGCTTACATTGAAGCGCTGCGGGCGCCTCTGCCGTTTCTTAAATTGGTCGCTTCCGGGGGGATTACGGTGGACAATGCCGTGGATTATCTGAAGGAAGGCGCGACGGCCGTTGTTTTGGCCAGCGGATTGATCGACAAAAGTTTTCTCCGGACAAACAATTGGGGCGCTTTGCAGGAGAGGGCTCAGTTTGTGGTCTCTAAAGTGGAATCGCTGAAAGCCCAGAAGATCCCGAACGTTGCGGTAAAAGAGTCTTGAGGCTCCGGCAAGCGGAACGGAGTTCATCCCAATCCCGTGATTGAACCGATTACTTTTCCCAAAGAGATTTGTCAGGATTTCTCCCGGGCCTGCCGGAAAGAATGGCTTGAAACGAACGGCCGCGGCGGGTACTCGGCTTCCACGATCGCGCTCGCGAACACTTCCCGGCATCACGGCCTGCTGGTCGGGGCGGTTGAACCGCCTTTCCGGCCGCACGTCTTCTTGTCCTCGCTCGAAGACGCGCTTGAAATCGAAGGGCGGAAATTTTTTCTCTCCAATCATTTTTATCCGGGAAGTGTTTTTCCGAAAGGCTACGAGTATCTGATTGAGTTCCGGCAGGACCCGTTTCCGACTTTTGTCTACGAGATCGGGGACGCCTGGCTCGAGAAAACGATTTTTCTCGTTCACGGCGAAGATACCGTTGTGATTCTCTACCGGCTTCTGAGTTCGGATGTCCCCGTGAAACTTCTGGTCCGCCCTCTCACGGCGTTCCGGGAATGCGATGTCCTGACCGGAGAGAATCCGAAACTGGATCCCGGGCTCCGGACGTCCAAAGGCGAAATCGTGTTTCAGCCGTATCAGAGTCTCCCGGCTCTTTTTTTCAATCACAACGCGGTGATTGTGGACAAGGAATCCTATTGGTATAAAAATTTCGAATACGCCGCGGAAGAAATAGAGGAAAAAGGGTTCCGGGAGGATCTTTTCTCTCCTTTTTCACTTCTGTATTCTTTTTCAGCCACCAATGAGGTGTTTCTGGTCGCATCCACCCGTTCCGCGCAGGGGATGAATCTCGACGAAATTTTTCGCCGTGAGATGGAGCGGCGCGAGAAAATCGACGCTTCGTTCCCGACGAAGGATCAGCCGTGGGGGTTTTTGTGGCAGACGGCGGAGAGTTTCCTGGTCAGCGACCGGTTCGGGAGTAAAATGTTGAAGGCCGGGTATTTGTCCGCCCGGGAAAATCTTCGGGACACGCTTCTTTCCCTCCACGGGATTTCGCTGGTCCGCGGAAGGCCCGAAGAGGCGAGAGATGTTTTGGTTTTCTGTTCCCGGAGATTCCGGGAAGAAGGTCTTTTCCCGCCGAAGAATGATTTTCGGGAAAAAGGCCGCGGATGTCGTGAGGTTGAAATCCCGCTATGGTACGCGGAAGCCGTTCAGGATTATCTTAAATATTCGGATGCCGCTGAAACCGTGGAAAAAGAATTCTATCCTTTGCTTAAAAAAATAATCCAGGCCTGTCAGCGGGGAATCCCCGGTTTGCTGAGCGCGGGGAAGGACGGGTTGCTTGAAATATTCCGGGACGGGCAGAAGGAATCCGCTTCGGGCGCGCCGGGCGGAGCTCCGAACCCCTGGGCCAAGCCTGCCGCGCTCAATGCCCTTTGGTACAATGCCCTTTCGATTTTGCGGGAGCTGGCGGTCCGCTTCGGAGAGCCTCAGCTGGGGATGGAGTATGCGTCTCTCGCGAAAACGGTCCGGGAAAATTTTAACCGGATTTTCTGGATTGAAGCAAAAAACTGCCTTTGCCATTGCGTGACTCCTCAAGGGAACGATGAGATTTTGCGGCCCGACGTTATTTTTGCCTTGAGCCTTTCTTTCCCGGTTTTGGAAGAACCCCGGTGGAAAAGCGTGATCGAGGCTGTCGAAAAAGAACTTTTAACTCCTTTCGGGCTCAGGACTCTTTCTCCGGGCGCCCCGGATTATTTTTCCTTATGTGAAGGAAGTGAAAGCCGGCGGAATATGATCCGTGAACGGGGGGCTGTGCAGCCGTGGCTTCTCGGGGCTTTCTTTACGGCGGTTATCCGGACCTTCGGCGATTCCCGGGAGGTCCGGATCAAAATGCGGGAACGGATCGAGCCTCTTCTGGAGCACATTTGCGACGCCGGATTGGGAAGCGTTTCCGAAATGTTTGACGGGGATCTTCCCCACGCGCCCCGGGGCTGTGTCTCGTACGGGTTAAATGTGGCTGAACTGCTGCGGGTGTACGAATTACTCAAAGGAATGCGGATTTCGACCTCCTCTCCCAAGGAATTTATTCTCCGCTGAGGCGGAGAACCCCGTGATTTTCAGGAAAGATTCTTCAGAGTTTTTGACAAGAAGAAGTCCTGTGCTATAATTAACTTTCTTATTTTCCCTAAGTTGCTTTGCTGACGCATGTTAAAATCAAATAACTTTCGGGGATTCAAGATGAAAAGTAAAAAACGTATTGCCTGTTTCATGGTGCTGATGATTTTGTCCGGATTTTCACAGGCTCGGGCTTTCTTTTACGGCGAAGTCAAAACAGGACTGCAGTTTGTCCAGGTTACGGACAAGACAAGCTATTATATTTACGTTCCGAAGTCTTATGACCGGAAAAAAATATGGCCGCTGGTCGTCGGGCTTACGAAATTCGGAGCCGGAACCAAGAAATACGCTGAAAATTGGATCAAAGAGGCCGACCAAAAAGGGTATGTGGTGTTATGCCCCAACTGGTTTAAGTCCCGGGACGCTTCCATCGAGGGGGATAGATGGCTTCTGAAAGTTGTCCGGGATGTTCAGGAACTGTACAATATCGATCCGAAGAAGGTTTTGCTGACGGGATTTAATGACGGAGGAGACTACGCTTACTATCTTGCTCTCCGCAATCCCAAGAAATTTGCCGGGTTGGCGGTGATCGGGGGCGGGTTGACTCCTAAATACGCAACGGTGGTTTTTTGGGGCAGAATCAAAAGGCATCCGATTCCGGTCTATGCCCTGATCGGCGAGAATGAAGAACCTTTGAAGGACAGGGATCTTTCCACCGCGGAAATCCGCGCGGGGATTAAAAAGCTCCAGGCGATGGGCGTGCCGGCCGAACTTTGGCAGAATCAGAGGGCGAATGATGTTTTTGATCAGCAAATAACTTCCAAAATTCTGAATTGGTTTGAGAAACAGTTACCGGGCGAAAAAAAAGAGAACCAGAAAGAGAAATGAAATGAAAATCAGAGGGGCGCAGATTCTTGTTGAGGCGTTGAAAAAAGAGGGGGTGGAGTATGTCTTCGGGATTCCCGGAGGATCCGTCCTGCCCGTTTTCGACGCCCTGTATGACGCTCCGTTTAAATTTATTCTGACGCGGCATGAGCAGGGCGCCACGCATATGGCGGACGGTTATGCCCGCGCTTCGGGAAAGCCGGGAGTTTGCATTGTGACGTCCGGGCCGGGAGCGACGAATGCCGTGACCGGAATCGCGACGGCTTACATGGATTCGATTCCCATGGTTTGCATTTCCGGGCAGGTGAAGACTTTCCTGATCGGAAACGACGCTTTTCAGGAAGCCGACATGATCGGGATCACCCGCCCGATCACGAAGCACAGTTATCTTGTCAAAGAGGTCCAGAATCTCGCCCGCGTGGTGAAAGAAGCTTTTCATATCGCCACGACGGGAAGGCCCGGGCCTGTTTTGATCGATTTGCCGGCGGATGTCAGCATGGCGGAGGCGGAATTCGAGTATCCCAAGACGGTGCATATCCGGGGGTACAAGCCGGTCTTGGAAGGGCATCCCAAGCAGATCCAAAAAACGGCTGAGTTGATCAACAAGAGTAAAAAACCGCTCTTGTACGTCGGGGGAGGCTGTATCAGCTCGGGGGCGTCCGAAGAACTTCTGAAACTGGCCCACAAAGCGGGCATTCCGGTGACGACGACGCTGGCGGGGCTGGGCTCTTTCCCGGAGAAAGAGCCGCTTGCGTTGGGGATGCTGGGAATGCACGGGACGGTGTACGCGAATTATTCCGTCCAGAACTGCGATCTTCTGATCGCGGTGGGCGCGCGATTTGATGATCGCGTGACGGGCCGGATCGAAAAATTCGCTCCGCACGCGAAAATTGTCCACATTGATATTGATCCGGCGTCGATCGCGAAAAGTGTGCGCGTTGATATCCCCATTGTGGGAGACGTGAAGCACGTTTTGAAACAGCTGACGCCTCTGGTCGAAAAACTTCATCTGAAGGATTGGCATGAGCAGATCGCGGGATGGAAGCAGAAACATCCTCTGAAATTCAATATGGATTCTTCCCGTATCAAGCCTCAATATGTGATTCAGGAAATCAGCCGTTTGACAAAAAATGAGGCGGTGATCGCGACCGGAGTGGGACAGCATCAGATGTGGACCGCGCAGTGGTACTCGTTTATGAAAGCCCGTTCCATGATCACGAGCGGCGGGTTGGGGACGATGGGATACGGATTCCCCGCGGGAATCGGGGCTCAACTGGCCCGGCCGGGAGAAACTGTTTTCATTATCGACGGGGACGGGTCGTTTCAGATGACGATGACGGAGTTGTCGACGGCCGTCTACAATAAAATCCCCGTGAAGGTCGCGATTTTGGATAACCGCTGTCTTGGCATGGTCCGCCAATGGCAGGAACTCTTTTATCAGAAGCGCTATTCGTCGATAGAACTGGGCCCGTCGACTCCCGATTTTGTGAAACTGGCGGAAGCGTTCGGCGCAATGGGAATGCGGATTGAAGCTCCGGCGGAAGTCGCTCCGGCGATTGAAAAAGCCCTGGCGCATCCGGGGCCTGTCTTGCTGCATTTTATGGTCGAATCGGGAGAAAATGTTTATCCGATGGTCCCTGCGGGGCAGGCGATTGACCAAATGATTGATATGGCGTAGAAGGAGGAGAATCTTATGAAACGTATTCTTTCGGTTCTTGTGGAAAATCATTTCGGTGTTTTGGCGCGGGTCTCCGGGCTTTTTTCCGCCCGCGGATTCAATATCGACAGCCTGACAGTCGGAGAGACCGAAGATCCGACGGTTTCGCGGATGACCATCGTGACGCACGGCGATGATCCGGTCCTTGAGCAAATCATGAAACAGCTCAACAAACTGGTGGATGTGATCAAGGTGGTGGACCTCACCGATGAGGACACCATTGACCGGGAGCTGGTGCTCGCTAAAATCAACGCGACGGCTTCCACGCGCCCGGATGTGATCCAGGTTGTGAATACGTTTCGCGCGAAGATCGTGGATGTGGCCACGAATTCGCTTACGGTGGAGGTGACCGGAACGGAAAGCAAATTGGACGCGATGATGGAATTGCTGAAACCCTTTGGGATCCGCGAGCTGGTGAGGACGGGATTGATTTCAGTGGCGCGCAAACGGGAAATCAGCGTCAAGGGAAAAGAAGGGAAAGAGGAAAAAGACGAAAAACAGAATAAACCTTCCGGGAAGAAAAAAACGGAAGAGGAAATGACGGAAGAGTAAAATTTTACCTTTCACGGTTTCTTGATTTGAGAAAAATTCACTGAGGAGAAGAAGATGGCAAAGATTTATTATGATCAGGACGCGGATCTCGGGTTGTTGAAAAATAAAAAAGTGGCCGTGATCGGCTACGGGATCCAGGGGCGCGGGCAGAGCCTCAATTTGAAAGACAGCGGGATTTCCGTCATTGTGAGCGAACTCAAAGGGACGAAAAATTATGAGCTCGCGCTGGAAGACGGTTTCAAACCGGTCGGCGTCGAAGAGGCGGTGAAGCAGGCGGATGTGATCCAGATTTTGACGCAGGATCATCTGCAGGCTGAAATTTACGAGAAAACCGTCGCGCCGTTTCTGAAAAAAGGAATGACGCTGCTTTTTTCACACGGTTTCAATATTCATTTCGGATATATCAAGCCGCCGGCGGAAGTGGATGTGTGCATGGTGGCTCCGAAAGGGCCCGGCTCGCTGGTGCGGTCGCAATTTCTGGAAGGGGGCGGAGTGCCTTGCGTGGTGGCCGTTCAGCAGAATCCTTCGGGACAGGCGTTGAAGCTGGCGCTGGCTTACGCGAAAGCCATCGGCGGAACGCGGGGAGGCGTGATTGAGACGACCTTCAAGGAAGAGACGGAGACGGATCTTTTCGGCGAGCAGGTGGTTTTGTGCGGAGGCCTGACGGAACTTATTCGCGCGGGATTCGAGACTCTCGTGGAAGCCGGGTATCAGCCCGAGATCGCTTATTTTGAATGTCAGCATGAAGTGAAGCTGATCACCGACGCGATTTTTGTTTCCGGGATCAGCGGAATGCGCCGGCGGGTGTCGGACACGGCGGAGTACGGCGACTACACGCGGGGGCCGCGAATCATCAATGAAGCGACCCGCAAAGAGATGAAAAAAATTCTCTCCGAAGTCCAGTCGGGCGCTTTCGCGAAAGAATGGATGGAAGAAAACAGGAAGGGCCGGCCTCTTTACAACGCGCTCAGAAAGAAAAGCGATGAGCATTTGATTGAAAAGGTCGGCGAACAATTGCGGAAAATGATGTCCTGGTTGCACGAGGGCGGAAAGAAGAAATAAAATGAATCCGGACCGGAAAAAAATCTTTATCTTCGACACCACCCTGAGAGACGGGGAACAGTCTCCCGGGGCGTCTCTGAATCCTCTGGAGAAACTGGAGATCGCGCGCCAGCTTGAGAAATTAAATGTGGACGTGATCGAAGCGGGATTTCCCGCGGCCTCCCGGGGGGAGATTGAGGCGATTCAGATGATCTCGAAGAAGGTGCGGAGGCCCGTGATTTGCGGCCTCGCGAGGATGATCCGGAAAGATATTGATGCCGCCCGGCAGGCGTTGAAGTTTGCCAAACGGCGGAGACTGCACGTTTTTCTCGCGACCTCCCTGATTCACCGGGAGTTTAAACTGCGGAAGGATAAAAGCGAGCTGGTCCAGATTATCAGGAAAGAGATGGAATACGCCAGGCGCTTTTTTGATGAGATTGAGTTTTCTCCCGAAGACGCTTCGCGGACGGAATGGGAATTTCTGGCGGAAGTGGTGGGGACGGCCATCGGGGCCGGCGCCACGAGTATCAATATCCCGGATACCGTCGGGTATGCGCTTCCCGCGGAATTTGGTGATCTGATTCAGTTTTTAGTCCGCCAGTTGCCCGAACTGGGGCGCGCGATTACTCTTTCGGTCCACTGCCACAACGATCTGGGCCTTGCGGTTGCCAATTCTTTGGCCGCCGTGGCAAACGGGGCGAATCAGGTTGAATGCACCATCAACGGAATCGGAGAACGGGCCGGGAACGCGTCGCTCGAAGAGATCGTTATGGCGATCGATACCCGGAAAGATTTCATGCAGGTCGAAACGGATATCGAACTTTCCGAGATTATTAAAACTTCCCGTCTGGTTTCCCGCCTGACCGGCATGGTGGTCCAACCCAACAAATCGATTGTGGGACGCAACGCGTTCAGCCATGAGTCTGGGATTCATCAGGATGGCGTTCTCAAGAAACGTGAGACCTATGAAATCATCGATCCCCGCAGGATCGGGCTTGAGGAAAGCCAGTTGATTTTGGGGAAACACTCGGGCCGGCACGCGTTCCGGGAACGTTTGAAGAAACTGGGAGTTATTTTGTCGGAAAAAGAACTGGAGCGGGCTTTCGAACGGTTCAAGAAGCTGGCCGACCAGAAGAAATATGTTTTTGACGAGGATATTCAGGCGATTGTGGAAGAAGAAGTCGTCAGGATTCCGACGACCTGGACGCTGGACCATTTTTCGGTGAAGATTGAGACACAGCACGCGCCGCAGGCGGTGATGCGCCTGAAAAAAGGCGCCAGGGTTTTTGAGGCGGCGTCTTCGGGAGACGGGCCGGTGGATGCCTGCTACAAGGCGATCGAAAAAATCACGAAGATCAGCGCGAAGTTGTCCCAGTATACGCTCAATGCCGTCACCGGCGGGAAAGACGCCCTGGGAGATGTGGCGGTCAAACTGAAAGTTAAAGGTCAGGAAATCGCGGGACGCGGGGCGAGTACGGATATCGTTGAGGCGAGCGTTAAGGCTTATCTTCAGGCTTTGAACCGCGCCCTCGCTTACGGGAACAGACGGCACCGGAGCGCTTCGTTATAACGGACAGAACGGAATTCTGATGCGCGGGCGCCGTGTTTTCCGGGATTCCCCGCGGCTCCGGATTTTTGAAAGGGATTGCAACCTTTTATGAAAATTTTCGGGATATTCGGCTATCCCCTGAAGCATACCCTTTCGCCTGCTATGCATAATCCGGCTTTCCAGAAGCTTGGGATGGATGCGGGGTACCTTCCTTTCGAATTGAATCCAAAATGTTTTAAGTCCGTGATGAAACGCCTTCGCGAAACTTCGCTTCAGGGATTTAATGTCACGGTCCCTTACAAGGAGACGGTCATCCCCTATTTGGACCGGATTTCGCCGGAAGCCGAAGCGGTCGGAGCGGTCAATACCGTCAAGCGGAAGGGGACGAAGTTTTTGGGGTACAATACCGACGTCGACGGATTTGTCCGCGCGCTTTCGGAAACCGGCTCCAAACTGGCCGGGAAAAAGGCCGTTATTCTGGGGGCGGGCGGCGCCGCCCGCGCGTGTGTCGCCGGATTGCTTCGGGAAAAAGCCGGGCGGATTTGTCTTTTCAACGCGGCATTTGATTTTGAGCGGGCCGAAAAATTGAGAAGACACTTTGTGAAACGCGTCCCCCGCGCGCCGCTCGAAATTTTTGTGTTGAATGAGAAAATTCTGAAACGGGAACTGGAAGATGCCGCGGTGGTGGTGAACGCGACGAGCGTCGGAATGAAAAAGGACGATCCGGTTTTGATTTCATCCCGTGTGCTGCCCGGAAAGAGAATTCTTGCGTTTGACGTGATTTATAAACCGGCGGAGACGCCCTTCCTTCGCCTGGCGCGTTTGAAGGGGCATAAAACCGTCAACGGGCTTTCGATGCTTTTTTATCAGGGAGTGAAGGCCTTCGAGATCTGGACCGGGAGGAAGGCGCCGGTCGCGGTGATGCGGGAGAGCCTCGTGAAAGCGCTGGAGGAGAGCCGGAAATGAATGAAATCATGGATTGGATTCGGCCGGTGGGAACGGAAATTTCCCGGGTGCTTCAGGGGAATTCCCTGGAAATGAAAATTTTTATTTTTATTTTCGGGCTTTGCGTCGGAAGTTTTCTGAATGTCTGCATTGTCCGCTGGCCGAAAGAAGAGTCGGTGGCCAAGGGAAGATCCCGCTGCCCGGCTTGCGGCGTCACGCTGCCCTGGTATGAAAATATTCCCGTGCTGAGTTTTGTGTTTTTGCTCGGGAAATGCCGCCATTGCAAAAAGAGGATTTCCTGGCGTTATCCGCTGGTGGAGCTGTTGACGGGCGTGATGTTTTTTCTCCTCTGGTCCCGCTTCGGGCTCACGGCGCCGTTTGTTTTTTACGCGTATTTTCTGGCGGCTCTCACGATCGCGACGTTCGTCGATTTCGAGCATCAGATTATTCCGGACGAAGTCAGCGTCGTCGGAATGCTGGTGGGGCTCACGGCGAGCTATTTTTTCCCGTCGGTTCACGGCGAATGGGACCGCCGGCTCGGGCTTGCGGAGTCCGCCATGGGCATGATTGCGGGGATCTGGCTGGTCTGGATCACGGCGGTTCTCGGGAAATGGGCTTTCAAGAAGGACGCGATGGGCGGAGGCGATCTTAAATTGCTGGGAATGATCGGCGCGTTTATCGGACTCAAGAAAACTCTTTTCGCGTTTTTAATCGCGCCCTGGATCGCGATTCCGTTTGCCTTGTCGGTGATGCTTTCGAAAAAGAAACCTTCGGAGGCCCTTTCGCAGGCCGGAACGGAGGCTTCGCCGGAAAAAGCCCCGGCGGGGATGATCGCTTTCGGGCCTTATCTGGCGCTGGGGGCGGTGGTGTCGCTCTTGTGGTCGAAAAAAATTATCGCGTGGTATGCGGGACTCCTGGGTTTTTAGAAGGTTTGACGGGATGAATTCGCGAGGACGGTTTGATGTTTGCCGGGGGAATTTTTTATGAGCACGGACTTTGTATTCATTGAGGAGGCGACTTATGCTTGAATTCATGACTTGCGGGGAATCTCACAACAAGTATCTGATGGCGATTCTGGAAGGAATGCCGAGCGGCCTTCGCGTGGACGTCGAACGGATTCATGAGGAACTTTGCCGCCGGCAGAAGGGATACGGGCGCGGCGCGCGGATGAAAATCGAGCAGGATGAAATCGCGATCGTTTCGGGCGTTATCGGCGGAAAGACAACGGGAGCGCCGGTCGGATTTCTGCTGGCGAACCGCGAAACGAAACTCGGCGAATTGCCGGAACTTTTCAGGCCCCGGCCCGGACATGCCGATTTGGCGGGCGCCCTGAAATACGCGACGGGAATCCGCGCGATTCTGGAGCGCGCGTCCGCGCGGGAGACGGTCCTTCGCGTTGCCATCGGCGGATTGGTCCGCCAACTGTTGTCTGGTTTTGGAATTGAAATCGCTTCCCATGTCACGCGAGTGGGAGAAGCCGGCCTCTCGGGGAATGGACCGGTTTCGTTTGATCAAATCAAAAGAGCGAGGGATTCCGCGATGAATTGCGTCTCGGCGCGCCTGGAAGCGGAGATGATCCGCGAGATTGATCAGGCCCGGAAAAAAGGAGACACGCTGGGAGGAGTGTTCGAGGTCCGGGCCAAGGGAGTTCCGGTGGGACTGGGTTCTCACGTGCATTACGCGAGGAAACTCGACGCGAGGATCGCGCAGGCGGTTTTAAGCATTCAGGCCGTCAAAGGAGTGGAGTTCGGCTTGGGATTTGAGCTCGGAACGCTGAGAGGTTCCAGGTCCCATGACGAGATTTTCTACGGGAAAAACCGCGGCTATTTCCGGAAGACCAATCACGCGGGGGGAATTGAAGGAGGAATGAGCAACGGAGAGGAGATTGTTCTCCGGGCGGTGATGAAACCGATTTCGACTTTAGCGCGCCCGCTCCGGTCCGTTAACATGAAAACCAGGAAAACCGAGAAAGCCAGCTATGAACGCTCGGATATTTCGGCGGTCCCTGCCGCGAGCGTCATCGCGGAGGCGGCTGTGGCTTTTGAAATCTCGCGGGCGTTTCTTGAGAAATTCGGCGGGGATTCCGTCCGGGAAATCGAAAGGAATCTCCGGGGGTATCTTAAACAGCTTCGGAACAGTTGAGTCCGCTATTTATGGTGAAAAATCTTTATTTGATCGGCATGATGGGATCCGGAAAAAGCGCGACCGGGAAGTGGCTCGCGAAGAAACTTGATTTTTCTTTTGTCGACCTTGATTTGGAGATCGAAAAAGAGGCCCGGGTGGCGATCAATGAAATTTTCAGAAGCCGGGGCGAGTCCTTTTTCCGGAATCTGGAAAAAGAGGCCCTGGGCCGGGCCGCGGCGCGTTCTTCGCAGGTGATCGCGACGGGAGGCGGAATCGTGCTGGATCCCGCCAACCGGCTTTTAATGAAGGACACCGGAACCGTGGTTTATTTGCGGGCTTCGGTCGAGGTTTTGTTCGAGCGATTGAAAGAAAAGAAGGACAGGCCTTTGCTGAACCGCCCCGAGCCCAAAGAAGTTTTGGGGAGGATTTTTCAGGACCGCCGCTCGCTTTATGAATCCTGTCATGAAGGCGCGGTCGATACGGAGGGAAAAACGCCGAAGGAAGTCGCGGAGGAAATTGTGGTAAAGCTGGGGCTGAGGCAGGGATGAATATGAAAAAAATAAAAGTCGCGCTGAAAGAGCGGAGTTATGACATTTGCATCGGGAAAAACATCCTCCGTTTTCTGGGAAAGGAAATCCGGCGGATCGGACTTTCCGGAAAAGCGCTGGTGGTGACCAGTCCGAAAATCGCGGGATGGTATCTTCACGGGATTTCTCGCTCGCTCAAGGCGGGCGGGTTTGATGTTTTCTCGTTTACGAAACTGCCTTCGGATGAATCGGCGAAGTCGGAGCGGAATCTCTTCTCGATTTACGAGCATTTGCTGAAAAACGGATTCGACCGGTCTTCTTTTCTGGTCGCGCTGGGCGGGGGCGTGGTCGGCGACGTTGCCGGGTTTGCCGCGTCCACTTTTATGAGGGGGATCCCCTGGGTGGCGGTTCCGACGACGCTTCTCGCGCAGGTGGACAGCGCCATCGGCGGGAAAACGGCCATTGATTTGCCGGACGGGAAAAATTTGATCGGGACTTTTCATCAGCCGAGACTTGTTTTCTCGGATGTCTCAACTCTCGGGACGCTTCCGGACCGGGAGATCCGGCACGCTCTTGCGGAAATTATTAAATACGGAGTGATTTGGGACGGAAAGTTTTTCCGGTTTCTCGAAGAAAATATTCTGAAAGCGAAGAAGAAAGATCCTGAAACGCTTTTGACGATGGTCCGGCGATGCGCGGAAATCAAAGCGAAAGTGGTCGGCGGAGACGAACGGGAAACGAAAGGATTCCGGGCGATTCTCAATTACGGGCACACCTTCGGCCATGCGTTTGAAGCGGCCAGCGGAAAATGGTCGATCCCTCACGGAGAAGCCGTCGCGATCGGGATGTCGGCGGCGGGAAGGCTTGCCTGCCGGCTTGGGGTTTTCTCGCGGAAGGAGGATGAACGGCAGAGGATTTTGATTCGGAAGGCCGGTCTTCCGGTTCATTTGCCCCGGGAGGTAAAGTTGTCCCGTGTTTTGGAATGTATCCGGCATGACAAGAAGAAAGTGAAAGGGGTCTTGAAATTTGTTCTTCCCGTGAAGATCGGGAAAGTCAAGGTTTTCTCGGGGATTCCGGCCGGGACGGTCCGGGGAGTGATTCAATGCTTGCAGCGTGAAGGCCGCCGGGGGGGCTCCCGCAATGGATGAGAATCTTAAGGCCCTCCTGATTTTAAACCGCGTGAAAGGATTCGGATGCTATACGTTTAAGGAGGCTTTGGAAAGATGCGGGACTCCTTCCGAAGTGCTCAAAGAATGCCTGCGGGGCAAATTTGGTGAAAAAATCCGGATTCTTCTTGATGAGTACGTGCCCGAGGAAGAAGAGGCGAAATGTTCCAGTTTGGGGATACGGATATTGGGAATTCATGAGACGGACTATCCCCGGGGGCTCAGAGAAATTCCGGATCCTCCGCTTATGCTCTATGTCCGTGGGGAAATTTTGAAAGAGGATTTTTACGCGGTAGCCGTTGTGGGAACCCGCAAGCCCAACGACTACGGGTACCAGACGGCGATTCAATTCTCGAGAAGTTTGGCGGAACGCGGGCTTACGATTGTTTCGGGGCTTGCGCGAGGCGTGGATTCTGCCGCGCATCAGGGGGCGATGCAAGTCGGAGGCCGCACGCTTGCCGTTTTGGGATGCGGACTGGATCAGATCTATCCTCCGGAGAACGAATCGTTGTATCACGAAATTGAAAAGCGAGGAGCTTTGATCAGCGAATATTCTCCGGGAACTCCGCCTTTGGCCGCGCATTTTCCGCAGAGAAACCGCCTGATCAGCGGGCTTTCCCTCGGAGTGCTGGTCGTTGCCGCTCATGAGAGAAGCGGTTCGCTGATTACCGCGCGGCTTGCCCTGGAACAGGGACGGGAAGTTTTTGCGATCCCGGGACGGATTGATTCGCTGAGCTCCGGGGGGACGAACCGTTTGATCAAAAGCGGTGCCGCGCTGGTTGATAGCCCCGAGGATATTTTTCAGGCGCTTTCCCCTGTTTTGACGGGCTATTTGGCTCAAGCGAAAGAAGCAGCCGGCGAAACGGAGAAGGAGAAGGAATACGGAAGAATTTTATCCTGCCTGAAAATACTTCCTCTTACATTTGATGAAATTTGCGTGAAAACGAATTTGCCTCCCGAACAGGTCACGGCGAAGCTGACCCGGATGGAAGTTGAAGGATTTGCCCGGAAACTTCCCGGAGGAAGATTTTCCCTGGCGGTAGAAGAGCCGATCAGCGACGAGGATCAGGATTTTTGAGGTTTTGAGGATCTTTTGAAAGAACTTGAAAGCGGTTTTCCTTCCCGCTATACTTTTCAAGTCGGGCTTCGAATAAAACAAGTTGAGGATTGATAAAAATTTAGTAAAAGAGAAAGGAGCAGATAATGACATTAGAACCAAATAAAGAAGGGATTGTTGGAGGGCCTCAAATTCCTGCCCCTGCAAATAAAGGAAAAAGGTTTGCCGCGGGGATTATTGACCTTATTATCATCCCGATCATTCTCGGTATTGTGGCAGGCCTTCTTCTTCTTGCCGCAAATGATGCGATAAGAAATACCGTCCTGATTTTGGTCAATATCGGGTGGATGCTTTTCAGGGATAGCGTTTTCTCTCCGGGCAGAAAAATGGTCGGATTGAAGCTGGTCAGTCTTTCGGGATCTGAAAAACCGTCTTTGGGGCAGGCGTTTATCCGGAATGTCCTTTTGATCATTCCGTTTGTCCTGGTGATCGGTTATCTCGTTGAGATTGTCGCGTTGCTTGCCAAAGGGGAGAGGCTCGCCGACGGTTGGGCTAAGACAAGAGTTGTAGAAGCCTAATAATTTCCCTATGGCGGGAGAAGACGACAAGAAAAGTCAGCACGAGGGGAATTCCGCTCCTGATACGTGTCCGAAAGAGCTCAAGGCCTTTCAGGATGATTTGGGCTATCACCGGAAGCATCTTGACAAGCTTTGGGAACAGGCTACGGAAGCCCGCGAACGACTGCAGGATTTGGAGATTCAGGTTAATTTGGTGACCCGCCTTCTTACGACAGTTTGTCTTGAAGTCCTTAAAATCCCTCCCCGGGCTTTCCGTGGCATGATCCGGCAGATCGAAAAAGAAGCGGAACGGGATTCACAGGTTGTTCATCTGGAGGAGCTTTTCCGTCTGGAATCTAAAAAGAAGGAAAGCGACGAAGATAAAAAGAAAGAGCCGTGAAGCCTGAAGATGTTGGAACCGGGAGGTTCCGGCCGCGCCTGCGAAGCGAAAAATCGGCAAGTTTGTCGCGGCCAGAGTTTCATAACTCTGGCACTCCGGCCGAAACTGGATGGTTTCGGCCTTCGAAGTGCGGAAAGCAAGGGTTTCCTGCCCCCTGCGCTTCGCGCGGGGCTGGCATTAACTGGCACGCGCCTCTTCGAGGCGCAATAACTTGCGAAGCGTTAATCATCAAGATTAATGCGAAGTGCCGAAGCCAAGAGGCTTCGGCCGCGCCTGCCCCGTGCGTTGCACGGGACTGATATAGTTTGCTCGCTCCCTTCGGGAGCAATAATTTGCGCCTGTAGCTCAGTTGGATAGAGCGAGGGACTCCTAAGCCCTAGGTCGGCCGTTCAATTCGGCCCAGGCGCAGGAATCATAGTGAAAAATTAAAGTCGAAATTATCTCTGGAGATTCCAAAGCCCTCGGTTGTATTTCGGGGGTTTTGTTTTCTGAGGAGAGTGTTTCCGGCCATGAAAAAGAATCAGGAAATTGCCTTAAGAAAACAGGAACTCCGCCAAGAGATGCTTTTCAGATTGAAAAGCCAATCTGAAGGGGATAAAATGGCCAAGTCCTTTAAAATTAAGGACTTGGTGATTCGGAATCCGTTTTTTGCGATAGCAAAAACGGTTATGCTGTACGCTTCTTTTTCGGGTGAAGTTGATACGTGGGGCCTGATTGAGGAGTCTTTGAAATTAGGGAAGAAAATTATTTTGCCGAGGACGGATCAGAGCTCCGGCGGTTTGATTCCTCATGAAATAACGGATATCCGATCGTTGATCCGGGGGACATTCGGTATTCTGGAGCCGGAGCCGAATCCGGAAATGGTTTTTCCTGTTTCGGAAATCGATTTAGCGGTTGTTCCCGGAATTGCGTTTGACCGGAGAGGAAACCGTTTGGGACGGGGAGGCGGTTTTTACGACAGGTTTCTTTCAACGCTTGAGAGGGAAACTTTAAAAGTTGGTTTGGCGTTCGATTTTCAGATTGTGGAAAATATTCCCATTGAAAGCGAAAAAGATGTTTTGCTGGATTTGGTGATTTCGGCGTGAGCATAGCGGCAAGGAGGATGTTTTGCCTGACTTGATCAGAATTCTGGCGTTGGGAGATACGGTCGGTGAACCGGGCAGGATGGCTTGCAAGATTCTGGTTCCCCGGTTTCTGGAAGAAGGAGTCGAGTTTGTCCTGGTCAACGGGGAGAATGCCGCAGGAGGATCGGGGATTACCGAAAGCACGGCCCGCGAACTTTTCAGCCACGGAGTGGACGTGGTCACCACCGGAGATCATTTTTTCGACAAGCGGGAGGCTTATGATTATCTCGCCCGGGAAACCCGCGTTTTGCGGCCCCTGAATTACCCGCCTCAGGCTTTGGGACACGGTTCCGTGATCCTTGAAACGCGTAAAAAAAGAAAAATCGGTGTTATTAATCTGATGGGGCAGGTTTTTATGATTCCGCACGGAGACTCGCCTTTCCTCAAGGTAAAAGAGGCGATTCAGAAAATGCGGGAGGAAACCAAAATTATCCTGGTCGATATGCACGCGGAGGCCACTTCCGAAAAAATCGCGATGGGATGGTTCCTCGACGGAAAAGTCAGCGCGGTTTTCGGGAGCCACACCCATGTCCAGACGGCCGATGAAAGAATCTTGCCGCAAGGCACCGCTTACATCACCGATCTGGGAATGACGGGCCCCCATTATTCGGTGCTCGGACGGGACATCGACAGCATTCTCAACCGCTTTATGACTCAAATGCCGACCCGCTTTTCGGTGGCAGCGGAAGATGTCCGGCTTAGCGGCGTGATTTTTGATGTGGATCCCGACACCGGAAAAGCGGTGCAAATCAAACGCATTCATGAACGACTCTGCTGATCAGCCACCTAAAATTTTTTCCGCAGTCTCGGCACGGAAAGTTTACTCGGTCGCCGAATTAACCCGAAAAATCAAGATCATCCTGGAGGAAGGATTCTCTTCCGTCTGGGTAGAAGGGGAGATTTCCGGTTTTAAAAAGCATCAATCGGGGCATATGTACTTTACCCTGAAAGACGAAACGGCGGTGTTGAAGGCGGTGTTTTTCTCCCGCTACAATCAGGGACTCCGGTTTGAACTTCGGGACGGTCTTAAAGTGGTTTGCTACGGGAAAATTTCTCTCTATGAAGTCCGGGGAGAATATCAGGTTTATGTCGAGCGGGTGGAGCCCAAAGGCCTTGGCGAACTTCAACTGGCGCTGGAACAGCTGAAAGCAAAATTGAATCAGGAGGGGCTTTTTGATCCCGCCCGCAAAAGGCCGATTCCTTCCTATCCCCGGAAAGTCGGAATTGTGACTTCACCGACGGGAGCGGCGATTCGCGATATGATGAACGTCATGGGCCGGAGATTCCACGGGATCCATATTCTGATTTGTCCGGTCCGGGTGCAGGGGGAAGGCTCTTCCGAGGAAATCGCGCGCGGGATTGAAGATTTAAACCGCTTCCCGGACCTCGATGTCCTGATTGTCGGCAGAGGAGGAGGCAGTCTGGAAGATCTCTGGGCCTTTAATGAAGAAAGAGTGGTTCGCGCGATTTATCATTCAAAAATACCGGTGATTTCGGCCGTGGGGCATGAGGTGGACTGGACGCTTGCCGATTTTGTCGCCGACCTCCGGGCGCCGACTCCTTCCGCGGCCGCGGAACTGGTCACGAAAAGCCGGGGGGATCTCGAATTGAGAATTGAGGAGCTGACCCGCCGGGCAAAAAACGCGGTTCAGAATTTCCTGGAAGAACGGCGGAATCGCCTGGAGGCGCTGACGTCCAGCTACGCGTTCAAACAGCCTTTATCTCTGGTCGACGGATGGCTTCAGCGGCTTGACGAACGTTCGAAACAGCTTGCCAGCGCGATCCGCAGGGTTTTTTCGCTGAGCCGGACCCGGGTCGAAAATCTTGCCGGAAAGCTCGAGGCGCTCAGTCCGGTCGCCGTCCTGGCCCGCGGATACAGTCTGACGTTTGATTCGAAAGGAAGGGCTCTGAAAAAAACGGGAGGGCTGAAGAAGGGGGACCGGATGAAGACTTATTTGAGTGAGGGGACGTTGGAGTCGGAAATAACGGAAATTTTTCCATCGGAAAGTTTCACGGAGTTTGGGAATGACCGCAAATAAAAAGGAAGACGGGGAGACGGTGATGAGCGAAAAAAAGACGGGAAAACCGGAAGAACTCGGATTCGAGAAAGCCATTGAGCAACTGGAAAAGGTGGTGGAATTTCTCGAAGGGGACGAAGTGGCTTTGGACGAAGCGTTGAAAAAATATGAGGAAGGAATCCGGCTGTCGAGATTTTTGAATCAAAAACTGGTCCAGGCCGAGAAAAAGATTGAAGTCTTGACCCGGACTTTGAGCGGAGAGCTTCAGGTCGAGCCTTTTGAGCCGGAAGAGGCCGAAGGCCGGAAACGTCAGAATAAAAAGGCTTCAGCCCAGGGAGACGGGGAATCGCCCGAGGGGAAGGATCTTCTGTTTTGAATATTAAAAGTTATTTGACAAGGAAAGCCCGAAAAATTGACGGCAAACTCCGCGGGATTCTTCCGCCTAAAAAGGCCTATCCGTCTCTGATTCACGAGGCCATGCATTACAGTGTCTTTAACGGCGGGAAGAGAATACGGCCTCTGCTGGTTCTCGCGAGCGCGGGAGTTTGCGGGAAATCTCCGGAGAAGGCGCTGGTTCCGGCCTGCGCGATTGAATTGTTTCACACGTATTCTTTGATTCACGATGATCTCCCCTGTCTGGACAACGATAACTACCGGCGGGGCCAGTTGACCTGTCATAAGAAATTCGGGGAGGCCAACGCGGTTTTGGCGGGGGACGCTTTGCTGACGCTCGGTTTTCAGGTTTTGGGAACGCTTCCGGACGCCGGCATTGCCCGGAGACTTGTTTCTGAAATTGCCAGGGCGATCGGAACAAAAGGAATGATCGGCGGACAGGTCGTCGATAAGGCATCGGAAGGGAAAGAAAAAGATCTTCCTTTGCTGGATTATATCAATGTGAATAAAACCGGGCAGTTGATCCGCGTGAGCTGTCTTGCCGGTGCCGTTGCGGTGGGGGCCGGCAGGCGGGAAGAGCTGGCCTTGAGCCGTTTCGGGGAGCATTTGGGGATTGCCTTTCAAATCGTTGACGATATAATAGATCAGGACGGCTATTTGAAGCTGATGAGCGAGACTGAAGCCCGCCGTAAGGCGGAGACTCTTACGGAAAAAGCGAAGAGTTTTCTGCAACCCATTGGAAAGAAAGCAGATACAATTAAGAAAATAGCGGATTTTATTTTGACGAGAAAGTATTAAAGCAGGCAGTCATGACACCCGAAACAGAATCTCTTCTGGCTAAAATCCAGAACGTTTCCGACCTTAAGAAATTACGCCCGGAACAGTTACCCCTTCTTGCCGCGGAATTGAGACGGTTTATGATCGAAACCGTTTCCAGGACCGGAGGACATTTGGGAGCGGGCCTGGGTGCCGTGGAACTGACGATTGCCCTGCATTATGTTTTGGATACGCCACGCGACAAAATCATTTGGGATATCAGTCATCAGACTTATCCTCATAAAATCCTGACCGGCCGGAAAGACCGGATGCATACGTTGCGCCAATACGGCGGGTTGAGTGGTTTCACCGATCCGGCTGAGAGTGAACATGACCATTTCCATGTCGCGCATGCCGGAACCGCGATTTCGCAGGCCCTGGGACTTGCCTGTGCGCGGGATTTCCTCGGGGGGCGTGAAAAAATTGTCGCGGTGATCGGGGACGGCGGTTTGTCTTCCGGTCTCGCTCTTGAAGGACTGAACAATGCGGGACATTTGCGCAAGAAAATGCTGATTGTCCTGAACGACAATGAAATGTCCATTTCCAGGAACGTGGGAGGCTTCAGCCGCTACCTGAACAAAGTCATCACGAATCCTTTGTATAACCGCCTGCGTTCCGATGTCGAAAAGACCATTGAGCCTTTCCCCCGGCTCAAAAAACTTGCCCGGTACGCGCTGGAAAGCGTGAAGCATCTTCTGGCCCCCGGCATTGTGTTTGAAGAATTGGGCCTTCGCTATTTTGGCCCGGTAAACGGGCATGATGTCATCGGATTGGTCAAGACTTTCGAGAATGTGTCGAAAATCGAGGCTCCGATTTTATTGCATGTTCTGACCGAAAAAGGGAAAGGCTATGAATTCGCGGAGAAGGATAAAGAGCGTTTTCACGGGGTGAATCCGTTTGACGTGAAGACGGGGGAAAAATTGGCGGGAAAAGGGAACGGTCCTTCGGTCGCGCCCAAAAAGCTGACCTACACGGAAGTGTTCGGGCGTTCTTTGGTTGAGATCGCCAGGGAGAATCCGAAAGTGTTTGCCGTTACGGCGGCGATGCCTTCGGGGACCGGACTTCTTGATTTCCAGCGGGAGTTTCCGAACCGGTTCTATGACGTGGGAATTGCCGAGCAGCATGCCGTGACTTTTTCCGCCGCGATGGCCAAAGCCGGTTTAAAACCTGTTTGCGCGATTTATTCCACGTTTTTGCAGAGATCGGAAGACCAGTTGATTCACGACATCGCTCTCCAAAAGGTCGGAGTGACGCTGGGCCTGGATCGCGCGGGCCTGGTCGGCGCGGATGGCGCGACCCATAACGGAGTCTTCGATATCAGCTATATCGGACATATTCCGGGGGCGGTGATTGCCTCTCCCAAGGACGCGGTTGAAATGAAGCGGATGCTGGAATTGGGGCTTGAGTATCAGGGCTTGTTCGCGATCCGGTATCCCAAGGACGAAATTCCGGAGTTCCCGGCCGGCGCTTCGGATGACTTTAAAATCGGAGAAGGAGAAATTCTTCAAGAAGGGGACGACGCGGTGATTCTTGCGTTCGGAAGTCTTGCGCGGCAGGCGCTTGACGCGGCCCAGCGCTTGTTCCACGAAGGGGTTAAAGCGACGGTTTGCAATATGCGCTTCGCCAAGCCTTTGGACAGAAATCTCCTGCTGTCTCTTGCCCACAAGAGCCGCCCTTTCTATACGGTGGAAGATCACGTCCTGACCGGCGGGTTCGGGAGCAAGGTCCTTGAGTTTTTTGAGCGGGAAGGGATTCCGGAAGTCCGCGTGAAGCGGATCGCCCTGCCGGACGAATTCACGGAACACGGCCCGCGCGAATTGCTGCTCGATCAGTTCGGCCTTTCGGCCGGGAAAATTGCCGCGCGCATTCTTGAAGACACGAACAAAAACGAAAAATCCTTTCACTTCAGTTTATTCCCATGGAAAAAATCGGTTTAATTGTCAATCCCCAAAAAGAAGGGGCGCTGAAACTGGTCCGGAAGCTGAAGCCGTGGCTCCGGAAAAAAGGAAAAACGGTTTTGGAAGGGACCAGCCGGAATTTTGACGGAATCCTCGGCAAGGCGGATCTGCTGGTCTGCCTGGGAGGAGACGGGACTATTTTGCACGTTGCGGGCCGGTTGACTCAATCCATTCCTGTTCTGGGCGTTAACCTGGGGCGTTTGGGATTTCTGACCAGCGTGAGCGGACGGGAAATTTTCGAAGAATTGACGAAAGTCTTTTCCAGTCAATGCAAGATTGAAGAGCGGACGCTTTTCCGGACACGGCTGACGCGTTCCGGGAAGACGGAAGTTTTTCAGGAGATGAACGATGCGGTGGTTCATCGGGAGGGGCTCAGCAATTTTTTGAGGATCAGGGTCCGGGGGGGAGGTGAGGAGGGGAGGGGCTTTTCCGGGGACGGCGTGATTGTCGCGACCCCGACGGGCGCGACCGCGTACTCGCTTTCGGCGGGCGGGCCGTTTCTTTATCCCACGTTTGACGGTTTTCTCGTGACGCCCCTGAGCGCGCATTCCCTGCTGACGCGTCCGATCGTTTTGCCGACGGAAAAAGAAATCCAGCTTGTCATTCATATCGAGAAGAAAAAGGGGCGCGCGGCTTTGACAATGGACGGGCAGATCCGGCGCATTATCAGCGCGAGGGACGAGATCTCAATCACGAAAGCTCCTTTCCGTTTCAAGCTGGTTGTGAGCTCCCACCGGAGTTATCTGGAAACACTTCGTGAAAAATTCGGGCTCTCAAGCGCCCAATACACCTAGGACTGACATGGCCAAAATCCGTTTGCGTTTCGCTCCTTCGCCTACCGGAAGTCTTCATATCGGAGGCGTTCGGACGGCTCTCTTCAATTATCTTTACGCCAAGTCTCAGGGCGGGAAATTTATCGTTCGCGTTGAAGACACGGATCGCGAGCGGTCAACCCCGGAATTTGAAAAGGAAATATTGGACAGCCTCGCCTGGCTGGGGTTGAAAAGCGACGAGCCTCCGGCCCGGCAGTCGAGTCACTTTCCGCTGTATCAGGAAATCGCGGAATCCCTGATCACGAAAGATCTGGCGTATCGTTCGAAAGACGGCGAACGGGAGGCGATTGTTTTCCGGATGCCGAAGAAAACGATTGTTTTCAAGGATCTTGTCCACGGGGACATTTCTTTCGACACTTCGACGCTTGAAGATTTGGTGTTGATCAAGTCCGACAAAAGTCCCACCTATAATTTCGCCTGCGTGATTGACGACCATGAAATGAAAATCACTCAGGTGATTCGCGGGGACGATCACATTTCCAATACGCCCAAGCAGATCGCGCTTTACGAAGCGCTGGGATATCCCGTGCCGGCTTTCGGGCATCTCCCTTTGATTTGCGGCAAGGACGGCACCCCGCTTTCGAAACGGGACGGCGCGGTCTCCGTCACGGCGTATCAGGAGGCCGGATATTTGTCCTCGGCGTTGCTGAATTATCTTGCGATTCTCGGATGGGCCCCGGAAGGAGACCGGGAGATTTTTACGCTGGAAGAATTAGTAAAGGTGTTTAGCATTGAAAAAGTGAACGCGACGGCGGTGACTTTTGATTTTGGAAAACTGGAATGGATGAACGGCGAATATATCCGCCTGATGACTCCGGAGGCGTTTGCGGACGCGCTCACGGAATATCTTAAGAAATACGGCGGCCCGCAGGAGCCCTCCGACGAAAAACGTATCGGACGCGTCGCGCCGCTCTTTCGGGAGCGGGTCCGGAAGCTTGGCGATTTTCAGGCGCAGGCGGATTATTGTCTGAAGAAGGAAATTGAATATGATCCTGCCGCGACCGCCAAATACTGGAGAGATCCCAAGCTTTCCAATTATCTGATGGAAATCGCCGCGGCCTGCGAGAGAATTGATTTCGACCAGCCTTCCCTGATTGAAGAGAATGTCCGGCAACTGGCGCAGTTATTCGGAGTGCATGCCCGTGAACTGATTCATCCCCTGCGCGTGGCCATCACGGGAAAGACCGCGAGTCCCGGGCTGTTTGAGCTGATGAGCGCTTTGGGCCGCGAGACTGTCGTGGAACGGATCCGTCGGGCACGGCAGATGATGAAAAGCGGAGCGGCGAAGTGAAGGACTGCTTGTTTTGCAAGATCGTGCGCGGGGAAATTCCGGCCATGCTGGAATACGAAGATGAAGACGTGCTGGCGTTTCAGGATATTCATCCGCAAGCCCCTCTCCATGTTTTGCTGATTCCCAAGAAACATATCGAGCGGGTCGCGGAGATGAGGGAAGAAGACATCCCGGTTCTCGGCCGCCTGGTTTTCGCGGCAAAAAAAATTGTTGAAAAAAAACAAATGACCGAAAAAGGGTTCCGCCTCGTCTTTAATTCCGGCGTTGAAGCGGGACAGTCTGTTTTTCATATTCACCTTCACCTTCTCTCGGGACGGCGGATGAACTGGCCTCCCGGGTGAAGATCTTTCCCGAGCGAAATGCGGCCATTCACTTTTCCGGAAGGATTTCTTTGGGGAGCGGCGACTTCCAGCCATCAGGTTGAGGGCAATAATACCCGTAATGACTGGTGGGATTGGGAAGTTCAGGGAAAAGTCCCCGAGCGATCGGGAGCCGCCTGCCGTCACTACGAATTTTTCGAACGTGATTTTGATTCCGCCAAAGCCCTCGGGCACAATGCTCACCGTATTTCCATCGAATGGAGCCGGATCGAACCCCTGCCGGGGGAATGGAATGAAAAGGAGATCGAGCATTACCGGCGGGTCATTCTGGCCTTGCGGGAGCGGGGCATTGAGCCCGTCGTCACGCTGCATCATTTCACGAATCCGATCTGGTTTGTGCGCCTCGGTGGATGGGAAGCCGAACAATCGATTTATCATTTTGAGCGGTATGTTCATAAGGTCGCGGCAAACTTGTGCGGGGACGTGCGTTTTTGGATCACGATAAACGAACCGCTGGTCCTGATTTATCACGGCTATTTGAGGGGAGAGTGGCCTCCCGGCGAGAAACCGGCCCTGATTATCCGCGTTTTCCGCAACTTGATGCTGGCGCATGATCGCGCCTACGCAGTGATTCACGGTACTTATGAAAAAGCCGGCAAGCCGAAGCCGATGGTTGGACTCGCGCAGAATATTCCGCATTATGCCCCTTGCCGCAGGTTCTCGCTTTTCGACCGCCTGTCTGTCTTCGTGAATAATTTATTCACGGTTCAGTGTTTTTTTAAATCTTTGCTGGGAGGCATGTTGTACATGCCCGGATTGCTCCGGGAAAAACTTCCCTGGAAACCTTCGCTGGATTTCATCGGCCTCAATTACTACACGAGGGAATTTGTGCATTTCAAGGGGTTCCGGTTTCCCGCGCTCCTGGGTGAATTGTGCTCCAAAACGCATCATCGGGATACCGGATACCGGAACGAAATGGGTTGGGAAAGTTTTCCCGAGGGACTGTATCGTGTCCTTCTTAAACTCAGGTGGTTCCGGTTGCCCATTATGATCACGGAGAACGGAACCTGCGCCTCTGAAGACAATCGCAGATGGGAATATCTCCGTTCTCACATCCAGGCGGTGGCAAAAGCGATGGAAAAGGGAGTCCCTGTCCTCGGCTATCTTTGCTGGTCGCTTCTCGATAATTTCGAGTGGGCCCGCGGCTTTGGCCCCCGGTTTGGACTGCTTGAAATGGACTACAAAACCCAGGAGAGACGCGTCAGGCCCAGTGCCGGGAAATTTGCCTCGGTTTGCCGGACAAATTCCATCGATATTTGAATCGCGGGCGGGAATTTTTGTAATATTGTCTCCGTTTTCCTCTTATGATAGAATTTGCGCCTGTTTCGGCCATTTTAAGCCGAAGGACAATCCGGGCGGTGGGTGCGTTTTGTTCGTCATTCGTCATTCGCGACGCCGCCCTGTTTGGTGTGGGCGGTCCGAAATCTTTTTCGGACATTAGCGCCCATTTTGAAAAAGGCGCGGCACTAGTGCCGAAAAAAGGTCCCCGGTGCCTTTGTCGTTTTTCGTTTTTTTGTTTGTGTTTTGTTTTTGCTGTTTTGTGTTTCGTGTTTCGATATTTTATTTTTTTTGTGATTTCGTATTTGCTATTTGGGATTTTATTTCTATTGGGGGATGGTGCCCCGCGGGAAAGCGCGCGGGAAGATAAGGAGTCGTTGTTTTAATTTTTTTGCCGCTTGTGTTTTGTTTTTGCTGTTTTGTGTTTCGTATTTCGATATTTTATTTTTTTTGTGATTTCATATTTGCTATTTGGGATTTTATTTCTGTTGGGGGATGGTGTAACGGTAGCACGAGTGGCTCTGGACCACTTAGTCTAGGTTCAAATCCTAGTCCCCCAGCCATTCGATAGTATCTCCACACGCTGGAGATAACGAAATAACCCCAAACTTGGCAATGCCGGTTTGGGGTTTTTCATGTCCGCACGTTTCCAAGACTTACGCCAACCTTCCGAATGTCATTCCCGAATGCTTTAATCGGGAATCCACGACTTGCATTTCCTCTCGCCCAAAATGCCTCAAAATCCGCAATCTATCTCCAAAAGGCCTTCTGGTTTCAGCCGCCTGGTTTTGCGCTGTTCTGGCACAGGCGTTGTTTTATGAGGTTTTCGAAACAGGCTGAAACCACTTCATGATAGATTTATGCGGTTGGGTGAGATATTTATCTCTGGTTTCTAGTACCGGTTTTTGCTGCTTCAGGTACCACGGGGAAGTGTATAATACCGGCATTTATACAAAGAAAGGCGCTTTTTCCAATATATGATCATGAACCGGCAAGATGCAGAAGTGATATTGAGACAAACCTTTGGCCTTCAGGCATTTTATGATCGACAGTGGAAAGTCATAGAAAAGATATTGAAAGGTGAGAGGGTTCTGTTAATTGAAAAGACGGGCTATGGAAAATCGCTCTGCTATCAATTCCCAGCATCTATCTTTGCAGGGACTACGGTAATTTTCTCACCGCTCATAGCGCTGATGAGAGACCAAGTTAAAAGATTGAATAGCTTAGGGATTTCTGCGAAGTGCATTAATAGTGAACAGACCATCGAAGAAAATACAGCTATTATCGCAGAGGCCAAAGACGGGAAAATAAAAATTTTGTATATCGCTCCCGAACGACAGGAAAATCAAGAATGGATAGAAGCTGCTCGTCAGATGGAGCTATCTATGGTTGTTATCGACGAAGCACATTGCATTTCGGTTTGGGGGCATGATTTCCGGCCTGCATTCAAGCGTATTGTTAATCTCGTAAATCTGCTTCCTAAGGGGTTACCCGTTTTAGCAGCGACCGCGACAGCTACGAAAAGAGTTGAAGACGATGTGGCTACCCAAATCGGTGGAAATATTACAACGGTAAGAGGTAGTCTGATGCGAGATAACTTCAGGCTTTATGTTATAAAAGTGCGATCGGAAGACGAGAAGATGGTTTGGCTAGGGCAGCATCTTAATGAATTGCCTGGCTCCGGAATACTTTATACCGGAACAAGAGTAGATACGGAGATCTATTCGAAATGGTTTGAATATTTAAAGAGGCTCTTTCAAGTTTGTAGTGGGTCATTAGGAACATCCGGGAGGTAGGAAGTCAGGACTTTGAGTCTCAAATACTCTTGATCCTTGATCCCGTAAGCCCGGCGTTGAATGACCCTAAT
>Ga0172375_10001826_pt1 | contig 33943 bp, 26 predicted proteins | sample LakKiv1m_FD_114537 | JGI IMG/M metagenome (GOLD analysis project Ga0172375, IMG submission 114537) | Freshwater microbial communities from Kabuno Bay, South-Kivu, Congo - kab_092012_11.1m | ecosystem: Environmental > Aquatic > Freshwater > Lake | place: Democratic Republic of the Congo... | reverse complement strand
TTGTGAGAATTGTCTGGCCGGATTAATAGCGATAAGGGTGATAGCGAGTAAAATTGCGAGGATACCGATAACAACTAAGAGTTCTATTAATGTGAAACCTTTTTGTTTTTTAAATAATTTCATGGGCAGTAATTTTTATTACATTACTAGTATTGTCATATTAAAAAAATCTTGTCAAGTAGGTATTTTACTCTAGGATTTTCCTAACAATATATTGATCGTAAAATTAGAGTCTTGATTTTCCAAAATAGAAATATCCGGCAATATTTTTTTTATTTCCATAACTAAATTATTACGTAAATCTGCTGGAATATTTTGAGAAAATATAATAGATGATTTTTCCGGAATTGAAATTTCCGAAATTTCACTAACAATGTCTTGGAATCCCATTTTTAATAATTCATCCTTTAAACTAACTGCTTTTTCTTCCATCTGAGAATTTTTGACAATTTTTATCTTTATGCTTTTAAAATCTGTAGATGGAGTTGCAATTGGGGTTTGGGTTAATACAGGCTGAACAGCTAAAGTAATAGTCGGAGTAATTACTGTGTTTACGGAAACATTTTTTAGCTTGGGTTTCTGAGGCGTAATCTTGGAAGTCCCTAAATTAACATAAACAATTCCTAAAATAATTAACAAAATTACGAATACTCCAATCAGAATGTATTGTCTGAGATTTTTTGGCTTCTTCATTCCATCGTCCAAATTAGGTTTTACGTCAATTGATGAACTTTTTATTTCACTTCCCAGATTTAGTGAAGGGGCAATTTTTTCCTGATCAGTCAATAGATTGCCCAATTTTAAAGTTTCAATGTCTTCCAGAACTATTTTAGCATTATTCAAGTTTAACCTTGCTGCAAAATTTGCATTTCGTCCATACATAAAACTAGGAGTTATTGTCTCTATGGTGGATCCGTTATCTTTAAATATATCCGCTATTCCCATAACAAGATCTTTATTTACTGCAACAATTCTGTTTATATTTCCTATTTTGATAACCTTAGCAAGAACTTCCTCAAAAGGAATATCCTCCAAAAAGCTTTGCACCTCATCTTCATGGTCTTTGTTGTCACTTAAATCTGTCTTAAAACCCAGAACTGGAGAAGATTTTTGTATAGGGTTTTTTAAATCTTTTACAAAAATTACATCATCTGACAAAATTACTACCATACAGCTTCCAATTATTTTGTTTATCTGAATAAATGTTCCAATCAATTTTACGAATTGCTCCTTATTGACAATGTCTTGATTTACAATAAGATCTGGCGTGAAATTAAATCTTGGAATATTAGCTAAAATATCTTGATAAACATCAAAGCCAAATCTATCTATAAACAAAATGATTGGATGATTTTTAGAAAGCATAGTTATAATTCTTTCCAATTAGAAAAAGTGTAATATCCATTATTGTAATTTAGCTGCGTTTGAATCTTTCTTTTAAAATTTCCATTCTGTCCAATTGACAAGACTGTCTTTGGATTATCTCCGGAAACGGTTATTATTGTTGTTCCTGACCCAACCATCAAAGTTTCGCCTGTATAATTTGGATCACGCAATAACCGCAATAAAGCATTTTCTACTCCACTTTCTGCCACATAATACGCTAATGTCCCTTCCTGAACCTTGCTTGCAGATACAGAGTTAGTAATTATAATTATTATTGCTCCAGTTGTAATTGTCAATGAAATAAGTATAAAAAATAACAAGGTTACTAAGGCCTGACCTTTCTGTTTAATTTTCATTGTCTTCTTAAAGAAAGATTTGTCTCAAAATTTTTTGTTTCAAATCCTGAGATTCTTTTTGTTCTGGATGTTACAGTAAAATTAATCTTCAAAGTGTTTTCAACTCCCCCTACGTTTCCTAGACGCTGAACAAGAAAAGCCGAAATACTGGATCCATAATTATTCAAATTATTTACGCCCAAATTATTTGTAAGAATTAAATTGTTGTTTGCATCTATACTATATATATTATTCACGCCATCAATAATAATCTGGAAATTGTCAGCAGTCACCCCATTGGCTGCAGGTATATTTATACTTTGCGCTCTGTGAATATCATAAGCTAATTTGGCAAGAATATAATTACCGTCTTGCTCAACACTTGACGTCGCCTGAGATTCTGATTGAACATCTAATGCAGAAACAAAAATTGAAGTTAATACCAAAAGCAAAGTTGATAAAATCCCCATGTATAGAAGCAATTCAATCAGGGTTATTCCTCTTTGAGAAAAAATATTCTTAAAAAGTTTTTTCATGGTGAATAATTAACTTTAACATCATATAATGTTGGCGTTTGATTATAATCTGTTGTGTCAAGGAAGAATTTATATCTAAAACAACGATTAGGATTTTGATATGAACCGGAACTTTCAAAAGGTATTACGCCTGATATGGTGCTACTAACTGGCGTGAAATACAAACCAGGATTAGCATTGGGCCCAACGTAATTAAAAATGGCATTTGTACAACTTCCGACAACAGGAGAAGCTACTGCAACTTGCGCTTTTATTGTTGTTTGAGATGGTTGACTTATGGTTGCGCTGAAACGATAAAATGAATTAGAGAGATTAGCATCAAAAATTGAAGATTCAAATGTTCCCGAAGTAACATAAAGCCCAGTGTCTGGTCCTCCCTGAATAATTTTCAGTTGTTTTTCCATTGTATTAGCAACCATATAGACAAAATTGTCTCCGTCTGCTTCTGAGACAGAAGTTAAATCGTTAAATCCCGCATCAAAATTAAGTCCTCCGCAATAATTTGGAGTAGCTTCAGTGCTGCTATCTAACACTTGATATTCTTGCGCATTATTGCTATTTGGAATAGCATCTTTTCCAACAAGAACTGCTCTGTCACCGTTAAGAACGGTTAAAGATCTTCTCGGATACAATTCAGCATTCGCACCCGATCCATAATAAAAACCAGATAATGGTCCATAGCTTGGCGATCCAGACCCCCCAGATAAAAATGCCGGAGAAGTTTTGTTGGCAGTATTGATAACATAGAATTGTTTGCTGTCAGGTATTCCATCATTATTTGCATCAATTCCTCCATTTGATGAAATATATGCGCGTGTTCCATCAGATTTTGCATACACTGAATTAGCAGCTTCTTCAGTATTTAATTTTGAATTAAAATCCAAAGATCCAATCATGCGCCATCCGGAGTTGCCTCCCGAAATTGTTCCGCAACTACTACTACTAATTACGGGACTTGTGCTGGTTGTCGGAACATTTGTCACATTTGCTATCTCAAATTCCGGGTTAGTAACTCCGCCAACAGCCACATAGATATATGTATTTGTTCCAACTCGTACAGGATATATGTCATTGGTAGCATAAAGCTCTATGTTTCCGCCGTCCGAACAATCATTGTGTATTGCGCCAGAAGTATTGCCCCAAGTAGTCCCTGTTTCTCCCGGATCATATTTTTTGACACTAGCAGGGGAACCCGCCCTGCAATCATAACCATCCAATTCAATCCTACAGCCAACCATATCCAATCCGTTTGCTGATGATTTATTGTCAATGTTTGAGAGGTCAAACGTATATAAATATCCTCCTGATACCGTATATCCCCTATTCCCTGAAACATTTAACGCTGTTGCTCCGTAATCGAACGGTGCCTGATCATTTGTGCTAAGCGAACCTCCGCTATAGTAAACCTTCACTCCGACCCAATCTAAGGAAAAATCGCGGGAAATATTGCTGGCAACATTAATAATTCTTACGCGGAAATTGGAGTTATTAAAATCCGTATAATCCCATACTCTTTCCCATACATCCGATGCTCCACCTAAAATATATGTTGCTCTGCTAGTCGTTAGCGTACTTGTAGATTTGGCCGTTGTCCATGTCGTTCCTTCATCCCAAGAAAGCTGAACACACATTTTTGGCCCCCCGGTTGAACTATCAACTTTAGCATCTAAACGAACTTCTATTCCATCTATCGTTGTCCCTGTTGGAAGAGAAAAATTATAATTATAAAAACGGTGTTTGTCTTTATCTCCTCCAGTACAACTGACACCTGTACCATTACCGCTATTTGCATCTACGGCAAAATAATTATTATAGGAATATGCTCGCGTTGGATTGGTTCCGAAGCCGTCATTGTCTCCTCCTGTATCTGCGGCGTTTGCAGACGGATTAAGAAAACCAGTATCTAATCCTGTACCTACACCATACATTGTCGTATTAAAAAATGTCCAATATTTATAGATTTTATTTACCGGATCTTGATATTCTCCTGCAGTTGTATTATCGTTACTTGGATCTCCATCATTAACAAGAACTGCAATTACTTCCTTAGTTGGTAGATTTGTTGCAAGAAGAGCATAAGTTTTGTCTGATGAAGAAATATAATATTTAATATCGTTGGTTTTAAAAACATTATCTAATCCTATTCCCGAAGGAACATATCCAGAGTTACTGTATTGCGCTGGATCCAAAGTAAATTTCCCCCGCAATGTAGCAACAGGAGGATCCGTATTGGCAGTTACATTTACATAGGCAAGTTTAATAGAATTAGATGTATTGGGCGCTGTCGCAACAAAAACATCATTTGGGATATTTGCAGAAACAGCACTCGCGGTTGCAGCAACTGCAACAGGCGGACCATCAGGCAAGTCAATTGTAGCGTTAGAAAGAGCCGGAGAACACCATTTTGCTTTATTGTTATTTGCCAGTGTGACTTCTCCTCCTGTAACACTTGTTACCTGTGTATTGCCACCTAAGATACCTGCATTAAAATCCGCAACTGTCGTTTGAGTAAAAGAATTATTACTTAAATATCTTGTCATATACAAATTAGCACTAATTGTTGATACGTAAGGTTGATCCCAAGAAATCATTATGTCAACTTTTTTACTAGATGGATCTAGTGTTCCACCCGAAGAAGCAATCGCTCCACTTAAGTCCCTATTAATATCGCTAATAACAATTTTTTGTGTAAAACCATTAACAGTTGCTGATCCTGTTGCCAATGTCCAGCTTGTACCTGAAATTTCCGGATGGAAAGTGCCGTTTATGGCAAATTCTGTCCATCCTTTTTCTCGAACACTTCTGATTGTATCTGCAGTTTGATTTAACAAATAAATTGCTTTTGTTCTTTGAGCTTGTTGAACTTTTCCCTGACGAGAACTAACCAAACCTGTTAACAATGCCGGCAGAATAACAATGCTCATTGCCATTACTATAATAATCTCTATAAGTGACTGACCCCTCTGTCCAATTGAAAATTTACTTATCATAATGATTCAACTTGATTTACTACGCCCAGTGCATTTAAGTGAATTCTTTTCAAACTAGAACTAGTATTGTCTTGCAATTCTATTACTGTTGCTGAGGTTGTTCCGCTTAATTTTGAAAAAATAATATCAAAATTAGAATTATTAAACTGCATATTGTTTCCCAAATTGATTATGGAATTAGAAATATCTGATGAGGAGTAGCTTGTTCCATGAAAAAGAATATATCGATTTAAATCAAAATGAATTCCGTAAGAATCGGAAATTCCCCTTCCTTCTGTGTCTCCAATCATTGATTTTAACTGCTGTTGTTTTAAATCTACCAATAATATTTCTTCTGTAGAAGATAAAGAAGCACTCTGTTGAGAATGAACCAGACTAATTATTATAAATCCCAACAGAGTTATTATTATAGATGTAGTAATAGCCAATTCGACCAATGTAAGTCCGCGTTGAGTCCTCATTATCGACCACCTACTTGTCCAATAAGCCCATAAATAGGAGCTATAATAGCCATCATCATTCCACCGACTAATCCTCCAATCACAACCAAAAGAAGTGGCTCAATAAGAGCAGTCGTTGTTTTTAATTTAGCTGAAACTTGATAATCCAAAAAGTCAGAAATTTCTAACATAGATTTTTCCAGTGATCCGCTACGCTCTCCTGCTTCTGAAATTCTTATCATTATGCTTGGAAAAATTCTCTTATTATTTTTTAATCCCTCTGAAAGTTTGCGACCAGCCGCAACTGTATCCCTAACGTGCTTTATTCCCATTTTAATTTCATTATTAACAACAATATCCTCTGTTAATTCCAATGCACTCGTTATAGGTATACCAGCATTTAAAAGTAAATAAAAATTTCTTGAAAATTTTGTCAAATCTATACTCTTTGTCAAGCCCGACAGAAGAGGAAGTTTAATAATTTGATTTAATAAAAAATTTTTTTCTTTTTTATAGAGAAAAAACGTTAGAGAAAAGAATAATACCAAACCTAAAACAGCAGGAATTGTTTGATTAAGAAGCGCATTAGACATGAAAATCATTATCTTCGTCGGAGCGGGAAGAGTAACATTCATTCTTAAAAAAACCTCGGAAATTTTAGGAACAACAACAATAAGAATCATAAGAAGTACTGCAAAGAACACACAAACTATGAATACTGGATATATCAAGGCAGACTTTATCTTGTCAAAAAATTCCATATCTTTTTTTAGATTTTCTTTAAGATCTTTTAGGGTAACATCTAATGTTCCTGCCTCTTCAGATGCCTTAACGATATTCGTAACAACTTTCGTGAAAACATTTGGAAATTTGGAGAAAGTAAAATAAACATGCTTACCCTGAGTCAAATCGCCTCTTAATACCTCTAGAATTTTTTTTTGATTCCCTTTGGAATCTTCTAATAATGCTTCTACTGATTCCAAAAGAGGAATACCAGATGAAAGCATAGTTCCTAAATCACTTAATATTCCAAGCTTGTCGTTATTAGATAAAGTAATATTTTCCGTTTTAATCATAATTATTTATTCTGAATTTTTGTAACTCTTAATACTTCTTCAATTGTGGTCAGTCCTTTTAGAACTTTTTCTAATCCATCATCCAACATTGTCGTCATACCTTCCTCAATTGCCTTTTGTAAAATTACATCAGCATCCTGCCTTTTGGTAATCAAATCACGTATATCTTTTGTAACTTCCAAAACTTCAAAAACCCCAATTCTTCCCGAATATCCAGTCGCATGACAAATTTTGCATCCAGCGCCTTGATAAATAGTAATCTCATTCTTTTCGCCTATAAATTTATTGACGACTTCGGAAGGTAAGTTCCTAAGAAGTTCTTCTTTCATAATAACTCTTGTACTTTTACATATGTCACAAATCTTTCTGACAAGCCTTTGAGCAATTATCACATTTACTGTGGAAGCAACCAAAAATGGTTCAACGTCCATATCAATAAGTCTGGGAAGAGCTGTTGCCGCATCATTTGTATGAAGGGTCGATAAAACCAAATGTCCTGTTAAAGAGGCATTAACTGCAATTCCGGCAGTCTCGCTATCACGAATTTCTCCGACAAAAATAATATTGGGATCTTGTCTTAAAATTGATCTTAGTCCATTTGCAAAAGTAAGATTTGTCTTAACATTAACATTTATCTGATTTACTCCTTTTATTCTGTATTCTGCCGGATCTTCAATGGTTGTGATGTTTTTTTCACGAGTATTTAGTATTTTTACAATTGCATAAATACTGGTAGTTTTTCCTGATCCAGTTGGTCCTGTTGATAAAATCATGCCATATGGTTTATTGTATGCTGTAGTAACTTTTTTTAAATCTTTTTGATTCATTCCTAAATCCACTAAAGAAAATTTTCTAAATTTAGAAGACAAAAGTCTTAGAACTGCTTTTTCCCCTTCTGTTACCGGCAAGATAGAAACGCGGACATCAATATCCTCATCTTCCAAGGCTATTCTCATTTTTCCATCCTGAGGATTTAAGTGTTCATCAGTTCGAAGTTTTGATAAAATCTTAATCCTTGTAATTATTTGATCATGCAAATTCTTTGGCAGAAAAAGTATGTCGTGTAAAATTCCGTCTATTCTAAAACGAATTAATGAATCTTTTTCTTCGGGCTCGATATGAATGTCTGAAGCTTTATCCTGAGAAGCATAGCTTATCAACAAGTCAACTATTTTAGACATTGGAACCTCATTGGTTGCTATAAGTTGGTCAAAAGTTTTCTGTAAATCTTTTCTGTAAATTCTGAGGGCATTAGAAATATCCTGTTCTGTTGCCAAATAAGTTACCACAGGCAAACCAACCTTCTTGGATATCATTTGTATAAGTTCTTTATCTGAGGGATCTATCATTGCAACTTTAATTCCTGTTGCATCTTTTGCAAAAGGAATCACTTTTTTTCTTCTAGCTATTTTTTCAGGAATTATATTGAAGACATCAGAAGAAATTGTAACTTTCGCTAAAATTATAAAAGGGTATTTTAGGAAATCTGAAATCAATATTCCTAAATTTTCATCTGTTATAATATCTTTTTCAACTAAAGCTTCTGAAACTGTGTAATTCGAATTTTTGGCTTCCTCTTCAATCTTGGAAAAACCTTTTTCATCTATTAGACCATTTTTGAGAACCAAAGATTTTAACTGTTCGTTTGTGATAAGCATAGGGCAGTTATTTATTTTATTGAGACTTCATGACCCGATTAATTGTCTCAACCATAACATTAAAATCAAAAAAACCTTTATTTATATAGCCATTCGCCCCTAATTGTTGTGCGTTTTGTACATCCTTTTCCTGACCAAGTGTTGAAAAAACAATTACGGGAATTTTTTTTAAAATTTCATCTTGCGAACGCGCAGTTAAGACCGCAAATCCATCCATCTTAGGCATAATTAAATCAAGCAGTACCAAGTCCGGGATTGTATTCTTCATTTTTATTAAACCTTCTTCTCCATCAGTGGCAATCTCAACCTCTACTTTATTTTCTTTCAGTTTGGTTGAATAAAACTTTTGGAAAAATTCGTCGTCTTCAATAAGTAATATTTTCATTTCTGCAATTTGTCATGCTGAACTTGTTTCAGCATCTCCTTTCTCAATTAAATTAAACTCAGAATTAAGTTTATCAACAGAATCCTTTAAAAGACTCATAAACGTATCATCAACTAAACTTACTTTATTCAGAATGTCATCTGAGATTTTTTCAATATTTAAACAAATATCTGACACATTTTTAAATCCCATTACCTGACTTTGGCTTTTCAAAGAATGAGATGCTATATGTAAATTATTCAGAGCTTCTTTGTTCAAAAAATCGTCGGATAACTGATTCAGGCTTATAGAAATTTTTTCAACATATTCTCTTGCAGTCCGTAAGTATATGTTTTTGTAATCTGATAAGTTAATTTGTGCCATAACACATATACCCCGAAGGGCATACCAAAATCATACTATAGTTATGTTGTTCATTCAAGACATCATTTGATCCCGCTAAGCGGGATTGACATTTAAAGACGCTGTTGATACCATCGATTTATGGATTCTGCCAGAATTTTGGTTGTTGAAGACGACTTATTTTTAAGAGAATTGTATTCGGATATTTTATCGGGGGAAGGCTATAAGGTTGAAGCGGCTCAGGATGGCGAGGTTGCTTTGGAGAAAATGAAAGTTGGAGGTTATGACCTTATTCTTCTTGACATAATCATGCCAAAAATGGATGGTCTTTCGGTTATGAAACAAATACAAAACATTGTACCTCAAACTCCTAATAAATGTGTAGTATTTTTGACAAATCTTGACAAAGACGAGGAAATAAAAACAGCTTTACAATTAGGAAATGGTTATTTAATTAAGAGTCAAATTACCCCAGGAAATTTAATCGAAGAAATAAAGGTGTATCTTGATAAATATAAATAGTTTTAAACTGTTTTTAAAGTAAAACTAAATTTAGATCCTTTTCCCAAACCCGCAGATTCTGCCCAAATTTTTCCACCCATTAATTCAACTATAGATTTTGATAAATATAGTCCCAACCCCGTTCCCTGAGCATTTTGTTTTATCAAATAATTAGTTCCAATCATAGAAAACTTTTGGAAAAGTTTTGAAATACCTTCCTCATTTATTCCCTCCCCGTTGTCTACAATCGAAATAGTCTCTTGTTTTTCTTCAGGACTATAGTCGATTAAAATTTTTATTGTACCATTCGTTGGTGTAAATTTTAAAGAATTTCCAATTAGATTTATTAAAACCTGCTCAATTTTTTCCGGATCAGCTTGTATTTTAGGTAAAGCCTGAATTGGCTTCACAAATTCCAAATTTATCTTTTGTTCCTGTGCTTTTGGCAACATCTCTGTATGTACCGTACTTGCCAACTCTACTAAATCAACGGGCACCATGTTAAGAGTTAGTCTTCCTGATTCTATTCTTGAGACATTCAACATGTCATTTACTAAATTTATTAACCTTTGGGTTGATGCATATGCTCTATCTATATACATTTTTTGTTTTTCGGAAAGAGACTCAACAATATTTTTAGAAAGCATTAACCAAAGATAAGATTTAATAACGGTCATCGGAGTCCTAAGCTCATGAGATGCTAGAGACACAAACTCATCTTTCAATTTGTCTATTTGTTTAAGTCTTTCATTAGCACTTTGTAATTGTTTTGTCACAACATTTAGGGACTTAAATAAAAGAGCATTATCAAGCGCTATTCCCACAGCTCCTACAAAGCTATTTAACACAGACCATTCCTGCTCCGTAATTTCTTCTTTTACTTTGCTTAGGCTAAAAATCAATGTACCTAATATTTTGTCTTTAGCTAAGATTGGGTAAACAATCGATGTTTTTATGCCAAGCTGTTTTTGAAAAGCTTCAACCCATTCTTTATTAATAGCTGGATACAAAACATCTGAAACGCTTTCAGTAACATACATTTTTCTTTCGACAGTCGCTTTAACTGATAAATTTTCTGTTGCTGTAAGGGGTATAATTATATCTTCAAAGGGAATTGGCGTTTCTTTTAAAAACTTTTCAGCAGCTTGAGTTTTAGATATTGCGATTCGTCTTAATTCCCATTTTTTAATATCCAATAACGACAAAACGATTATTTCATATCCATGATTTATGTATCCTAACTGAGTTAAAATTATATTTACAACTCTTCTTGTTGCTTCATCAAAATCTACTGTCTCAAGAACTGCCTTCTCAATTTCCCAGATTACTTTAAATATATCTTGGAATTTGACGTTATCCGCTGAAACACTTAAGGTTTTTTTATGATATAAAAAGAGAACTACTAACAAAGCTATAAAAACAACCAAGAGTAAAGGATAAACAATTAATAGAATATTGGACATTGCTATTAGTATAACATGTAAAAAAGAAGGACAAAAGAGAGGTTATTTATCTGTCAAGTCACCATTTCTTCCAACAATTTCTTTTACATCGTTTGGTGATAATATTTTCCATCCACTCTTGGCAGCAGCAAGCACTTCTTCCGCTTTTTCTTCAGTTATGTCGTATATTCCAAGATATTCGCAAAATGCCCGCACGTTCGCAAGACTACTCACTGGACCAATCCTTACCAAAGGCTTAAGGCCATAATTTTCTGGGGAATACGGAAGATAGATGTCCGGAAGACCTGCACCTTTTTTAACTTTTTCATAAGTGCTGGCATGTATCCCCGATGCTGTTTCTGTTGATTTTTGCCCAACAATTGGTTCATGCGAAGCAATTGGAACAGCCAAAATATCTGCTGCCATTTTGACAAATTCCTGAATATGCAAACCATCAATTTTCCTTAGTCCTTTCATATCTAAAACAACAAGCAATTCTTCTAATTTTACATTTCCTGCTCTTTCCCCAATGCCTCTAGCTGTAGCATGCAAGCAATCTACTCCTTCAATTGCAGCGACAATACAATTGGCGGTTCCCATTCCCAAATCATTATGTCCATGAAAATCAAATTTAATTCCAGGATAACGTTTACCTATATTTTCAAAAACTTCCCTAAAAAGCTTTTGTGTTCCGGTAGGATCAAGGACGCCGGTTGTGTCAGTAATAGCAATTCTATCTACTCCTTTTTCCGCCGCCAATACGCATGCCTCAAATAATTCTTCAGGCAAGGTAACACTAGATCTTTCAGGCACAAACATAACTAATAATCCTTCTTTTTTAAGAAGGTCTATATTTCTCATTGCTTGTTTTAATTTTTCCTGCCTATCCCAACCTTCAATATTGGCACGCATACTGCTTACATCTAAAAAAAGATCTGCACGAAGTTGAGTACCTGTTTTTTGTGCAACTTCCAGAATTGCTTTTCCGTCATCAATTGCCGCAGCACGTCCTGCTGTACTAAAAGTTGGCTTAATTTCCCGCGCATTAGCAGAGTTAATAAGAGCAACTATTTCTTTCCTGTGACTGGGACCGCTAGCAGGAAATCCAATATCTAAATGGTCTACGTATTTAAATTCAACTACTTTTCTTATATATTCATCTTTTTGTTCTGTAGTCGGGTGATGAAGAGACTGCGTTCCCTGCATTCCATCTCTCCAAGTTTCATCATCTATCTGAACCGAAGCTAATGGAATACGAATGGGTTTTTCCAGATTTCCCTCATGTTTTCCCCAATTATATATACCTGGTTTTTCTGTGCTCATACGTCCTATAATTATAACATAAAGCCTAATGGATGCAAGTATTGAAATATCCTATAATATCGTATATAATCACACATAATATGAATCCTGAACGTGCCTCCGCACCAAACGCGGAAAATTTGATCATCAAAGGAAGGATCCTTTATTTAACGAAAGATCCCTCTCTTATCATACAGCAATTGGATGGCAAAAATTTCTCTAACGTTCCTCAAGAAGAATTACTTACAGACATTTCGACTGATGAAATTATTCCAAATAAAGCCGCTCTTTCTTACACAGGAAAAGAAGAAGGACTTTTGGGAAAAAATGCATTAACCGGACTTCGGGGAGGATTAATTAAACCAGGAGACATAGCAAAAGGAAATTTTCAGATAATTGTCGCGGGATCTTCTTTTGGAAAAGGCTCCTCAAGAATCCATGCTCCCCTTGCATTACAAGAAGCAGGAATAAATCTTGTAATCGCAGATGCTGAAAGAATATTTAAAGATAATTGTGTAAATTGCGGAATTTATATTGCCAAACCTGACAGCAATTCTGTTCAAAAACTATTATTGCAACATGAATCTATCTCTATTAATGAGACCTTAAAAAGTCTACCTAAAATTTCCCAAGAAATTATGAAAAAGGGAGGTCTTCTTCCTTATTTTAAAGCAATTAAAGAAAAAAGGCTCCCTATGCCAACAATAACTACGCCACAAAGACCAATGACTATGGCAGAAAAAATAATTGCCCAAAAAGTCGTAAATCAGGACGGAAGCACGGGAGTTATTGCGGTCAAACCTGGAGATGAATGTATAGCAAAACCTGATTTAGGTTTCGGATATGAATTACAATCTCCACCGGCAAGAAAAGTATTAAGAGATGAATTTGGAGAAAATATCAAGGCCTGCCAGCCGGAAAAAATATTCCTACACAATGACCATACTGCGCTTTTGAAAGATAAATCTTCTAGAACACAACGCACAGAACAGACTGTATTTGCAAAACCCTTGGGAATTACTGTTTATGAAATAGATAATATTAAGGGAGCTCCTGCAATTTGCCATACAAAAATGCTTGAAGATCATGTACTTCCGAGCCAACTTATTTTGGGAAATGATTCCCATACTTGTACTCTTGGAGCATTAAATGCTTTAGCAATTGGTAAAGGAGCAATTGATTTAGCAGGAATGATTGAGTATGACGAAATGATTGTTATTGTGCCCGAATCTATACGGATAAATTTTCACGGAAAACTTCCTCAAGACGTAACAATGAAAGATTTTATGCTTCAATTCGGAGCAAGCAAGGAATTAAAAGAGGAGCGTATTGGAAGCGGAAAAATATTTGAATTTGGCGGAGAGGCCCTTTCGGACATATCTCTTGACGAACAACTAAAATTAACCAACATGTCTGTTGAAATTCTTGGTTTTAGCGGAATAATCGAACCGAATAAGCAAATCATCAAATATCTTAAGGAAAAACGCAATATGACAGACAAAGAAATATCAAAACTTATGGTCACAAGTGATACTGAAGCTAAATATGCACGCATTTTTAACATTGATTTGTCAAAAATTGAATCAACTGTGGCAACTCCCGGAGATACTCAAAATGGCAAACCCTTATCAGAAATTGCGAAACAAAAGATTAAAATACAAAAAGCCTATATCGGATCATGTACTCACGGAACAGTTGAGGACTTAAGGCAAGCCGCGGAAGTATTGAAAGGTAAAAAAATAGCTGAAGGGGTAAAGTTATTTATCCAAGCAAGTTCAATCGGTAATCTTGAAGAAGCAGCAAATAAAGGATATGTAAAAGATTTAACTGATGCAGGAGCAGAATTCCTTCCAATTGGATGTGGTGCCTGTATGAATGCCGGACCCGGCTCAACAGAAAAAGGAGAAATAGGGATTTTTGCAACGAATAGAAACTTTCCAGGAAGAACGGGAAAGGGAGAAACCTATCTTGCAAGTCCTTTGATTGTCGCAGCAAGCGCTATTAAAGGATTTATTTGTGGACCAAAAGATGTTGATTAAGTCTTTGAACTTTTTGTAAAGCCATTTCTACTTTTCTATCCGTTATTGCATCGTTTTCATCTGTATAAGCAGTCCTACTGGATGCATATTTTATTCCCTGACTTAATTGAATATCATGTCCTGTTTTTGCTCGAATTGTCTTAATACTTAAGGATCCTGCTCTAACAATTTCCGGCTTCTCTTTTAAATATCCCACCATTGTATGGGATCTTCCAATGCCTTCTGCCTCAGTAATATCATCAAAAATAATGAAATCTATCTCCTCAAGCCATTCTCTTTGTTGTGACATTGCTTCACGCAAACTATTCTTTTCGTAATAAGGTTCTTTTCCGTGAATATTTAAAGAACCACCCCCCAATAATCCGTTTTTCATCTTTTTTCTCGCCTCATTAACAAGTCCTTCAAATCCAAAATGATCCGGAACCCAAAAACAAGCAATTGTTTGATCAGCTTTACGTATAAGATCCTTATTTATTCCCTGACTTTTGACAGGCAAAATCACGTGTTGTGGACCCGCATATAACTTCATTCTTTCTTCGATCTTAAGTAATTGAGTCTTATAAGGCTCTTGAAGACGACTTGCGTCTATGATATCAATTAAATCCTTGGGATGAACTAATGCTACGAAATTTTGATCTCTAGGTCTTTTTTTTATTTTATCAAAAAGCGCATCAGCAGAATCTAAAGTATCTAATTTTTTAATTACCCCAAAATTGCCCATCATCATTCCTGCGGCTGTTTTTCCATCATTCAATAAGTCTATTATTTCGCTCCAATGTGCGGGATTAAGAAGAGAATATGTGGGTTTAACTATCCGGCCTTGAAATGGATGTTGAAATTCCCATTCTCCTTTTCCCCACTGAATTTTAATGCCCTCAAAAACCCTATATTCAGGCTTTTTTGAAGACATTATTGTTTCTATCTTTCTAACGCCTGTTTCTACTCCCATACTACCTTATAGTATCATTTCTAAGTCTATTTCGCAAATCAAGCGCTCTAAACTTGACAACCTTACTTGGGTTCACTATGCTGGATTAAGAAAAAACGAAAGGAGGTGAGATTAATGCTTATATATGCTTTTTTAGCAGGGATGTTTTTAACAAACGGCATTCCGCATCTCGTAAAGGGAATTGCCGGACAATCTCACATGACGCCATTTAAAAGAGTATCTTCTGCTAAAGTCAATATTATCTGGTCGTTTATAAATATTTATTTCGGACTTTTATTCTTGCAGATGTCAGGCGGACATTTTGGTGATCTTTCAAAACTTGACTCTTTTGCCTGGAGTTTTTTAATCGGGTCGTTGTTTATGGCTTTAGCTGATGCTTGGCTATTCTCTAAACCAAATGCCCGTTTTCCTTGGCAAAAAGATTAAATTAATTTATTGGGCGTTGACGCGGCCGGTGAAGGTGGATTTTGCAAGCATTTCTTCCTGAATATTTCTAGGAACTTCTTCGTAATGAGATGGCTCCATATAATATGATGCTCTCCCTTTAGACATGCTTCTTAAAGTAGTCGCATACCCTGACAATTCAGATAAAGGCACCATTGCCAAAATAATCGTAGCTCTGCTTCTCTCTTCTGTTCCTGAAATTTGCGCTCGCTTAGAAGATAAATCTCCGATCACGTCTCCCATAAATTCATTGGGGGTTGTTACTTCAACCTTCATGATTGGCTCTAAAAGTGTTAATCCTGCTTTTTTGGTGGCAGCTTGCAAAGCCTGAGAAGCTGCGATCTTGAAGGCAATATCAGATGAGTCAACATCATGAAATGATCCATCATAAACTGCAACATTCATATCTACCATTGGGTAACCTAACAAGATTCCATTTTCCATGGTCTCTTTAACTCCTTTTTCAATTGACCCTATAAAAACAGCAGGAATTGCTCCCCCTTTAATCTCATTTAAAAATTCAAAACCTTCACCGCGGGGTTTTGGTTCAACTCTCAAAAGACAATGCCCATACTGTCCCCTTCCTCCGGATTGTTTGATATATTTTCCTTCCCCCTCTGCTATTTTAGTTATAGTTTCTTTGTATGCGACCTGCGGAGCTCCGACATTTGCTTCAACTCCAAAATCAGCTTTCATTGTGTGGACCTTAACTTCAAGCTGAAGCTCTCCAACCCCTGAAATAATCGTTTGACCTGTCTCATGATTTGTTTTTACTTGAAATGTCGGATCTTCGTCCATTAGGCGTTTCAGGGCATAGCCCAATTTTTCCTGATCTGATTTAGTTTTGGGTTCTATTGCCAGAGATATAACCGGCTCGGGAAAAGAGATTTTTTCCAAAACAATCGGCTTCTCCGAACTACATAATGTATCTCCCGTAGTTGTTTCTTTTAGTCCTACTATCGCAACTATTTCTCCTGCATATGCTTCTTTAATTTCCTCTCTTTGATTTGAGTGCATCAAGAGTAATCGTCCGACTCTCTCCTGATTGTTTTTTGTAGTGTTTAAAATATAGCTTCCTGCAACAACTTTTCCTGAATAAACTCTAAAATAAGTCAGTTTCCCAACATGGGGATCGTTTTGGATTTTGAAAGCAAGACCCGACATTGCTTCTTCCGGAACCAATTTTCTTATTTCTTCAGCGTTTGTTTTTGGATTCAATCCTTTAACTCGCCCTAAATCAACCGGAGACGGTAAATAATCAACAACTGCATCCAAAAGAGGCTGAACTCCTTTATTCCTCAAAGATGATCCAGCATAAATCGGGACCAATTTATAGGCAATAACTGCACGCCTTAGGGCTTTTCTTAACTCTTCAACTGAAATTTCTTCGCCTACCAGATATTTTTCTACTAATACGTCATCTGTTTCTGCAATTTTTTCAATCAGTTTGGCTCTGTATTTTTCTATTTCGTCTTTCATTCCCTCAGGAATTTCATCCGAAATCTTATATTTTGCTCCTAATTCTTCTCCTGACCAAATAATGGATTTCCTGGTTAATAAATCGTAAACTCCTTTAAAGGTTGCTTCGGCTCCAATTGGTAAAACCATAATTGCAGGATTTGCTCCAAGCCTGTCTTCAATACTTTTAACTGTTGCTAAAAAATCAGCTCCGAGCTTGTCCATTTTGTTAATAAAACAAATTCTCGGAACTTTGTATTTATCTGCCTGTCTCCAAACTGTTTCAGACTGTGATTGAACGCCTTCTTCCGCATCCAAAACTGTAATTCCACCGTCTAAAACCCGAAGAGACCTCTCTACTTCTGCGGTAAAATCAACGTGTCCGGGAGTGTCAATAATATTGATTCTGCATGGATCTTCTTTGCCGGTTGCATTTATTTCCGAACGGGCCCAATATGCGGTTGTCGCGGCGGAAACAATTGTAATACCGCGTTTTCTTTCCTCTTCCATCCAATCCATGACTGTCGTACCCTCATCAATGTCTCCTATTTTGTAGGTTTTCCCCGTGTAATATAAAATGCGCTCGGTGGTTGTGGTCTTACCCGCATCAATATGGGCAATAATACCAATATTTCTGATGTGATCTAATTCAACTAATCTTTTATCCTCAGCCATAATAAAAAAGCTCAAAAATCAAACGTCAAAACTCAAAACTTCTATAGATTTGAGATTTGAAATCTAAGATTTGAGATTGACAATTAGTATAGCATATTTTTTTAATATATTCTAGGTAAAAATTGTTTGATATTTTTTTTCACAAACAACAGCTTTAAGTTGGAATACTATGTTGAATCACATTGAGGTTATTCCTTCCGGAAATGTTGCATTAGACCATCCTTGCATAAAAAGTAGAATACCTAACATAATTGAACTCACAAGTAATGTCCAAGCTATTATTCTGCTTCGAGGCACAATTATACGATAGAAAAATATTCCAAGTAAAAAATCTGTAATTGCTAATAATAAAGTAGGACATATAGCAGTAAAAACTCCTAAGCCCACAGCTAAAAGATAAGTCGAAGACCAACGGTTTACTTCGCGCTTTCTAAATAAAAAATACGCAATTATTTGAAATACGATATTGCAAAGAAAATAAAGATTTACCGAAACGTAATCTCTGAGATGCCCAGAGCTCGAATTAAAAGCCGCTCCAGAATTAGATACACATATTGCTATAAAAACCTCAGATGTAAACAATATCCAAAAAAACAACTCATTATAATATTTATAAAGAAATTTTTTCATTTAACTTTTTATTTTTAATTGCCTCAATAAAATTAGAATTAAAATAATAGTGTCAAAAATCTAATTTATTGTCAAACAAAACATAAACTGTGATATAATCCTCTCTGTGGGAAAAGTTATTATGATTGTTGCTATAATTCTTCTTGGTTTATTTACGGTTTACGTAATTAATAGCAATTCAGGAAAACCAGCGACTCAGGAAGTAAAACTTAATACTTTGATCCCGACTCAAACCACGAGTATTGAGCAACCAAAAACCTCCTCTCCATCATCCCAAACACAAACTGCCAATGTGAATTTACGAAAAACCTCTACGCCCTCTTCTCAAATAGAAAATATTACAGCTACTATAAAAACTAGCCGTGGAGATATTGAATTAACTCTTTATTCAAAAGATGCGCCAAATACTGTTGCTAATTTTATTCACAAATCTAACAGCGGATTTTACAATAATTTAACCTTCCACAGAGTTGAAGATTGGGTAATCCAAGGCGGAGATCCGCTGGGCACAGGTACAGGCGGAGGAAATCTGCCGGTTGAATTTAATTCCAAGCCATTTGTGATTGGCGCTGTTGGTATTGCCTCAAGAGGAGATAATAAAGTCCAAAATGACTCTCAATTTTTCATTACCAAAAAAGATTCGCAATTCCTAAACGGCAAGTATACTAATTTTGGAATTGTAACTAAGGGAATGGATGTAGTGAATGAAATCAAAATCGGAGATAGAATCCTCGGAATAACCATCGAGTAAAGAATTTACGACAAGCCTAGAGATTTTCTTATTACTTGTATTTCCCAATCTGCTCCTGGATTTCCCAGCTTAATTTTACCTTTTTCCTGATTGCCAAATTCACCTTTAGACAATTTCTGTTGAGCAAGAATAGACGGCCCAGTCAAATATTCAACATCGAGAAAACAAACCAATTCAGAAATATAAACTTTTAATGGCTGATTGCTTATGTTAATAATTTCGTAGGTTTGAGGACCAGTAGATCCAGGATGAATTAAAGGCGCACCCCAATTAGTTGTTAAAGGAAGAATTTCGCCTGTTTTTTCAGAATGAAAAAGATCTCTCATTCTAAGACCTGCATCTGCCGGCACAACAATACCTTCCAACGTGTGTCCGAGAATAAGTCTCTTGGAAGGAAAGATAAAAAACCCACTTTTATCTGCATGCTGATCTTCCCAAAATTCCTCTGCAATTTCCGGCGTAATCCTAACAGGATCGTAAATAGGCTCAAGACCATGAAGCCGAAAAACAGCTTCTGTTGCCGCTTTATCCTTATGAACTCTAAAATAATTTGCCAAATGGAGCTTTATTATCTGTCCATTTTCCCCTTTTTCAATAATTTTTGAAATATGAATATAGCCTTCGTTTTCAACCATAAACGAAATTATAGTTTATATTATCTGGAAAATCAATATTATAGGATATTTACAAAATGTACTATGGGGTTTACCACTTGAAGTGGCCAAATGCCCTATTCGCTTGGGCCATACGAAGAACTGCATCTCTTTTCTTGACTGCCTCACCCTGATCATTGGAGGCATCAATTAATTCTGCTGCTAACTTTTCCTCAAAAGCTTTATAGTCTTTGTTTGATCTTTTGCGTGCACTATCTACAACCCAACGCATTGCCAAAGACGCTCTTCTCTCAGGACGAACTTCCATAGGAATTTGATAATTAGCTCCTCCTACTCTTTTTGCTTTCACTTCTTGTTTCGGACCAACATTATCAAGTGCTTTTTCAAAAATTGCAATAGGATCCAGTTCTTTCTTGGTAATTAAGTCAAATGTTTGGTATAAAACATTCTGAGCAATGGTTTTTTTACCATCTTTCATTAAATAATTAATAAACTTCGCAATTTGTTTATTATTGTAAATAATGTCTCCTTCTATATTTCTTTTTGGTGCCTGTTTGTGTCTCATATTCTAGGCTGCGGGCGCTACTGGTGCTGGAGCAGCTTCTTTCGCTCCTTCAATTACTCTCGGCGCTCCTCCTCCCATGGTATTTCTCTTAGTTCCGTACTTACTTCTTGATCTTTTTCTTCCTTCAACTCCCAAAAGATCAAATTTACCTCGAACTATGTGATATTTTACTCCTGGTAAATCTTTTACTCTTCCGCCGCGAACAAGAACTATTCCGTGCTCCGAAAGTGAATGACCGATTCCCATGATGTAAGCTGTTACCTCCATTTTGTTTGATAATTTGACGCGGGCAACCTTTCGAAGAGCTGAGTTTGGTTTTTTTGGAGTCATTGTCTTAACCAAAGTAACCACTCCTCTTTTCTGAGGTGAAATTGTTGACTTATAGATCCTATCTTTTGCATTAAAGATTCTTCTCAAAGCACCACTTCGGCTCTTTTTTATCTTTCTTTTTCTCCCTCTTTTACTTAATTGTGATAAAGTTGGCATAAGTTAGTGTATTATACCTCACTTGAGGTTTTTCCTTCAACGGGAATAAGACGACCAATAATAACATTTTCTTTAAGACCTATTAAGTTATCAACGCGGCCTTCCAGAGCTGCTTCAGTAAGAACTTTAGTTGTTTCTTGGAAAGAAGATGCAGATAGCCATGAATCTGAATATAAAGCAGATTTTGTAATTCCAAGTATGGTTTGTCTGGCTGTTGTAGGCTCTCCTCCTTGAGACAAAACTTCCGAGTTGATGTCTTGGAATTTTGCTTTGGTAATAAATGCGCCAGGAATTAAAGACGTATCTCCGACTGTCTCAACAACAACCTTGTCAGACATTTTTCTTAGAACTACTTCAAAATGTTTATCGTTAATTGTTATTCCCTGAGATTCATAAACTTTTTGAGCTTCCAAAATAACATATCTTTGCGCATCAATTAAACCTTTTATCTTAAGCACTTCTTTTGGATCTACATATCCCTGAGCCAGTTGAGTTCCAGGCAAAACCTCTTGACCATCCGCAACATTAAGAATTGCTGTTAAAGGAATGAAATATTCCTGTTCTTGAGCTGGCTTGATTTTTGTACTTTTTATTGTCAAAAGATATCCATCAGGCGTTGTTTCAATTTTTATCTTACCCATAAATTCGGCAATTGGAGATAAGGCTTTTGGAGTTCTCATTTCGAAGAGTTCTTCCACTCTAGGAAGTCCCTGAGTAACGTCAGACATAACTACTCCCCCAAAGTGTCTTACTCTCATCGTCAACTGAGTGCCTGGTTCTCCGATTGACTGAGCAGCAATTACTCCAACTGGTACACCCTGCTCAACCTCTTTTCTGGTTGAAAAATCCCAACCATAACATTTGGCACAAATTCCATATTCTAATTCACATGTAATAGCTGAACGGACAACTACTTCAGAGACTTCTTCATCAACAATTTTGCGAGCGATAGCAACTGTTATTTCTTCCTGTTCTTTGGCAATTATTTTTTTAGTTTTAGCTGAATGTACATTTGCCGCCAAAACTCTACCTAAAATCCTTTGTGAGAATGGAGCTATCCTATCTTTTTCATCTTTATTAACAGTAATTCCTTCTTTTGTACCGCAATCTTCAGTTTTTACAATAACATCGTGAGATGCGTCAACCAAACGGCGGGTAAGATAACCTGCATTAGCAGTTTTCAAGGCTGAGTCTGTCAATCCTTTTCTGGAACCTCTGGCTGAAGCAACATATTCAAAGATTGACAATCCTTCTCTGAAATTAGATTTAATTGGCAATTCTACAATTTTTCCAAGAGGATCCAAAATAAGACCCTTCATTGCTGAAAGTTGTTTTAGCTGTTCTTTACCTGCCCTTGCTCCTTCGGAATCGATAATAAGCTTAATAACATTTGTAGATTTTAGATTATTCCATGTAAGATCTGCAATTGTATCTGTTGTGCCAAGCCAAATGTCGTTTACCAAACGTTTCCTCTCGTCATTTGTTATTAAACCCTTTTGATAATCTTTTTCTATTTGAGCTACCTTTTTATCTGCTTCCTGTATGAATTCTTTTCTTCCTTTGATCATTTCATTGTCAAAAACTGAAACCGAAATACCGGAAATTGTTGCTCCATAAAATCCGAGCTTTTTAATTGAGTCAATTAGATGCTCTACCTCGTCCGGAGTTCTCTTGGTGATTGCTTCCGTAATGATTGCCTTTATTCCGGACGCATTGATAGACTTGTTAACAAATCCAAAAGATGCAGGAAGGGTTTCATTAAACAAAATTCTGCCTAAAGTTGTCTCTTCATTTTTATTCTCAATTCTAACCATAATTGGCTCACGGAGAAATATTTCTTTGAGGTTGTAAGCCAAAAGTGCATCCTGAGTATCTTTAAACATCGGAAGCTCTTTGCGTCTTGTGGACTCGTCAATGCTTGTCAAATAATAAACTCCAACTGCCATTTCTTTGTTTGGAAGAGTAATTACTCCTCCATCTGCAGGCTTAAGCAAATTATGCTTCGGCATCATAAGAGTTACTGCTTCTTCTTGAGCTTTTTTGGACAAAGGAATGTGAACTGCCATTTGATCTCCATCAAAATCAGCATTGTAACCTGCGCAAACACAAGGATGAAGAGCAATGGCAGATCCCTCAATCAAAATTGGATAAAATGCCTGAATACCTAATTTATGTAACGTTGGAGCACGATTCAAAAGAACTGGATGATTTTTGGTAATCTCTTCCAAAATGTCGAACACTTCCGGCGGACGCTTTTCTATAAATCTCTTTGCGGACTTTATGTTTGGAGCAAATCCTCTTATAATGACTTCCCGAAGAACAAAGGGTTTAAACATTTCCAAAGCCATTTCTTTTGGAAGACCACACTGAGATAAAGTCAACTGAGGACCAACAACAATTACTGAACGTCCGGAATAATCAACTCTTTTACCCAAAAGGTTCTGTCTGAATCTTCCTTGCTTTCCACGCAACATGTCTGATAATGACCTCAAAGGAGAACTGGTTATTTGGGAACTTCTCTGAGCAATGTCAATTAACGAATCTACTGCTTCTTGAAGCATTCTTCTTTCATTTTTAAGAATTATTTGCGGAGCCCCTAAACTCATCAAATGTTTTAGCCTATTATTCCTATTAATAACTCTTCTATATAAATCGTTTAAGTCACTCGTTGCAAAACGCCCTCCGGAAAGCTGAACCATGGGGCGTAAATCCGGCGGAATAACCGGAAGCACTGAAAGCAACATAAAGGTCGGCAAAATTTCCGCCTTACGGATTGATTCAATCAGCCTTAATCTTTTAATGAGTTTTAAATATTTTTGCCTTTTTGCTTTTTCTGTTTCTTTTCTGAGTGCTGCTATCAAACCATTAATGTCAATTTTTTCCAATAACTCCAGAAGGCCTTCTGCACCTGTTCTAATTGTAAAGAAAACAGGAATGTCATATTCTAAAATTTTGAAGTATTCATCTTCTGAAAGCACTGCTCCTGCCTTTAATCCTCTTAAAAGTTTCAAAAGTGCCTCATGAATCTCATCCAATTTCTTACCTTCCTGATCCAATCTTTCGGTAAGAACCGTAATTTTTTGTCTTTTTGTAAGCTCTATTTCCTGTTCGATAAGTTCTCTTTGCTCTTCTTTTGGTTTGGAAGACAAAGATTCTTTTTTCTTTTGAATCATTTCCTCTTCAACTTGTTTTTCTTCAAGGCTTAACTCTTTTTTTAATTGCTCTTTTTTCTTTTCAATATAGTCTGAAAAAGAGTCTAAAGCTTGTTTCTTTTTATCTTCATCAATATTAATAACCAAATAAGAAGCATAATAAATCACGGATTCAAGATTTTTCTGAGACATGTCTAAAAGTAAAGCAAGAGGCGAAGATGAACCTTTGAAAAACCAAACGTGTGCAACCGGAGTAGCAAGATTTATATGTCCCATTCTTTCACGTCTGACGCGGGAAAGCGTAACTTCAACTCCACACTTATCGCAAACAATTCCTCTATATCTAATTCTTTTGTATTTTCCGCAATAACACTCCCAATCTTTGGTTGGCCCAAAAATTCTCTCATCAAAAAGTCCATCTTTTTCTGGCCTTAAAGTCCTGTAGTTAATGGTTTCCGGTTTAGTTACTTCACCGTAACTCCATGCCAAAATATCTTTAGGACTAGCTAAAGAAATTTTTAAAGCTTTAAAATCCAAAAATGTAATATCTTTCATTTTTTTATCGATATCACTCATAATTAAATATCCTCTACTTTCTTGTCATCTGCAGGCAACTCCACAGACGCAGCTTGTTGCAGCTCTAATGCATCTTTTTCAATTTTTTCTTCATTTTTTGCTCCGACAATACTTCCTTCGACTGTTAAGGGTCCCAGCGTTTCAGGAACAATTGTTGCTCCGATTGGAGTAATATTTAATCCCAAAGAAGCCAATTCTTTTATCAAAACCTTAAATGATTCAGGGACTCTTGGGGTAGGAATATCTACACCCTTAACGATTGCCTCAAAAGCTTTAGCGCGACCTACAACATCATCGGATTTTATTGTCAACATTTCCTGAAGGGTATAGCGAGCTCTGTGAGCATCCAATGCCCAAACTTCCATTTCCCCAAGACGCTGTCCTCCCATTTGCGCTTTTCCTCCAAGAGGTTGCTGTGTAACCAAAGAATATGGTCCTGTAGAGCGTGCATGAGTTTTGTCTTCAACCATATGAATAAGTTTCATCATGTATTCTGTTCCGACAACTACAGTATTTTCATATGCTTCTCCCGTTCGGCCATCATATAAAGTTGTTTTGCCATCTTCAGGAAGTCCTGCATGTTTTAGAGATGCTGTTATCCGGTCTTCCCCGACCTCTTCAAAAGCAGGAATTGAAACTTTGAAACCTAATTTTGAACAAGCCCATCCAAGATGAGCTTCCAATAATTGCCCTAAATTCATACGTGCCAAAACTGAAATTGGAGAAATAACAATGTCAATTGGTGTACCATCTGCAACATAAGGCATGTCTGCCTGGGGTAAAATCTTGGAAATAACTCCTTTATTTCCATGTCTACCTGCAAGCTTATCTCCAACCACAACATGTCTAAACTGGGCAACCTCAACAAGGATCTTTCTCAAAGTTCCAGGCTCCAATTCATCTCCTTTTTTTCTATCCAATATCTGAACGCTAATTACAGTTCCTCTTTCCCCATGAGGCATTCTTAAAGATGTATCTCTAACTTCTCTTGCCTGTTCTCCGAAAATTGCTCTTAAAAGTCTTTCTTCAGCTGTTAATTCTGTTTCCCCTTTCGGAGCGATTTTACCAACCAATATATCTCCGGGAACAACATCTGATCCTACTACGACGATTCCATCTTCATCTAGATTTGCTAAATCTTCCTCAGAAACATTTGGAATGTCTCTTGTGGTTTCCTCCGGACCTAATTTTGTTTCAACAACAGCTGCTTCATGTTTCTCAATATGAATAGAGGATAAAATATCTTCTTTAACTAACCTATCAGAAATAACAATTGCGTCTTCATATCCAAGTCCATCTATAGAAGCATAAGCAATCAAAAGATTCTGTCCAAGCGCCAACTCCCCATTATCAGAAGATGGACCGTCAATCAAAAGATCTTCTTTTTTAACTTTATCTCCATCTTTGACTGCTACTCTTTGTGTATAGGCAGTTGCCTGAGAAGTTCGTTTGAAAGAGTCTACTTGATAAGTTTTTTCTTCATTTTTTCCTTTTCCTTTGATGGTTATCTTGTTGGCATCTGCATATGTAATTGTGCCATCAAATGGGGCGCGGACTACGCGACCCATAACCTGAGAAACAACTTTCTCCATCCCTGTGCCAACTATCGGACTCTCCGGAACAACTAAAGGAACAGCTTGACATTGCATGTGGGTACCCATCAACGCTCTATTTGTTTCATCATGAGAAACAAAAGGAATAAGCGATGCTGAAGTTCCAACAACTTGCCTTGGAACAATGTCAATAAAGTCGACTTTTTCTTTTTCAACCTCCATAAAGCCGCCCTGATATCTAACCGGAACACGCTCATCTTCTATAGTGTTTTTTGTTAATGCAGCCGCGTGGGTAATATAAAAATTTCTTTCATCATCTGCTGCTAAATAAACAATCTCACTCGTTGCAGTTACAATCGTATCCTTACCTTTTTTTACTTTATTAACTTTTCTGTATGGAGTCTCCAAGAATCCATGCTCATTAACTTTGGAATATAAAGCTAAATAAGTGACTAAACCAATATTTGGTCCTTCAGGACTTCTGATCGGACAAATTCTTCCATATTGAGAGCTATTGATGTCTCTGATTGAGAAGGCTGCTCTTTCTCTGGAAATTCCGCCTGTTCCCATGACTGTCAAACGATTCAAATTGTCTATTTCAGACAATGGATTTGTTTGATCCAATATGGTTGACAATTGAGATGTTCGGAAAAACTCATTAATTGAAGCCATAATCGGCCTTGCATTGATGAGTGCTCCGATGGACGGCGGAATATCGGGCTGAATAAGACTCATTCTTTCTTTTATGCTTCTTTCAAGCCTTAAGACTCCAACTCTAAAGGCTGTTGTTGCAACCAATTCTCCGACACGCCTGACTCTTCTATTTGCAAGACTATCAATATCATCAACTCCTTCTTCTCCTTGAACTAATTTAATAAGAAAACTAATTGATCCCAAAATATCTTCTCTTGTAAGAATGTTCACGTCGGATCCCACAAATCCTGGCATTCCATTAAGCTTTTTGTTTACTTTGTATCTGCCTACTTTACCTAAATCATAACGGCGGGGATTAAAAAATAATCCATCAAAATTTTCTTTAACTTTTTCAAAAACAACTGGTTCTCCAGGATGCATTTTTTTAAATATCTCAATAATTGCATCTTTGGATGTTCCTGTTTCATCTTTTTGCAAAGTATTTTCTATGTAAGATGTTTTTCCAGTTGCTTCCAATTCTTTAAAAACTTCCTTTATGCTTTCGTTTGAAGAAAATCCGATTGCCCTTAAAAAAGTTGAAGCTAAAAATTTTCTGCGCCTATCTATTTTAACTGTGATTGTCTCGTGTCTTGTGGTTGAAAACTCAAGCCATGATCCATGAATTGGCCTTATTTCAGCAGTGTACAATTTTTTTCCTGTAACATTATCGTGAGTTGCAGTAAAAAATACCCCGGGAGAACGAACCAACTGATTTACAACTGTTCTTTCTACACCATTAATAACAAATGTTCCTCTGTCTGTCATTTGGGGAATATCTCCCAAAAAGACTTCTTGTTCTATTGTTGCATTCGTTTTTTTATTGGTAAGTGTTGTTTCTACGTATAGCGGAGCATCAAACATGAGGCCTTTGGAGAGAGCAATTTCTGGTGTATTTTCAGGTTTACCTATTCTGTATTTCTTAAATTCCAGCCGCCAATTTTTTTCTGTAAAATCATCAATAGGGGAAATTTCTTTAATTATTTGACCGATTCCTTCTTCAAGAAACCATTTGTAGGAATTTTTTTGTACGGCAAGAAGATCTAATTTTGGTAACAAAGAATATTCTTTACCCCAATTTTGGCGGACAGTATTAGTTTTTTTATCAGTTTTCGGCATTTATAATATAGCTGAAGTGCTCTCTCTACCAACAAAAAAAACGCACAAGGCGCACCACCTTTTCTTCATTTGTGTTATAGAGTGCTAAATTTATACCATAATTTATTCCTCAATGTCAAGAGGCGAAAATTCTACGGCAAAATCTTGCGTTACGCTTATCCCTTGTTACCGTGCTATAATAAATCTATAATGACTGCTTACGAAATTATTCAGAAATATATTGCTTTTTTTGAAAAACGCGGACACAAAAGAATTGAAAATTCCCCGCTTGTTCCGGAAAATGATCCGACAACTCTCTTTACCTCATCCGGAATGCAACCCCTAGTCCCCTATCTTTTAGGAGAAACTCATCCAATGGGAAAAAGATTAGTGAATGTACAAAACTGTTTCCGAGCTCAAGATATTGATGAGGTTGGAGACAGCCGTCACACAACTTTTTTCAGAATGCTCGGGAACTGGTCTTTGGGAGACTATTTTAAAAAAGAAGAAATTCCCTGGCTTTGGGAATTATTGACAAAAGAATTTGAACTACCAAAAGAAAAACTTTTTATAACTATTTTCAAAGGAGGCGACGGAATTTCTTACGACAAAGAATCTTATGATATTTGGTCTAAACTTTTGGAAGAAGAAGGATTTAATCCTAAAGAAAAAATATTTGTAGCCGATGTTACAAAAAACTGGTGGTCCAGAAGCGGAGTGCCCAAAAATATGCCTCCCGGAGAGCCTGGCGGACCGGATACGGAAGTTTATTATAAATTTACAGAATTGAAACATAAATCAGAATGTCAAGATAATCCCATTGATTGTGAATGCGGAAAATTTATAGAAATTGCCAATTCTGTTTTTATACAGTATCAGAAACAACAGGAAGGAAATTTTAAGGAATTACCTCAAACAAACGTTGACTATGGAGGAGGCGTCGAAAGACTTATGTCCGCAGTTGAAAATCAGCATGATATCTTTCAAACTAGTCTGCTTATTCCTGTCACTAAAGCAATAGAAAATATAGTAAAGAAAGATTATAGATCAAATGGCCGGACAATAAGAATTATTACCGATCATCTTATCGCCTCTGTTTTTATGGCAGCAAATAACGTTGTCCCATCTAATAAAGAGCAGGGATACGTTCTAAGAAGGCTTTTGAGAAGGGCAATCCGGTATGGAAAACAATTAGGGATTACGCAGATATTTACGCCTGAAATTGCTTCTGCAATTATTAAAAATTATTCAGATACAGATTCTTATCTTGTGAAAAAAGAAAAGCTTATCAAAAATTTATTCAACGAAGAAGAAAAAAAGTTTGCTCAGGTTATCCACGAAGGACTTAAAAAATCCGAAAGTATATTTCAAACAAAAATACCAATAAAATCAGATATGTATTCTAAAATAATGCAAATTCCAGACAAGCAAGAGTTGTTCAGAAATATTTATAAAGATGAAGTACCGAAAAATATTCCTATAGCTTTGGACGAAATGAAAAAAGCAACTATAACAGGCAAAGAATCTTTTAACTTATATCAATCTTTTGGTTTCCCGATAGAAATGATCGTCGAACTTGTTCAAGAAAAACATTTGTTAGTTGACATAGAAGCATTTAGAAAAGAAGTGGAAGAGCATCAAAAAATTTCGAGAGTTGGTGCAGGAAAAAAATTTGCGGGCGGATTGGCTGATCATTCAGAAAAAACAATCATGGGACATACTGCAACTCATCTTTTGCACAAAGCCTTAAGAGATATGTTTGGAGAAAAAGTAAAACAAGCAGGATCAAATATTACTTCTGAAAGGCTAAGATTTGATTTTGCGTTTGATAGAAATTTAACTCCCGAAGAATTAAAACAAATAGAAAAAATAGTTAGTGAAAAAATTAAAGAGAATCTAGTAGTCAAATTTGAAATACTTCCTTTGCAAAAAGCAAAAGAGACCGGTGCAATTGGAATTTTTAATGAAAAATATGCTGACACTGTAAAGGTATATTCTATTGGAAATTATTCAAAAGAGATTTGCGGAGGACCTCATGTTGCGTTTACTTCTGAGATTAAAAGTTTTAGAATAATTAAGCAGGAGAATATAGGAAAAGGAATAAGACGTATTTACGCAAAAGTAGGCTAAGCGAAGCGAAGTCCTGAGCGAAGCCGAAGAAAGCTATGAACCTGCCATTTTTAAAAAGATTCAATAAAAAAATCTTACCTTTATATTACTTAGTTTTGGTTCTAAGAGACGAAAAAACTCAAGCGATAATTGTTGAAGAACTCGGAGGCAAAGTAAAAACAGTAGGTTATAAGGAGGAGCATTTTTCTACTTCTATTGATGAAGTCCCTCAAGAAGAACTTTTGGAAAAATTAGATAAGGCAATTTCCCAAGCAGAATCTTCTTTGCCTGAAAATATAAAAACACAAAAAACAATTTTTGGAGTCAAAGATTCCTGGACAAATAACGATCAGATAAAAAAAGAGTATCTTTTGAAACTTAAAAAAGCCAGCGAAGAACTGGAATTAATTCCGATTGGATTTTTAGTTATCTCGCAAGCTATTGCGCACATGCTCCAACAAGAAGAAGGAGCACCTGTTTCAGCGATACTTGCTGAGATTAACAAAAAAAGTGTAACAGTAACGCTTTTGAGAGCCGGAAAAGGCATAGAAACAAAAAGTTCTGAAATTCATGACTCTGTCCCTTTTACTGTTGACACTCTTCTAAAACACTTTGACATTCCGGAAATTTTACCATCCAGAATTATTATTTTTAACGGAAAAGAAGATTTAAGTCAGGAATTTATTTCGCACACCTGGAGCAAAAGCTTACCTTTTCTTCATCTTCCTCAAATAACTAATCTTCCTGAGGGTTTTGATGCAAGATCGGTTCTGTTTGGCGCAGCAACGCAAATGGGATTTGAAGTTTTGGGAAAAGATACCCCTGAAACTACTGAAACTCAGGACGATACAGAAATGAAAAATTTCAGCGATTCAGAAGAACTCACTTTACCAGCTGACGAACCAGAAATTACAAATCAAGAACCTCTTGAAGAACCAAAACTTTACGAAAAGTTAGAGGCAGAAGATTTTGGATTCGTCAAAGATATTGATGTTGCAAAAATGCCCGCCCCCCCGGAGATAAGCTTGGCGAGTCAAGGCGGGCCAGTTCGTCAAGAAAAAAAAGAGGAAACTCAAGAGCTTGAAGAAAAACCTGAAATTCCTCAAATTAATTCTGATGAAACATCCATTAATGCTAGATCCCCCAAAGGATTCAGTAAAATTTTAAGAAATATTTTAGTTGTTGTTTTGAGTTTATTATTTGGTATTGCCAGAAAAATAAATATTAAGAATATTTTATCCCTTTTCTCAAAAGGAAAACTAAGTATTGCAATTTTAGTAATTTTAATTTTGATTGTTATTCCTATTGCTTGTTATTTTTTATTCCTAAAAGCAATTGTTACGATAACTGTAACTCCGGAAATTTCCGAACAAAATAAAAGCGTTCTTTTTTCCGCAACCAAAACAACTGACCCAAATAAAAATACTATAAATGGTGAATTTATTTCAGTATCTGAAGAAGGAAGTATTTCAACTGCCGCAACCGGAAAAAAAGATGTTGGCACCTCAGCAAAAGGAACAGTGACTATATTTGCCAGCGGCAGTATTCCCCAAAATAAAACTTTAGTAAAGGGAACCATTATAACCAGCCCTAATGGGCTTGAATTCACTCTTGACTCACCAGTTAAAATATCATCTTACTCAGCTGATGACAAGTTCACCACTAATGTAAATGTAACTGCTGATCAATTGGGTAAAGAGTCCAATCTTCCGTCCGGGACAAAATTCTCGGTCGGAACATATGACACCTCGGATTTAATCGCTAAAAACGATAATCCCTTTTCAGGTGGCACAAAAAAAGAAGTTACAGTTGCTTCAAAAAATGATTCAGATAAATTAGAAAAGGACCTTATTAAACAGTTGGAAGATAAAGCAAAAGAAGATCTGCAAAAACAACTTACTCAAAATAAAATTTTACTCTCAGCTTTTGTATCAGAAACTCTTAGTAAAAAATCCTTAAATCCTAAAGTTGGAGATGAAACAAGTAAACTTTCTTTAACGGGAACCGTTAAATACCAAGAATTTTCTTATGATAAAAATGATCTCATTACGTTCAGCAAATCCCTTTTATCCAAAGATATCCCGTCCAATCAAGAAATTGACTACAACAATATTAAGGCTTCTGTTCTGAACATAAAACAGAAAAACGACGAAGAGATACAAGCAAATCTTAATATCAAAACATTATTATTGCCAAAAATCGATCAAAACAATTTGATAAAAGGCTTAAAAGGCAAATCTTTTAATTCTGCAAAAGATGCTGTAAGTAAATTACCTCAAATTGAAAATATTGACATTAAGCTCTCCCCTAATCTTCCGTTTTTGCCAAAAAACTTACCGACAAGAGAAAAGAACATAAAAATTTTAATTAAAATTAATGGGTAAATATTACTACAAAAAACATGCCAAGCAAAACTCAAAAAAACACCTTCGCTTAACAAGCGGTTTTCTTTTACTAATTGGAATTTCAATTATTTTATATGCTTTATTTCCTATAGTCTCTTGGCAAATATATTTTCAACCTGTATTTGCCTCTCAAGATATTACCTTGTCTATTCCCCGCGCAAATATTGTAGAGTTGGCAAAAAATTCAATTGATGTAACTGACTATGCTAAGGCAGAGAATTGGTTTAAGAATTTCAACCCCGGCTCTAAAAAGAGTCAAGTTGATACTCCTTTTTATACTATTTCCGTGCCGAAAATAAAAATTAAAGAAGCTGTAGTTTCCACAATTGACACTAATTTAGAAAAGCATTTGGTTAATTATCAAGGAACAGGTGTTCCCGGCAAGAATGGAAATGCTGTAATTTTCGGACATTCAACTCTTCCTCAATTATTTAATCCCAAAGATTACAAAACAATTTTTGCCAATGCCTACATGCTTAGTAACGGAGATCTTATTTATGCTACGCTTAATGGCGTAACGTACACCTACAGAATATTTAAAATTACAGTTGTTGACCCTGAAAATAGCTCAGCTCTTGTTCAGGATTATAATAATTCCTACTTAACTCTTGTAACTTGTACTCCTCCCGGAACAACTTGGAAAAGATTGATTGTCAAAGCTGTACTTGAAGATCTATGAATATAAATGTAAAAGATATTCTGTCAAAATTTTTTAGAATGATCAGAGTATTTCTCTATTTCCTTCTTTCTGTATTCAAAAATGCAATTTCCGTAATGATGAAACAAATTAAAGGATAGTATGAATGACAAAAAAAAGTTTCAAGAACAAATCGATCAACAGGAAGCTCTTAATGCTATTAGAAAAAAGCTCATCGGTAAAACTCTAAATTACAAGGAAATTTTCAGCATCATGGATCAAATTGCCAAAGAAAGATTAGGGCAAATATTAACCACCTATTTTGCAGCATCAGGCTATTCACGGGGATTTAGCAGTCAGGAACTTTATTTCCTCACAAAGGCAATGATTGAAACAGGAGAAAAATTACACTTCAAAGGAATTGTTGCCGACAAACACTCTATAGGAGGAGTCCCCGGAAATCGGACAACTCTAATTGTCGTCCCGATTATTGCTTCGGCCGGATATTTAATTCCCAAAAGCTCAAGTCGTGTAATAACAACCAGCGGAACTGCAGATGATATGGAAATTTTAGCTCCGGTTATTTTATCAAAAGAAAAAATACTAAAAATAGTTAATAAAACAAATGCCTGCATTGTCTGGGGAGGAAATTTTAATATCGCTCCTGCAGATGATGTGATTATCAATGTTGAAAAAGAATTAATGTTTGAAAGTTTTGA
>Ga0172375_10001825_pt1 | contig 33978 bp, 27 predicted proteins | sample LakKiv1m_FD_114537 | JGI IMG/M metagenome (GOLD analysis project Ga0172375, IMG submission 114537) | Freshwater microbial communities from Kabuno Bay, South-Kivu, Congo - kab_092012_11.1m | ecosystem: Environmental > Aquatic > Freshwater > Lake | place: Democratic Republic of the Congo... | reverse complement strand
TTGGAGGATATATTAATGATTCTCTGTTAGATTGCTTCGCTATGCTTGCAAAGACGGCATATATAGTGCTCGTGTGTTCACCCCTTTTGGTGTTTCGGTTGTGGCTAAAGTAACTATTGCTTTCCTCTAAAATACACTTTCAGCGTTTCCACCTCATTGTAAAAACCCTACCGTTAACTGAATGAAAAAAGTAAGCATCACTTATGGTAAGTCAGGCAAGGCATATGGCAAAAGGCATCATCGCCTGGGGTGAGACAGGTAAGGCATAGGTTTGAAAAAAATGAAGCAGCAGTCAGTTTTTAGCGTTTAGTTTTAGTAACATGCGTGATTGAATAATTGGAAGGTTCGAAAATTTACCGTTAACTTAATCAATGCTACCGTTAACTGATTAGCACTTGCCTTGGGCTTGGTGTTTTTTTATCTTTACAATAAAATAATTTACATTTTTTAAAATAAAAATAAAGAAAGTGCGTTTACGCATAAAAATAATAATGTAAAACTGGAGGTGCAAGATGAAGATACCCTTAAAAATCGCTAAAGTTTATTAAACAATTAAAAATTATTATTAACTTAAATTTATTATATCATGAAAAGATTATTTGAAGCAGTATTAAAAATAACTGCAAAAGAGTTCAGCAGGGTTTATGTATTGGCAGGGCATGTAATAGCACAGTTATCGGCTAATATATCCCTCTTTGCAACACCTGATCCATCGGTTGCAACGCTGACTACCGAGAACAATAAATTAGATTTAACTATCAAAGCAAAAGATGGCAGCCACCAAAAAAACCGTGCATGTGAGGAGCAGGCACAAGTAGTATTTAATTTGTTAAAAACCGAAATTGCCTACGTGAACAAGATTGCACACGGCGACAAGGCCACCATCTTGCTTTCGGGTTTTGATGCTAGCAGCGAACCCAGTCCGCGGGATGTTCCGGCTCAGGTAGTAATTAAAAAAATTGTGGACGAAAAAGCCCCATTATCTGCAAAAGTTTTTATTGAAGTAGCTGACAGGGATATTTTGTACAAGGTAGAAACTACTTTAACTCCTGAAGATGCAAACAGTTGGAAATTAGTGTTGGAAACAGGCAATTCGAAAAAACTGATTGTTGATAAAGGTTTGGTGCATGGCACAGAAGTCTATTTTCGGGTGGCTGCTATTAACACACACGGACAGGGCTTGTGGAGCGATGTACATTCGTTCCTAGTAAGGTAGTGATTTCTTGTTCGATGATCGTATGTAAGAGTCGGGCACTCAGTGCCCGACTCTTTTGTTTTGTTGGCAAGCAGCGTCCCTACGTACATAGTGTGTTTAGGGTTGTATCTAAAAGTTTTGTCAAGGGACAAATCCCGGATAAGGTCATAACAAAAGCGTTTACATACGTTGATAAACAAAAGAGATACGTAGGTAGACGTTCTTCCTACGTATTACAATTTCTACATACGTACGTCAGGCGGTCACATACGTAGGAAGATCTTTTACATACATAAGTAAACAAAAGAGATACGTAGGAATACGTTCTGCCGTCGTATGACATGCTCTACATACGTACATCAGGCGTTTACTTACGTATATCAAGGCAGTTGCTGGCACCTTAGACCATGTTGTTGACATCTTAGACCGTATAATTGTGTACGGAGACCGTTTACCTGTGTATCTCTACGGCTTGCCTACGTACATCAGGGCAGTTGCTGGCACCTTAGTCCGTATTGTTGTAAAGGAAGACCGTTTACATACGTATCTCCACGTAATACATACGTAGGAAAAGCGTTTGCTTACGTATATCCGTGCAGTTGCTGGCACCTTAGTCCATGTCGTTACGTATATATGTTTGCTTGTTAGGTAGAAAAAGATAATACTTATGAAGTAGGTAAATGAACTAAGCTTCTATGGATTCGTGTTCTGCTTATAATTCGGTGGCGGCCCGTACATCGCTTTGGGGTGCGTTTTGCATGAACTCCAAAAACCAAGTATGCTTAATAAAAACATGATCACAATTCCTAAAAAGGTAAAACGCTTTGCTTTCTTTGAATGAAAAATTTGTTTCATGGACTTTGTTTAATAATCAAAAGTACAAAAAAACAGATAAATGATTTATCTTTGCAAAAATTTTAATGCAACGAATTCGTTCGTTAAATACAAAAAGAATGAAAATTACTGAGCACTTTAAAAAAAGCAAAAAAACTCTTTTCTCTTTCGAAATAATGCCCCCGCTTAAAGGGGATGGGATTCAATCGCTCTTTGATGGTATCGAACCGCTGATGGATTTTAAACCACCCTTTATTGATGTTACCTATCATCGTGAAGAATACATTTTTAAAAAACACGATAATGGTTTGCTCGAACGCCGGACTGTTCGCAAACGCCCTAGCACCGTAGGTATTAGTGCAGCTATCCAAAACAGATACCACGTGGATGCCGTTCCTCATATCATTTGCGGAGGATTCTCGAAAGAGGAAACAGAGAATGCACTCATTGATTTACACTTTTTGGGTGTTAATAATATACTCCTTCTTCGTGGTGACCCTATTAAAACGGAAAAAAATTTTGTAGGAGAACCGGATGGTCATAACTATGCATCTGAAATTATTCAACAAGTAAAACAACTTAATAAAGGTATTTATCTCGATAATGAGCTTGAAAACCATTTCCCTACTGACTTCTGTATTGGCGTTGCCGGCTATCCAGAGAAGCATTTCGAATCACCCAATTTTAAATCAGATTTAAGGTTTCTGAAACATAAAATTGATATGGGTGCCGATTATATAGTTACCCAAATGTTTTTTGACAACAGTAAGTTTTTTAAATTTGTTGAAAATTGTCGTGAAGCTGGAATAGCCGTCCCTATTATCCCAGGTATAAAACCTATCACTGCAAAAAATCAAATTACTAGTGTTCCTAAAACTTTCTTCATTGATATTCCTGAACAGTTGTCAGAAGAAATTGATAAATGCAAAGGTAATGCACAAGCTATTGAAGTTGGTATAGAATGGGCTATTCAGCAATCCAAGGAATTGATTGCTTTTGGGGTTCCCTGCATTCATTTTTTTACCATGGGAAAATCAAAAGCGGTAAGGCAAATAGCGGAAAAAGTTTTTTAATCTTTTTGTTAGTTATAAAAACTAGGATGCTCGTTTGCAGTTTTAAAAACATCAAACGAAGTAAAAATCATTATCTCGTGCGAACCACTGCTTAACTTACGAACAGCACCACAATTAGCATCATACGAATAGCCGATTTTCACTTTGTCGTTTATGCAACCACCTAATAGAATAGTATAGGCATCATTCAATCTGTAAGAAAGTCCACCCCAGAATTTTTTATCATACATCGCAATTGCGCTGATGTCAAACTGCGTGATGTAAATACTGTTTTTAACCTCCAAAGCTTCAACTAAATCAATTTTGTCCGATACGTTCAATTTGTATTTAGCATAAAAGTAATAATGACGAGGTGCTGTTAAAATATCGTTTTTCTTAAGTGAATTAGTTAGATGAGTGCTGGATACACCAAGACTTACTTTCTTAGAATTGTAAGCAATACCAAAATCAAAATCAGGTTTTAATTTGTTTTGTTTAGTAAGTACAGCATATTGATCACCGGATTCCTCGTAAGTGAGCTTCGTACCATCAACACCTTTATTCAGGATACCAAAGCCCAGGCCAAATGCCAAACGTCCTGTTTCGGAAAGTTTAAGCTGATAGGCATAACTAAGTTTTGCATTCAGATAATTTTCGTATCCTAATTTATCGTTGATTACACACAAACCTACACCACCCGATAGTTGCTCAATGTACGAAGTCGCAGTCAGCAACTCCGTCATCGGTGCATTATCAAAACCAAACCATTGCTTGCGTGCAACAAGTGAGGCATCAAACTTTGATGAATTACCGGCCATGGCAGGATTAAATGTTAGTTCATTAAACATAAAATGACTGAACTGAATATCATTTTGCGAGATGCTAGCTGAATAACTTGTCAGTGCTATGATTGCTGTGATAACTATTTTTTTCATACGGCTGTTTTTTCTTTTTTAATAATCTTAATAATTAGTATTTGTCTGCAATGGTTACCGATCCTTTAATAATGGTTTTTTGATTTTCCAGGTTATAAAGGATTACTTCATAATAATAAGTTCCTGTTGCAACTCTTTTTCCCATGTACATGCCATCCCAACCATTTACTCCTTTGTAAAGTTCCTGACCCCATCTGTTAAACACCTTCAATTCCAAACCTTTTAAAAATACATCATTGATGCCGTCGCCATTAGGTGTAAAGGCATTTGGAAATGGTTTTACTTTAACGGATAAGGTATCAGAAGTATTGGCACAACCGTTATTGGTTACAACCACATAAACAGACGAGTTACCCTGAGAAAGACTGTTGGTAGCATAAATATTTTCAGTACCCGACACAGCGCTTGTCTCATTTACATAGAATTGATAATTTACATAGCCCGATGGCGTTGAAGTAAATGTGATGACGTCCCCTAAGTAAATTTCATTATTCAATGCATCACTTGACAAATCTACAAATGGAAGAGGTTTAACGCCTATCGTAATTTGGCTTGTAGCAGAACAGCCATTGGCATTTGTTACCGTAACTGTATAAGTTGTAGTTTCGGAAGGACTTGCCATCGGGTTAAAAATACTGTCGTTCGACAACCCGGCAGGAGGAGTCCAAACATAATCAATACCGCCTGTTGCAATTAGTTGAATGCTGTCGCTGAAACAGATAATAGTATCAGCTCCTGCACTAGGAATAGGTAATGGATTTACGGTTAAAACCATCGTATCATTTCTGGAACATCCTTGTGCATTGAAAACAGTAACAATATAAGTGGTAGTAGAATCAGGAGAGGCAATGGGATTTGGAATATTAACTGCATTAAGACCTGCAGCAGGACTCCATAAATAGGCAACTCCACCGGTTGCAGTTAACATGGTGTCAACACCCCAGCATATAGTAATATCGGGACCTGCATCAGGAATTGGCAGTGAATCTATCATCACAATTTGAGTAGCAAAACTTGAGCAACCGGTGATTGTATCGGTAAATGTATAAGTTAAAGTATCCGGGCCAATACCGGCAAGGGAAGGATTAAAAATTCCAAGAGAATCTACACCAAGACCTGAATAAACACCAATTCCACCGGTGTTGGGTAATCCACCATATAAAGCAAATGGAGTAACATCCACGCAAGTATCAAGGAAAGTAGTTAAAGTAACCACAGGCAATGGATTTACTATTACTGTATCAGTAGCAAAATTAGAACATCCTGTAATAGTATCGAGGAATGTGTAAGTAATAACAAATGAACCGGCACCGGAAACAGCAGGATCAAAATTTCCAAGAGTATCAACACCATTTCCCGTATATACGCCACCTGTAGGCCATCCACCGGTTAAAGGGAATGCAGGAACGTCAACACAAGTATCGACAAAGGTAACAAGCGAAACAACAGGTGATGCAACTACAGTAACATTTGCTGTAGCAAAATTTATACAACCTTCGTTGTTCATATACGTGTAGGTAATTACATGCACGCCAGCCCCTGCTACTGCAGGATCAAACACACCAAGATTCACTCCGGGTCCTGAATAAGTGCCACCTAATGGAAGTCCTCCAAATAATGCAAAAGGAGTTACTTCAAAACAAGTATCAGTAAAGGTTGACAAAGAAACAATCGGTAAATCATTCACAGCTACATTTTGTGTAGCAATAGATGTACAACCATTACCATCGGTCCAAGAATAGGAGATAACAAATGTACCAACACCTGCAACCATAGGATCAAAATTTCCAAAGCCGTCAACACCAGTTCCTGTATAGGTTCCACCCAAGGGCAAACCGCCTGTCAATGCAAAAATTCCGGCATCAATACATGTGTCAATAAAGGTGTTTAATGTAACGGTTGGTAAAGAATCTATATCTACTGTTTGTGTAGCAAAACTTGTGCAGGAATTAATATCTGTAAAAGTATAGGTAACCAAATGACTGCCCACTCCGGCAACCACAGGATACAATGTGTCAGCTAAAATTCCCGAACCGGAGTAAGTTCCTCCTAATGGAGAACCCCCATACATTTGGAATGGAGTTGTATTTAAACAAGTATCAATAAATGTTGATAAAGTAACCACAGGAACAGCGTTCACAGTGATATTTTGGGTTGCGATGTTTGTACAACTATTTCCATCGGTATATGAATATGTAATAGTAAATGTTCCAAGCCCAGAAACCGAAGGATCGAAATTACCGCCAACAACTCCAACTCCTGAATAGGTTCCTCCAAAAGGGCTACCACCTGATAATGCAAATATAGGAGTATTTAAACAAATAGGATTGAAAGGCAAAAGCGTAACAACCGGTAAATCATGAACGGTGATTGTTTGTGTTGCAAAGTCAACGCAACCACTACCGTTAGTATATGTGTATGTAATAGTATGCGTACCTACACCTGCAACTGCAGGGTCAAAATTACCGAATCCATCAACGCCGGGCCCTGAATAGGTACCTAACAAAGGCGAGCCACCGGATAAAGCAAATGGTGATACATCTATACACACATCTGCAAAAGCACCCAGTGTAACAACAGGTGATGCAAGTACGGTTACGCTTTGCGTAGCAAAGTTTGTACAACCCTCTAAATCTGAATAAGTATAGGTGATAACAAAAGATCCCGGCCCCGCCATTGCTGGATCGAACCAATCGCTGATAACACCTGTTCCTGAGTAGGATCCAATACCAGGTGAAGTTGGAAATCCTCCATATAATACAAAAGGAAGAACATTTTCACAAGTATCAACAAAGGTAGACAAAGTAACTATAGGCAAAGGGTTTACTGTAACATTTTCCGTAACAGAACTGGAACAACCGCTTGTAGTATCAGTGTAAGTATAAGTTATAGGAAAAGTACCGGCTCCGGCAATGCTTGGATCAAAGACTCCAAGACCATCAACTCCGGTACCGGAATAGGTTCCTCCAAGCGGTAAACCACCATACATGGCAAATGGAGCAACCGTTATACAAGTATCCACAAAGGGATTTAAAGTAGGTGCGACTAAAGGATATACAGAAATGTTTTGTGTGGCTGTGTCCGAACAACCATTCCCGTCAATAAAAACATAAGAAATTGCAAAAGTTCCGGTTCCTGAAATAGAAGGGTAAAACCAATTTGAAATAACTCCTGTTCCCGAATAATTACCTCCTGCAGGTAATCCACCGGTTAACGCAAATGGCGATGCCGTTGAACAAACATTAGCAAAAGGATCTAAAGTAACTGTTGGTGAAGTAAAAATAGTTACATTCTGAGAGGCCGAGCCACTGCAACCGTTACCATCAGTATAATCATAAGTTATAGTAGGACTTGGACCTGCTATCGATGGGTCAAAATTACCAAAAACATCAACACCGGGTCCTGAATAAGTACCTCCGGCAGGACTACCGCCGTATAATGCAAAAGGAGCAGTATTATCACAAGTATCTGTAAAGGTATTTAAAGTTACTACTGGAGCTGGAAATATGTAAACCGATTGCGTGTCAGACGCAACACAGGTACCATTATCATAAGTATAGGTTAGCAAATGTGTTCCAACTCCTGCTACTGCTGGATTGAAAATTCCGAAAATATTTACGCCGGGACCTGTGTATGTGCCACCAGGAGGCGTGCCACCAAACATGGCAAAAGGAGAAGTATTTACACATGTATCAATAAATGTAACCAAATCAACAATAGGTAAAGCATTTATCGTAATATCAATTCCATTATCAGTACCTATGACATGAGGCAAATCGCCAACTACTCTAAAGCGATAACCAGCTCCGGTGGGAGTGTTTGTAGGGATAACACAATTGATGGTTCCAGAAACATCACCAACCCAAAAACCAATTGTATCAGGACTAGCAAAGCTCCCCATTCCATCAGACATCTCTGCATAAAACGTATTACCAGTCGTAAACGTTCCATCAGTAGTGAAACTAACTGTGATACTTGCTCCGGCACAAAAAGGACTGTTTTTGATAATCCCTGTTTGTATGGTCAATAGTTGTATATTATTCAGTGAACTTCTACTTGCATATCCATCCTGAACACCTCCTAAGAACTGGGCAAACAAACTATTGCTCAACGAAAGAATAATGATTAAAGTAATTAATTTTGACTTCATATATTGATCATTTAATTTACTATATTTTGCTGTTATAGACAGCTAAAATACAAAAAAAGTTTTATTTTATACCTTAAAATATTGAAAAAAGTTACTAAAAAACCATTTACATCCTAAAATGAATATATTGAAAATAAAAATTTATGATAAATAATTACCAACTATAGGCAACCTTCTACCCATTCCAAAAGCTTTTGGTGAAATTCGAAGAATAGGAGGTGATTGCTTTCGTTTGTATTCGTTGATGTTTACCATTTTTAAAATTATAGATACTAACTGCTCGTCATAACCAAGCTGGATAATTTCATCTGGTCCAAAACAATGCTCAATATATTCATATAGAATTTTATCAAGAATTGGATAAGGGGGCAATGAATCCGAATCTTTCTGGTCAGGTTTTAACTCAGCGGAGGGAGGTTTTTCGATTGTATTTTTTGGTATTATAATTTGGTCTTTATTAATAAAATCAGCTAATTCGTAAACCTGAGTTTTGTAAACATCCCCAATTACTGAAAGTCCTCCGCACATATCACCATATAAAGTTCCATAGCCAACCGCTGCCTCGCTTTTGTTTGAGGTATTTAAAAGTATGTATCCAAATTTATTACAAAATGCCATTAAAATAATAGCTCGAATTCTGGCTTGCATATTTTCTTCTGCAATAGTAAAAGGCAAATCTTTGAAATAAGGTTTTAGTGTATCTTCTAAACTACTGAATGAATTTTCAATTGAAATAATTTCATAGCTGACATGAAGCGTTTCAGCAATTTCTTTAGCATCAGTAACAGAATGTTCGGAAGAAAAATGAGATGGCATTAATAGTGCAAGAACATTTTCACTCCCTAGTGCTTCCACTGCAAGAGCAAGAGTAACGGCGGAATCAAGACCACCAGACAATCCTAATATCGCTTTTTGAAAACCTAATTTTTGAAAATAATCGCGAATGCCCATCACTAAAGCATCATGTATTTTTTGAATGGGTTGTACGTTTGATATTTTTACTTTTTCAATGGTAATATCTTCTTTAAACTCAACCATTCGAAAATCTTCTTTGAAGTAATCGAACTCTTCAATTCTGCCTTTGCGGTCAATTATCATAGAACCACCGTCAAACAACAATTCTGTTTGCGCTCCTATTTGATTTACATAAATAATCGGTAAATGATATTGAAGAGCATTATTCTTTAAAATCTCCTTGCGGGCATCCGATTGATGATAATAAAAGGGGGAGGCAGCAATATTAATTACTACGTCCGGATGGTGTTTGGATAACTCTTCCATTGGATTGGTAGTGTATAACGGATTATTTGAAGTATTCCACAGGTCTTCACAAATAGTTAAGGCAATTTTTTTATTTTTGTATTGAATACATTCAAACGTTAGATTTGGCTCAAAGTAGCGATATTCGTCAAAAACATCGTAATTTGGAAGCAATGATTTATGAACTATTTTTTTTACTTTCTTATTCTCAATAAAAAAAGCTGAGTTAAACAGATGCTTTCCTTTCCCTTTAGTATTGTAGGATGGAGAGCCCACAATGGCAGCCATAGTATCACATTCTTTTGCAATGATATCAATAGAATGATAGCAACGGTCTATAAAATCATCAAATTCTAAAAAATCCCTGGGAGGATATCCGCATACAGCCAACTCGGAAAAGACAATTAATTCAGCATTTGCACGTTTAGCATTATGTATCGCAGCTACTATTTTTTCAACGTTACTGTCGAAATTACCTATATGAAAGTTAAGTTGCGCAATTGCTATTTTCATACTGAAAAAAAATCCCGATTCAGTAATGGAATCGGGATAAATTTAAAAATATTTTTTTAGAAAAGAATTCCAACAGATAGTGATAATGCTTTTGCTTTTACATTTTGTTTAACTGCAGTTGCAGTTTTGTCAAGCAATATTTTAGAATTACCTCTTAAGGCATTTGTGAATCCATTATGATAATTAACGCTTACCGTAAAAGATGTCGTTCCTGCTAAATTCATTTCAAAACCGCCTCCCACATTTAATCCTAGCTGTATAAACCCAAGTTCACTCGTAGCATCAGGTTGTGGCTGTGCTACTTCTGTAGTAGAATTTGCAAAATGACCCTTATCGCTTGTTTTTGCATTCCATCTTATAGAAGCATTTACCCCAAATTGTCCAAAGTAAGTCATTGTGCCGATTTCCGGTGTCTTCATTTTTAAAGTGATCGGAATATCAACATAGTTTGCTTTAAAAGTTCGTTTGCTAACATAGAATTTAAGTGTATCTGTTGAAGGATTTGGTATATAATAAGTTGTATCCTTATAAATAATTCCGCCTCCAGTAGAATTAATCTCTAAACCAGTTGAAAAACAAATTATTTTACTTAAACGAAATTCTGTCATCAAGCCATAACTGAATTTCATTTTTGCACCATCAGATTCAAATTTTAAAGCATCATCTGGTTTATACCAGGTAATATTTGGTTTAACTTTTAATCCAAATCTGAAATTTTTCATATCATTTCCATCATCCTGAGCAAAAACAGTTTTGATTGAGAATAGTAAAATTACTGCTAAAATTGATATTGATAACTTTTTCATAATTTTGTTTTTATTTTCATTGCAATAATACTTAATTTTTTTTTACCATGATGAAAAAAACAACATTTTTACTTTCAACAATTTTATTTTTTGTTATCGTTTCATCATGCAATAAATGTAATAAAGAAAATAGTAACCTCAAGGTTGATGTTTCCAAAGTAGAAGTAGTGGATGTTAAAATTCATCGATACGAAATGGCTTTGGCAAAAGTAAATCCAAAAAAAATAAAAGAAGATCTAAAACCCCTGGTTTCCGAATTTAACTTTTTTTTAAATGGAAGCCTTGATGACCCGACAAATCTTCAACAAATAAAAAGTTTTATTTGCGACCCTTTATTTACTGAGTTATATAATGACGGAATGAAAATTTATCCTGATTTATCTGATGTTGAAAAGGAATTAACCAATGCGTTTAAACATTATAAGTTCTATTATCCTTCAAAAGCTATTCCTAAAGTTTTTACTTATATTTCAATTTTCGATTTTGAACAACCGATAAAATACGATGCTGATAGCGTACTGATTATCGCTTTAGATATGTATTATGGTTCAAATTATAAAAACTATAAGTTTATCATGCTTCCTGATGGCACAGTAGGAATACCAACATTTAAAACCTTCCAGTACAAAAAAGAATTTATTGTACCCGATTGCATGCACGAAATTGCTAAAACAAAAGTTGACCACAATAAAAGTTCTAAGGATTTTTTAGAAGAAATGATTTATCAGGGAAAAATACTTTTTTTTGTTGATGCGATGTTACCTGATGCAAATGATACACTTAAAATAGCCTATTCATCAAAAAAGCTTCAATGGTGCGCTGATAATGAAAAAAATATTTGGGCTTTTTTTATTGACAATAATTTATTGTTTTCTTCTGATCAGCATAAATATTTAAAATTTTTAAATGATGGTCCTTTCACTTCTGCTTTCTCGAAAGAATCACCAGCGAGGATTGGCGTTTGGATGGGATGGCAAATTGTTAGAAAATACATGAATAAACACAAAGAAATTACGTTGACACAACTAATGGATGATTATGATGCCCAAAAAATATTATCTATGTCGGGTTACAAACCAAAAAAGTAACTTAATATTGATAGATACGTATCAGAATTAATTTTTATTGGATACATTTGAGGATAAATAGTTGTATATTGCAGTATAAAACTTGTTTATGACATTTTTTAAAAAACTATTTTTAAAATTTTATCTTTTATCATTCATTTACTGCTCAATTTTATTGAATTCGGTAGTTGCGCAACCTATATGCACGAATAACAGCGCTGTTATTTTCACTCAACCGATGGCGTTGGTTACAATTAACGGTGATTTCAATAATATAGACACTTCATTAACCAATAACGGACAAATGCTCATCAATGGAAATTTTATCAATGATGGATTGGTTCAAGGAAATGGTGTATATGAAGTAATGGGAAACTGGATCAATAATTCAAGCTTTTTATGTGGAATTAGTAGTGTAATTTTAAAAGGTGGACCACAGCTTATTACGGGGACACAGCAAACAACATTTTATAATTTAAGCACAACCGGTATCGGAGTTAAAACAATGACTTTGAATAGCACTGTTACTAATAACCTTAATCTAACGGACAGAGAACTGGCAACAGATATCAATACAATTTTTATTACGAATACTTATCCTTTAGCGGTAACCAATTCAACTGGTTTTGTAAGCAGTCTTGGAAATGGTTCCCTTTCTAGAAATACAGCTTCTTCCAATGAATATTTGTTTCCTGTTGGTTCTAGTTTAGGAACTTTGCGTTATCGTCCGGTAAGCTTATTCCCTACTGCATCAAACAATAACACTTTTTCCGTAAGTTTAGTCAATCATAATGCTACTTTGGATGGTTATGATATCAGCTTAAAAGATTCTACTATTTGCACTATGGATTCATTGTATTATCATCGAATTAATCGTACCACTGGAGTTGATTCGGCAAATATTACTATGTATTATGACCCATTGACAGATGGAAACTGGAACGGAATGGCAAATTGGAAGCCCATTCCACTTAGTCAATGGATTAGTATGGGAGTTGGGACACATCAAACAACACCATTGGTAGGAGTAACAGAATATAATTGGGGGGACTTTTCCAGTGATCCTTATGCGTTGGCAACCGTTAGCCCTAGTGCCGGAATCATTTATGGTGATACTCTCGTTTGTAATAATGCAGCGCCCTCTTTTTATGCCGTTTGGACTGATACAACTTCTACCTACGTTTGGAATGTTATTAATGGAACTATCGTTGGAGATTCTACAAGTAATGTAGTTTACATTGATTGGGATTCCGCAGGTGTAGGAATTTTATCTGTTCAACAAATTCCATTATTCGGAGCTTGCATTTCCCAACCCTCTTTTTTGTTAGTGAATATTATTCCCAGTCCTATTGCAAACTTTACATTTTCACCCGACACAAATTTATTTACTTATGATTTAATTGGTTTCACGAACACAAGTACCGGTGCTATTACATATCAATGGAACTTCAATGATGGCCTTGTTGTTGCGCAGCAAGATCCATTTCACGTATTTGAAAACGTTGGAAACTATTCTGTTTCACTAATCGCAACCAACAGTTTTGGATGCACAGATACTTCTGTTCAAAAAATAAACATTGTCGAAGGGATTATTAGTCCTAATGTTTTCACACCTAACGATGACGGATTCAACGATTATTTTCACATCAAGGGAAGTGGCATGGAAGTTTACAATCTTAAAATATATGATCGCTGGGGTCAACTTATGTTCGAAAGCAACAGCCCTTCTGCAAAATGGGATGGTAAAACATTAGCCGGTGTTGAAGCTTCTGATGGAACTTACTTTTATACATTAATATCAAAATCAGGAACAAAAGACTATAACCGAACAGGCACTGTAACCTTAATCAGGTAAAGTAAAAACGGTATTTGTCTCACTAATTTTATTTAAAATATTTTCTTTGCCTAACTTGGATAGTGCAGAGGTAACAATCATTCCAGGAAGCTCTTCCCACTCTTCCATTAATTTATTACTGAAATCGGTAATGTTTTTGTTTTGTAATGATGGCTTCAGTTTATCCGTTTTGGTAAAAACAATTACAAAAGGAATTCCTTCTCCTCCCAGCCATTGCATAAATTCTAAATCAATAGATTGTGGCGGAATACGTGAATCTATAAGTAAAAATGTCAATAATAAATTCGTTCTTTCTTTTAAATATTTAAAGCTTGCATTTGCCCAAAGCCCACGATTTTTTTTTGATGTTTTGGCATAACCGTATCCAGGTAAATCGGCAATATACCATTGTTCATTTATCAAGAAATGATTAATTGTTTGCGTTTTCCCGGGCGTTGATGAGGTTTTTGCAAGGCCTTTTTTGTCACAAACCATATTAATCAGTGAAGATTTGCCCACATTGGACCTTCCAATAAAAGCATATTCAGGCATGTTAGGAGGAGGACAATTACTAAGAATTGGCGAACTTTTTACAAAAACTGCTGAAGTAATTTTCATTGTTTATAATTGATTACATTAAGTGAAAATGAAAGATTACTTGGGGTTCGAATAGCTATAAATATGTCTTTCTTTCTTTTGGGGGTAAATATCGTTAATCGTAACCATGATTCCTGTTTCTTCGACCTCACCAAATGTATCATTTAATGAAGTTCCGAAAGTTCGCATCGAAGGAGAAATGTTCATATAAGTATTTACTAATGGCGGTATGTTCTCATTAAGTTGGCGAACATTCGTATTTAAAATTTTATAATCTTCTTGATAGGAGTCGCAAGTAAATAATTCGTGCAAAATATTTATATCAGTATAAATTGGCAAAGCATTATGAGGAAAAACCAAACGGTCTTTATCCGGAAAATGTTTTTTTAGAAAAAACAAAATCATATCACGGGCTTGAATATTATAACTCAGATACATGGTAAATTTTCCAAAAAAATATTTGATAGTTGGATTGTCAACAATAATGGCTCCCAGTCCATCCCAGATATTATCCAACGAAAAAATACCCTTACGGTTTGTTGATGATGGCTGATAATTTGGTTGAACAAATGAACGTCCTAATTCAATAGTGAAAGGTAAAAACTCATCAATGAACTTTTGAGAAAACTGGAAAAGATGAGTTGTTGCAACATGATGAAACGAGCCGTCACTATCGGGTTTTACCTTGGAACAATTTAAAAAACGATATCCACCGACAATTTCCTTCTGATAAGGATTCCACACAATTAGTTGTTGATAAGGATAAATGGGATGTGTGTCATATTCGTCTATATCAACTTCATTACCAGTACCGCCACCTGCATAACGAAAAGTTAACTCTCGTAATCGCCCAATTTCACGCATGGTATTGGGAGAATCATGGTAATTAATTAAATAAATTTGATTCTTATCATAGTTCGTGTCCCTAAGAAACTTATCTTTAGTTAACTCGCTTAACAGAATTTCTTTATCAATAGGCGAAATAATTTTCTGCATAATTAAATTTACTCTTATATATCAGGGTTAAAGACTATGTCTTTATTAACCCCAAGTTCATAAACATATTTTTTTAATAATTGCGCCCATTCTTTATCTTTATGGCGTTTGTCAAAAACTTGATATGGAATCGGCTTGCCAAATGTAATTGAAATATTTTTATTCTTCTGCTTATACATTTCATCAACCAAATAAAACATTTCCATATTTAATTTAATTCCAAAAAATCTTCTGATGTTTGATAATCGATAAAAAAAATTTGAGTTTTTCCCATCCACAAAAACTGGAACAATATCCCGTTTGTGTTGTTTTGCCTTACTAATAAAGGTTTTTTTCCATTCCGAATCACAGATTATTCCTTTGTGTTTCCGAGAACATAAGCCAGCAGGAAAGTATAATATGGTTTTATCCGATGCAAATGTTTCTTCCACAATTGCAATATTTTCAGCATTGCTCCCATGCTTATTAATAGGAATAAAAAGGATTTTGAGGTTTGGTAAAAACATTAACAAATCATTCACCGGAAATACAATGTCTTTTCTAACACCTCCGGCAACATGCATAAGGGTAAGTCCATCAAGCCCACCAAGTGGATGGTTTGAAGCAATCAAAATGCGATCAGTTGAACTAATGTTATGAATATTATTGACTACAATATTCGCATGAAATTCCTCCAACGCCTTTTCAACAAAATCTAACCCATATAATTCCGAATTCCGAATAAGAGCAGAATTTAATTCATTTTGATGAATAACTCTTTTCATGTATTGAATAAAGAAACCTGGGATAAACCGAAGTAATTTTTTATTTTTACTTCTAATTAATTCTTCAATATCTATGGGGCCTTTAGCTATCTGACTTTTCTCAACTTTATTATGCTCTGCTAACTCCATGCATTGTATTTTATAATGACACAAATTTACATTATTTTTTGTTTTCCAATTAAAGAAGTCACTTTGAAAAGACAAATCCATTTTTACAAATTTTTGAATGCAGCCTTTAGTTCCCACAAATCATAAATATCTGATTTTAAAATAATTAAATTTTATTTTTTTAAATTTCCAATTACTTTTTCCCTAAAATAAAAAAAAAGTTATCAACAAAGTGGGAAAAAGTGGCAAAATGTGGAAATAAAATATATAAATTTACACCCTCAAAGGAAAAAGCAAATGTTAAATCTCATCGGTGAATTTGAATGTAAGCTAGATGCTAAGGGCAGGGCAATGTTGCCAACAGCTCTTAAAAAACAATTGCCACCAGAGGCGGAAGAAAAATTCATTATAAACAGGGGTTTTGAAAAATGTTTAGTGCTTTATCCAAAGAATGAGTGGAAAAATATCACTGACGAGATAAATATCTTAAATCTATACAACAAGAAAAATCGCGAATTTGTAAGATACTTCTATCGGGGAGCATCAGAGCTTGGTTTGGATGGATCTAATCGCTTACTTTTCCCTAAAAGCTTACTTGAATACGCAGAAATAAAAAAAGACATTGTGCTTTTTGCTTTTTCAAACAGAATTGAAGTTTGGGCATGGGAAATCTATCAAAATTTGTTGACAGATGAACCTGAAAACTTTGCATCCCTTGCTGAAGAAGTAATGACAAAATCGGAAAATAGAGAAAAAAATAATGATGTATCATAATCCGGTAATGTTAGATCAAAGTATTGAGGGCTTGGCTATAAAACCATATGGAATTTATGTCGACTTTACCTACGGAGGCGGGGGCCATTCAAAAAAAATACTAGATAAGCTACAAACAGGGAAACTCTTTGGTTTCGATCAAGATGAAGATGCAAATCATAATGCAATCAATGATGATCGATTTGTAATGATTAATGAGAATTTTCGATTTGCAAAAAATTACCTGAATCTTCATCATGCAATTCCTGTTGATGGGATTTTAGCAGATTTGGGTGTTTCCTCTCATCAATTTGATGAAGAAAAACGTGGCTTTTCAACACGATCGAATGGTGAACTGGATATGAGGATGAATCAAAACAATTCATTAACAGCTAAAGAAATTTTAAATACGTACAGCGAAGCCGAGCTAAAAACTATTTTTCAGGATTACGGGGAAGTTCAAATATCAGGTCGGTTAGCTACCTTGATAGTAAAAGAGCGAGCTATCAAGCTCTTCACAAAAATTGATCAATTTAAGCAAACGATTAGAGGGTTAGTGCCTTCGATAAAAGAAAACAAATTTTTTGCTCAAGTATTTCAAGCACTTCGAATTGCTGTCAATGATGAACTGAGTGCACTAAAAGAAATGCTCCTGCAGACAATTGATATTTTAGGCCCGCAAGGCCGTTTAGTAATCATCTCCTATCATTCGCTCGAAGACAGACTCGTAAAAAACTTTCTTCGCTCAGGAAATTTCACGGGTGAAATTGAAAAAGATTTTTATGGAAATCCGAAAGTACCTTTTAAATTAATTACCAGAAAGCCAATAACGCCAACAACGTTAGAAATAAAGGAAAATAGCCGATCACGAAGTGCAAAACTCAGAATAGCTGAAAAGGTTTAAGAATGGGAAAAAATAAAATTAAAGAAGCAACAAACGACTTACCAGAGGAAAAAAGGAGTAAGAGATCTTTTAAAACACAAAAAAGAGAAAATCCATTTGGAAAAGCAATTATTAGTGTTTTAGACGGGACAATCCTTACCCGTGAAAAGGTAGTACAATCTGTTCCTTTTCTATTTTACCTTACGCTTCTAGCAATCGTCTACATTGCAAACAATTACTATGCTGAGAAAACCATTACTCACATCGAACGGACCAAAAAAGAATCGAAAGAGTTGCGCTCAGAATATATTACAACCAAATCAGAGTTTATGTATAAAAGTCGTCAATCGATAATAGTTCCAAGACTATCCCCTTATGGTATTAAAGAGTCATTGATACCGCCTAAAAAAATTGTTGTTGCCAAATCATCACCTAAAACAATAAGCAAATAATGATAGAAAACAGAAAGGATATCATGTGGAGAGTATACTTAGTCTACATAGCAGTTCTGCTTTTTGCATTAATTGTTATTGGAAGGGTTTTTTATATTCAGGTGTTCGAAGGAGATGAGTTGAGAAAAAAAGCTGCAGAACTAACAATCGATACATTAAAAGTTGAAGCGGTTCGTGGAGATATTTGCGCTGACGACGGAATTCTACTTGCAACATCAGTTCCTATCTTTGACATTCGGGTTGATTTCGTTAGTATTGACAAGACTTTATTTGATAGAGATGTAGACTCTCTTGCTTATTATTTATCGAATCTGTTTAAGGATAAAAGTAAGAATGAATACAAGCACATATTACTCAAATCAAAACTAAGTAAGGAACGTTATTTTTTGTTAAAAAGAGGCATTAATTATGCAGAACTTAAAGCATTAAGAACTTTCCCAATATTAAAAGGCGGCCGGTTTAAAGGGGGTAAAATAGAAATTCAAAATTATCGCCGTGAGATGCCCTATAAAACACTTGCTGTTAGAACAATTGGGTTTGAAAGAAAAGGGATTTATGTTGGACTTGAAGGCGCTTATTCAAAAAAACTTGAAGGTATCAGTGGAATTGCACTCAAGCAGAAAATCGCTGGCGGAGTATGGATGCCAATCGTGGATGAGAATCAGGTAGAGCCTCAAAATGGAAGCGATATTATAACTTCCATTAATGTAAATATGCAGGACTTTACTGAAAATGCCTTGATGAAGAGTCTTATTGCAAACAATGCTCATCACGGTTGTGCAGTGGTAATGGAGGTTGGAACGGGGGAAATCAAAGCCATTGCCAACCTCACAAAGAACAAGCAAGGCACTTATGAAGAGCTTTACAACTATGCGATAGGCGAAAGCTCGGAGCCAGGATCTACCTTCAAATTAGCTTCCGTTATGGCCGCTATGGAAGATGGAAAAATTGATTTAAATGATATGGTAAATACTGGAAATGGTGTTTACACCTATTTTAATCAGGACATGGTGGATTCACACAAAGGTGGATACGGCACAATATCACTGTTAAAAGCATTCTCCGCATCATCGAATGTTGGAATATCCAAGTTAATCTACCAGAGTTATGCAAGCAATCCGCAAAAATTTATTGACCGATTGTACAGCATGCGACTCAATCAGCCACTAGGTATGGAAATTAATGGCGAAGCCATGCCATTAATCAAAGATACGCACAACTCGGCTTGGTCGCGTGTATCCTTACCATGGATGTCGGTGGGTTATGAGTTGTCATTAACACCTATGCAAATTCTTGCATTCTATAATGCAGTTGCAAATGATGGAAAAATGATGAAGCCAAAACTGGTAAACGAAATTAGGCGAATGGGGAAAACAGATACTATTTTCAAACCTATTGTTCTGAAAGAATCAATTTGTTCAAAAGCTACCATTAACAAAGCGCATATTTTACTTGAAGAGGTAGTAAAAAACGGTACTGCCAGAAACATAAAAAGCAAAAACTACAAGATAGCAGGAAAAACAGGCACAGCACAAGTTGCAAAAGGAAAGTTTGGATATAAAAAGGAAAATTCAATAAGCTACAAGGCATCTTTTGTTGGTTATTTTCCTGCAGATAAACCACGTTATTCATGTATTGTTGTTGTAAACAATCCAACAAGTGGCGCTTATTACGGAGGTTCTGTAGCTGGTCCGGTTTTTAAAGAAATTGCTGACAGAATTTATGCGCTCGAACAAAATATTCATGCTGAACAAAATGATACCACCATTGAAAATAGTTATCCAATTGTTAAAACAGGCAACAGCCGAGATATCAATATTATTTATAGTTCGTTGAATATTCACGAAACATTATGCGATCCAAAGCTTAACTGGGTTTCTGCATCGGTAAAGAATAAGAATTTTGAATATGTTGATCGGACAATCAGGGACGGTGTGGTTCCTAATGTAATCGGAATGACAGCCAAAGATGCAGTATATCTGATAGAGAAAAAAGGATTAAATGTAAAATTAATTGGTAGAGGGCATGTTGTTTCTCAGTCTATTCGTCCGGGTAGCCCAATAAGAAAAGGTGAGAAAGTGATTCTTGAATTAACTTATAAACCTACTATTGACAGTGCTTATATCCCAACAGTGACAGATACCTTAACAGAAAATCAAGTAACAGATACTCTTAGTAAAGCCACTAAAAATGACAAACCGAAAGACAAAGCAAAAATTAAAAAATCTCCTAAAGACGTTATTAAACCAAAGAATAAAAACAAGGTTACAAAGCCAAAAGCCAAGACGAATAAAAAAAACAACCATTAATATTGATTAGTTGAATCTTTTAAAAGACATATTATATAAAACAGGAATTGTTGAAACTATTGGTTCAACTGATAGAACGATTCACGCAGTTTGTATTGATTCACGTATAATCAAAAAAGGAGATTTGTACGTGGCACTAAAAGGATCGATTTCCGATGGCCATTCATTTATTGAAAATGCTATTGAAAAGGGAGCTGTAGCAATTGTTTGCGAAGAATTACCAAAAATAATTCAAATGCATGTTTCCTACATAGTTGTAAAAGATACGCATTTATCGGTAGGAATCATTGCGTCTAACTTTTATGACAATCCTTGTGAGCAGATAAAACTAATAGGTGTTACAGGAACGAATGGCAAGACAACTACGGTTACTTTATTATATAAATTGTTTAAAGGATTAGGTTATAAAACCGGTTTATTATCAACTGTTCGAAACTACATTAATGAAAAAGAAATAAATGCAACACACACAACCCCTGATGCTGTAACACTTAATCAATTGTTAAAACAAATGGTTGATTCAGGCTGTGAATATTGCTTTATGGAAGTAAGTTCGCATGCAGTTGTTCAAAATCGAATAGCAGGGCTTGTTTTCGCAGGTGGTGTTTTTACAAATATTACACATGACCACCTGGATTATCACAAAACTTTTGATGAATATGTAAAGGCAAAAAAAGGATTTTTTGATTCATTATCATCAGATGCTTTTGCCTTAAGCAATATCGATGATAAGAATGGGACGATGATGCTACAAAACACGAAGGCATCAAGGCACACCTATAGTCTTAAAAAGTTGTCGGATTTTAGAGTTCAAATTTTAGAAAACCAATTTACCGGCTTGCATTTAAAGGTTGACAATATTGATGTGTGGTGCAAACTCGTAGGAAAATTCAATGCATACAATTTACTAGCTATCTATGCAACTTCGATTTTATTGAAACAACCGAAGCAGGATGTGCTAACTTTATTGAGCAATCTTGAATCGGTTGAGGGTAGATTTGAGTATATTATTTCACTCACTGGAACCGTTGGAATTGTTGATTATGCTCACACTCCTGACGCCCTGCTGAACGTCATACATACTATTAATTCTATCAGGGAAGGCAAAGGGCGATTGATTGCTGTAGTGGGTTGTGGTGGAGACAGAGATAAAACAAAAAGGCCAGAGATGGCAAAAATTGCCTGCGAAGGTTGCGAAAAAGTAATACTTACTTCAGACAATCCTCGATCAGAAGAAGCATCATCCATTTTAGATGATATGATAAAGGGAGTGGAATTTAGGAGCAATAAAAAAATTCTAACAATTGAAAACAGAAAGGAAGCAATCAAAACCGCTTGCAGCATGGCCAATTCGGATGATATCATATTAGTTGCAGGAAAAGGACATGAAAAATATCAGGAAATAAAAGGGGTAAAATATCCTTTTGACGATAAAGAAATACTTAAAGAATTTATACAATAAATATTAATTATGTTATACTATCTATTTGGATATTTAAAAAGCGAATTCAACTTACCAGGAGCCGGAGTATTTCAGTATATTAACTTTCGAGCACCTTTGGCAATTATCGCTTCCTTAATGATTTCATTATTTATTGGTAAGCGAATCATTAACTATTTACATAAAAAACAAGTTGGAGAATCTGTTCGTGATTTGGGCTTAGAAGGACAATTACAAAAACAAGGTACACCAACAATGGGAGGTATTATTATCCTTGCTTCCATATTGATTCCAGTTTTATTATTCGCAAAACTTAACAATGTATATATTTTGTTAATGATTGTTTCAACTGTTTGGTTGGGATTAATTGGATTCATTGATGATTACATTAAAGTATTTAAAAAGAATAAAGAAGGTTTGGCAGGTAGATTTAAAATCCTTGGTCAGGTTGGTATTGGTTTAATTGTTGGATTGACGATGTATTTTAACGACGGAATTGTAATTAAAGAAAAAGCCACAAAAACTAAAACAAACACTTATGTGAATGCAAACGGAATGTTTAAAATGGAAAGTTATAACGATGCTCCCCAGATATATTCCAAAGAGTCAATTAAATCAACTAAAACAACGATTCCATTCGTAAAAAACAATGAATTTGAATACAGTCATATTTTATCCTTTTTAGGTGAAGGATATGAGAAATGGGCTTATCTGGTATTTATACCAATCATCATATTTATAATAGTCGCTGTTTCTAACGGAGCAAATTTAACTGATGGACTGGATGGCCTGGCTGCTGGAACTTCAGCAGTTATTGGGACTACGCTTGGTGTATTAGCATATATCTCAGGGAACACGGTATTTGCTAATTACTTAAATATTATGTACATTCCTAATACCGGTGAATTAGTAATATTCGTCGGTGCATTCATTGGTGCTTGCATTGGATTTCTTTGGTATAATTCCTATCCGGCTCAAATATTCATGGGCGATACCGGTAGTTTGTCCCTTGGAGGAATTATTGCTGTATTTGCTATTATTATTCGCAAAGAATTACTGATACCAATTTTATGCGGAATCTTTTTAGTACAAAGCTTATCTGTTATTCTACAAGTAGCTTATTTCAAATACACAAAACGGAAAACCGGAATCGGAAAAAGGATATTCTTGATGTCACCGCTGCATCATCATTATCAAAAAAAGGGATATCACGAATCTAAGATAGTACTGCGATTTATTATTGTAGGAATCATGTTAGCCGTAGTCACAATTATTACATTAAAACTCAGATAAAAACTTAACCATAAAACAACATACAATGGTAATACAACAATTAGCGTTACAAGGCAGAGCAGCCAACTATCCAACTTTAGCAGGCGGACTTTCGAATAAAATTTTTGGAATGCGGAAAGAAAGCATTAAGGAAAGCATGTCGGACTTTCAGAATATTGAGCATCGGCTTGAATTTGTTGCAAATATTCATGGTGTTGAATTTATAAATGATTCAAGAGCTACCAACGTAAACTCCACTTGGTTTGCTATTGACAGCATGACAAAACCTGTAATTTGGATTATGGGAAGTAACGATAAATGGAATGAGTTTGAATCATTGACAACTCTTGTAAAAGAAAAAGTTAAAGCAATTGTTTGTCTAGGTAAAGACAATAAAAAAGTGATGAAGATATTCTCAAAATTTATGCCTGTAATAACAGAAACTTTTTCAGCAGAAGACGCTGTAAGATCGGCCTATAAATTAGGAGTAGAGGGCGATGTTGTACTATTTTCACCGGGATCTGACAGTTTTGATTTGTTTGAAAACTATGAAGAAAGAGGACGTATTTACAAAACTGCTGTAAGAAATTTATAAGATAGAATGCTCAGATTTTTTCAAAACATAAAAGGAGACAAGGTTATTTGGTCAGTCGTAATAATATTATCAATATTTTCGATTCTTGCCGTGTATAGTTCTACCGGAACACTGGCTTATCGCTACCAATCGGGCAATACAGAATATTATCTGATCAAGCATACATTAATTTTGTTGTTTGGCTTTGGGCTTATGTATGTTGCACACTTAATAAAATATACATACTACTCTAGACTATCACAATTTGCACTTATTATTGCAGCACCTCTTCTACTCATTACATTGCTAACAGGAACCAATGTTCATGATGCCAGCCGATGGTTAACCTTGCCTGGAACAAATCTCACATTTCAAAGTTCTGACTTAGCTAAGCTCGCATTGATAATGTACGTTGCACGTTTGCTTTCGAAAAAGCAAGATCAGATTAAAGATTTTAAATCAGCATTCGTACCAGTTATGGTTCCGATTCTTTTAGTTTGCGGATTAATCCTTCCTGCTAATTTTTCAACATCAGCAGTGCTTTTTGTTACCTGTTTTGTATTGATGTTTATAGGACGGATAAATTTAAAATATATTCTGTCCATGATTGGAATTGGAGTTGTACTGCTAACATTTTTTGTGATTATCGTTTATAATTCATCAAATCAGGGTCGTGTAGCTACATGGAAAAATAGAATTGAAAGTTTTGCAAGTGGAGATGAGGATTCGAATTATCAGGCAGAACAAGCCAAAATAGCTATCGCATCCGGTGGCTTATTCGGAAAAATGCCCGGAAACAGTACTCAACGAAATTTCATTCCCCACCCCTATTCCGATTTTATTTTTGCAATAATTGTTGAAGAATATGGATTTATTGGAGCATTTTTTATGGTGCTCTTGTATTGTATACTTTTATTTCGAGCGGTAAGGATAACTGCACGAAGTCCCGGTACATTTGGTGCATTTCTTTCGATTGGATGTGCATTCAGCTTGGTGTTTCAAGCAATGATTAACATTGCTGTTGCTGTAAATTTATTTCCTGTGACAGGTCAGCCATTGCCCTTAGTAAGTATGGGTGGAACGTCCATTTGGTTTACCAGTCTTGCATTAGGGATAATATTAAGTGTGAGTAAAGAAACAGAAAAATCATTAGAATTAGAAGGTAATGAAGTCAAAGCAAATTAAAATAATAATCAGTGGTGGTGGTACCGGAGGACATATCTTTCCGGCTATTGCTATTGCCAATGCTTTGAAAAAAATTAAACCCGATATCGAAATCCTCTTTGTGGGCGCCACCGGAAAAATGGAAATGGAAAAGGTACCTGCTGCAGGTTATAAAATCATCGGTTTACCCGTTGCAGGATTTCAACGCAGATTAACACTAAAAAATATAACATTTCTTTTTAAATTATTTGCAAGCATGCGTCAGGCAAAAAAAATAATTAAAGATTTTAACCCTGATGTAGTGGTTGGCGTTGGTGGATACGCCAGTGGTCCTGTACTGAAGTCGGCAACTAAACGAAAAATACCTACCCTTATTCAAGAACAGAACTCATATCCCGGAATTACAAATAAAATCTTAGCAAAACATGTCAATAAAATTTGTGTGGCTTACGATGGAATGGATAAATTTTTTTCTAAAGAAAAAATATTCATTACTGGCAATCCCGTGAGGCAGGACATAACAAATATGGAAGGGAAAAGAGAAAGAGCTTTTGAATTTTTTGGATTAAATCCTGAGAAAAAAACGGTGGTTGTATTAGGTGGAAGTCTTGGAGCCAGAACAATTAACGAGAGTATTTCTCAAGGCCTTGAAATATTGAAAAATGAAAACATACAATTGGTTTGGCAAACCGGAAAAACTTATTTTCCAACCGCGATGGAAAGAATAGAATCAACAAACTCAACTTCTTTGAAAACATTTGATTTTATTACTAAAATGGATTATGCTTATGCAGTTGCAGATCTTATTGTTTCAAGAGCAGGAGCTATCAGTATTTCGGAATTATGTGTGGTTCAAAAACCATCTATCCTTGTTCCTTCACCCAATGTAGCCGAAGACCATCAAACAAAAAATGCGTATGTTTTGTCTAATCACCAGGCAGCAATACTAGTTAAAGACAAAGATGCACACGAGACATTAATAACGGAAATAATTACGGTATTAAAAGACGAAAAACTATTGATCAGTTTAAAGGAAAAAATAGCAGGAATGGCCTATAATAATTCATCTGAAATGATTGCCAACGAAGTATTAAGTTTAGTTAAATAATAGAATGGAATTAAAACATATACATAGCATCTATTTTCTCGGTATTGGTGGCATTGGCATGAGCGCACTTGCCCGATATTTTCACTTACAAGGCACTATGGTAAATGGCTATGATAAAACGAAAACAAGCATTACTGATTCACTTGAAGCCGAGGGCATAAACATTCACTTCGAAGAAAATATTGAACTAATTCCATCAAATGTAGATTTAGTAGTATACACACCAGCCATTCCTAAAGACCATACAGAATATCTCTGTTTAATAGAGAAAAACATACCCATTATAAAACGATCTGACCTTTTAGGAATGATAACCAACAACGTTTTCACGATTGCAGTATCGGGCACTCACGGAAAAACTTCTATTACATCCATGATTGCCTGTATATTAAATACTGCCGGAAAAAATGTGAATGCATTCATTGGTGGTATCTCGAAAAACTTTAATTCGAACTTATTAGTTAACTCTCAAGCACCCGATATCATTGTTGTTGAGGCCGATGAATTTGATAGGTCATTTTTGAAATTGTATCCTGATATTGCAGTTATATCATCTATGGATGCAGACCATTTGGATATTTATGAGAACAAAGAAAATGTAAAAAGGTCGTTTTTCGAGTTCACCCAAAATATTAAAACAGACGGAAAGCTTGTACTGAAAAGCAATTTGAGCTTTGAAAACCCAACCGGAAGAAACCAGTTTATATATTCATTGAATGATTCATCAGATTTTTATGCAACCGAAGTAAGAATTGAAAATTATAAACACGTTTTTTCAATTAATCATAAACAAGGTAAAATTGAAAATATTCATTTTGGTATTCCTGGCCGACATAATGTTGAAAATGCAGTTGCTGCAGCTGCTGTTGCTTCCCTTATTGGAATTGAAGCAGAAGAAATAAAAAAGGGATTAGAAAACTATCAAGGAGTTCAACGCAGGTTCGATTACCGAGTGAAACAAAACAACATACTCTATATTGATGACTATGCGCATCACCCCGAAGAATTAAAATCGTGTATTAATTCTGTAAGAGAATTATATCCCAATAAAAAAATCACAGGCATATTTCAGCCACATTTATTTACACGAACACGCGATTTTGCAGATGAATTTGCATCCAGTCTGGATTTATTGGACGAAGTAATATTGCTGGAAATTTATCCTGCACGCGAGAGACCAATAGAAGGGATCGATTCGAAAATGCTATTGAATAAAATAAAAATAAAAGAAAAAATTGTTTGTAGCGAGGCAAACCTGTTATTCGAATTAAAGAATCGCGAAATTGAAGTGCTTTTAACTTTAGGAGCGGGAAATATTGATCAGTTAGTCGAACCTATTGAAAACCTTTTAAACACCCGAATCTAATGAGAAAAAAAATAGTAGTATTTTCGGTGTGGATTGTTTTAATAATACTATTGATTGTACTTGTCGTTATATTCAACAAACGAAACAGCAACACAAAATGTTCAAAAGTTGATATAGCAATTTCTTATATGGATGATAGTTATTTCCTTATCGTTGATGACATTCAAAAACTCATAAATAAAAAAGGAGATTCGTTAGTGGGAAAGCCATTATCAAAGATAAATTTACTTGACATCGAAAAAAATATATTAAAATCACCATTTGTAAAAAAAGCAGATGTGTATGCAACAGTTGATGGAGTTATCAAAATCACTATCGTACAACGAAAGCCAATTGCACGAGTGATGAATAAATACGATCAGAGTTTTTACATTGATAGCGAAGGTAAATTAATGCCCATCTGCGAGGGCCGTCCTGCAAGAGTTTTAATAGCTGATGGCGAAATAAGGGAAATCTTTACTTCCAATACAAACCTTTTACAGGATAGTATTTCAAAACCCGATTCCGTAAATCAGAAATCCGCATTATACAAATCGTTTATGATTGCACGTTATATTGATGCTGACCAATTTTGGAAAGCACAAATCAGCGAAATTTATTTTAACGAAAATGGTGATATAGAACTATTACCTTTGCTGGGCGAAAACAAAATAATTTTTGGTGATTTTGAATTTATTAGTGAAAAGTTCGAAAACCTGAAAACATTTTACGAAAAAGAATTATCAAAAGTAGGTTGGAATAAATACAAAACAATAAATATCAAATTTAAAAATCAAATAGTCTGTTCAAAAAAGTAAATCTATGGAACAATCAGAAATCATTGTTGGTCTTGATATAGGCACAACAAAAATCGCTGCCATCGTTGGTCGTAAAAACGAATTTGGGAAAATCGAAATTCTTGGTTTTGGCAAATCCGACTCTATTGGCGTAGCCCGTGGCGTTGTTGCGAATATTGAAAAAACTGTTACTTCTATAAAGGAAGCTGTTGACAAAGCAAGTCAGGCATCAGGTGTTGAAATTGGCCTGGTACATGTTGGTATTGCCGGTCAACATATCAAAAGTATTCAGCATAGAGGAAGCATTATGCGGAATAGTTTGGATGATGAAATCAGCCAAAAAGATTTAGATGCTTTAGTTGAAAACATGTACAAATTAGTTATGCAACCGGGCGAAGAGATTATTGATGTAATTCCACAAGAATTTATTATTGATAAAGAACCGGGCATTAAGGAACCTATTGGAATGGCCGGTATTTGTTTGGAAGCCAATTTTCATATTATTACCGGACAAGTGGCATCGGTAAAAAACATAGAAAAATGTATTCTTCGTTCAAAGCTCGAACTGGCCGATTTGATTCTTGAACCAATTGCATCAGCCGAAGCCGTTCTAAGTGCAGAAGAAAAAGAAGCAGGTGTTGTATTGGTGGATATTGGAGGTGGCACTACCGACATTGCTATTTTTCAGGATGGGATTATCAGACACACAGCAGTAATACCCTTTGGTGGTAATGTGATTACTGAAGATATCAAAGAAGGTTGTTCTATCATTAGAAATCAAGCCGAACGCCTAAAGACAAAATTTGGATCTGCGTTATCAAGCGAAAATCGTGAAGATGAAATCGTACTAATTCCGGGATTGAAAGGAAGAGACCCCAAAGAGATTTCATTAAAAAGTCTTGCAAACATTATTCAAGCGAGGATGGAAGAAATTGTTGAACATATTTATTATGAAATAAAAAATTCGGGATACGAAAAAAAGTTGATTGGCGGTATTGTATTAACAGGTGGTGGTGCTCAGTTGAAACACATCAAAGAATTAACAACTTACGTAACCGGAATGGATGTACGCATTGGTCGTCCAAATGAGCATCTTGCCAATAATGTTGCAGACGAAATTGCAAGTCCTATGTATGCAACAGGGGTTGGTTTAGTTATTAAAGGTTTCCAGAAGTTAGATCTAAGAAGGGATAAAAGCAAACCCGAAGAAATCCAAAATAACAAAATAAAGAAAGAAGGAGGTTTTCTGGAACGTTTTTTTTCAAAAGGGAAAAAGTTTTTTGACGAGGAAGAAAATTCTTAATCTATAACTATTAACAATCAGTGCTTTTTTATTGTTAATAAATTATTAATTTTTTTTTCTTAAGCGTTGAATAATCAAATAATTTTGGTTTCGTGGAAAAATTAAAAGTTTAAACATGATGATATTTGATATACCAAAAAATCAATCATCCATTATAAAGGTGATAGGAGTAGGTGGAGGCGGTAGCAATGCCGTTAACCATATGTTTAATCAAGGGATAAAAGGAGTGGACTTTATTGTTTGCAATACCGACCTTCAGGCACTTGAATACAGTCCTGTTCCGACAAAAGTTCAATTAGGTACAAATCTGACCGAAGGAAGAGGTGCAGGTTCATTGCCATCCGTTGGAAGAAGTGCCGCCGTTGAAGATATTGAGAAAATAAGAGAAATTCTGGAACGCAATACCAAAATGTTATTCATTACAGCAGGTATGGGTGGCGGAACAGGAACGGGAGCCGCACCTGTAATTGCTGCTACAGCCCGCGAAATGGATATCCTTACGGTTGCCATTGTTACAATTCCTTTTATGTTCGAAGGTCGCAAACGCCGCCAACAAGCCGAAGAAGGACTTCGCGAACTAAGAAATAATGTTGATACGCTTCTCATCATTTGCAATGATAAACTTCGTGACCTTTATGGTGACCTTCCACTTTCGGCTGCTTTCTCAAATGCCGATGACATTTTAACGACTGCTGCAAAGGGCATAGCCGAAATTATTACTGTTGCAGGAAACATTAATGTTGACTTTGCCGATGTTAAAACCGTGATGAAAGACAGTGGTGTTGCTATTATGGGATCAGGTATTGCCGAAGGCGAAAACAGAGCATTAAAAGCAGTAGGTATGGCCCTTTCATCTCCCCTACTCAACGACAGCAATATCAAGGGTGCCAGCAATATGTTATTGTATATTTCATCAGGACTTACCGAAATTTCGATGGACGAAGTTTCTGAAATTACCGATTTCGTTCAAAACGCAGCCGGTTCAACTGCCGAAATTATTTGGGGAGTTGGCCGTGACGAAAACTTAGAAAATAAAATCAACATCACTTTGGTTGCTACCGGATTTAAATCGAGTATTGATTTGGGAAGCGAAATGAGTTTGAAAGATCATACTACTACAAAAAAAATAACCAATCTTGGTGTTGACGAAGTAAAGCCTACCAAAGAGCCTGTGAAGACTGATTTAGATGATATGTATCTAAAACCAACTGATGTTGTTGAAAATTTTAATGAGACTCCAAGCACTGAAATTTCAATGAAAAATACTGAAACGCCCAGCACCAAAATTACACATGAACTTTTTTCTGATGATTCAAATACTTCCATTATAAACGAAAATCAAACAAGCAAACAATCAACTGCTGATATTGACGATTTGTATTTCATGAAAAACAAACCAGAACAAAATCCGGAATTTGTTTTAAAAGCTTCTGATTTTAAAGTTGAGCAAGCAGAAGAACGCAGAGAAGTGTTGGAGGATGAAATGACCGAAAAAGCAAGACAACGTATTGTCCGACTCAGAGAATTAAGTCTAAAACTCAAAACACCAAATGGTTTAAATGAATTAGAAAAAGAACCTGCCTACAAGCGCCGCAATGTCGAAATTACAGATTCTGTTCCATCATCCGAAACGTATGTCTCTCGATTATCATTAGGCGACAACGAAGAAGGCACTCAGACCGAACTGAGATCGAACAATTCGTTTTTGCACGATAATGTTGATTAATAAAAGTAAAAAAAACAAAGCGTCATCGTAATTGACGAGAAAATCAAAACACAAATGATTAGTAATCAGTTAACGTTGAAAGCTGACTACTGAAAGCTGACTGCTGAAAGCTGACCACTAAAAAAATTACAGACTATGAGTCTTATAGAAACCATGAATGCCGACATAAAAGCAGCTATGCTTGCTAAGGAGCAAACCAAACTGGAGGCATTGCGTGCCATAAAATCCGCTCTGCTTGTTGCACAAACATCGGGCGAAGCTGTTACGCCAGCGGTTGAGATAAAAATTCTTCAGAAGTTAGCACGCCAACGAAAAGAAGCTGCCGAAATATATACAGCCGAAAACCGCACAGAGCTTGCTAATGATGAACTGGCCCTTTTAGCAGTCATTGAGAAATACCTGCCTGCCTCTATGTCCGAAGATGAGATTGCTTTGGTTATAGACCGAATTATAAAAGAAACCGGCACCTCTTCAATAAAAGATATGGGTAAGCTTATGGGCTTGGCATCCAAAGAACTGGCAGGCAAAGCCGACAATAAAGTTATTTCGAATATCATCAAGCAAAAGCTTAGTTGAAATTGTAAATAATATAATCCGAGTTTACCAGGCATTTATTATTAACCCATTTCCCTTTTAAACTTTCGGGCGAAATAATCATTCCTTTTTCGTCAAGGAATTGCCCGGCTTTGTTTTTTTTAATGATTTTGAGCATGCCATCGTTTATGGCATTAATAATCAGTTGCTGTATGAGTAAATCATCTGTTTTTCGGCACGAAGCACCAAGGTCGGCACCCAGTGCGTTGTTCCATAAGTCCATTTCGGAGGAGATTTTATCGGGTACTACGCCATTTTCGTTACGGTGTTTTTTATAATCGCGGTAATTGCCTTTTTCGTGCGCTTTTCCCAGTTGCAATGCTCTGTGCTTTCCAAACTGTCGAGCCACAGAAGCCATCCAATAGGCATGACGGAACGCATCTACTTGGCCTCCGTTTGCATCGCCATCGAGAACAGAAGATCTTCTGATGCTATCGGTTACCAATAATACACTTTGTGTAATTTTTAATGTTCTTTTAGCAATAAACGGATGAGTTAGTACCCAGCATTTTTCGGCACCACTTAGTTTTTTAAATTTGCTGAAGTTCGACTGCGCAAATAAAACGGTTATTCCTATATTTATTATAAGAATAACCGATAAAAAAAGCCGAATAACAGGATATTTCACAAGGCAAGAGTTTTGTCAAAAATACTATTTAATAAAATATATTTGGTACTTTTGAAAAAACATTTAACTTTGCACTCCCAAAATAATAGATAATGAAAAGAACATTTCAGCCCTCGCAGAGGAAAAGAATAAACAAACACGGCTTTAGGGAAAGAATGGCAAGTGCAAACGGACGCAGGGTGTTGGCTTCGCGTAGAGCTCATGGCCGTAAAAAATTAACTGTTTCGGACGAAAAACAACATAAAAGATAGTTAGTTTTCAATTGAGTTTTAAAGAATTTTAAAGAATATTCATTTTTCTTTTTTTATTTCTTGTAATTCTTTTGTATGATTTAATAAATTTATTTCTATATTTGCTAATTGAAACTTTTTTTAATCATTTATAAACAAAAAAATTAGAATTATGGCTGAACTCAGTTATAAAGAAGCATGTTATGCTTTTATGGTAGCGGTAGCGGATGAAGACAACAATGTTACTGCTACTGAAAGACACGTTATTGATCATTTTTTTGATGATTTATTTAACTTTATCCGTCTATCTGAAAAGAAAAAGAAAGAGGTTGGTTCAGATCTAAGAATCAGCATGGATAAAGAAAAATTTCAGGATTTGTTGATTTCTGCATTGACTAAAGAAAAAAAAGAAAAACAAATGCAAGCGTACGAATTGGTTTGTAAATTCATCAATACAAATTGTCCTAAAAATGCCTCTGCATGGTCTGTTGCAAATAAGATTCAAAGCAAATTAGGTTTTTCTATGGATGAATTCAAAGAATACGAAGTTTGGAAGCATAAAGACTAAACCATTCCTAACAAACTTTTAAAAAATATTGATAGCCCCTTTCAGGAAGCTATCAATATTTTTTTTTGTTTAATTTAGCCATCTTAAGTTGCATTTTAAAATAAAATAATGCAATCAAGTTCTTTTGAAACCTGAAATTTATTTTTACAATTGAAAAGATAACATATGAAGTATTTCTTTAACATTGACAATCTTCTTTGTACCGTATTTTTATTTTTAATCATTTTTGGGCTTTCGAAACTGGCTATTAATTTCGCTGCTCTCGATCCATTTGAAAAAGCCTTACAGGATTTCGAATTTTCTGATATAGCCTTCTCTCGAATCAAAGATGCTCCTCCTGCCGACACGAACATTGTTCTTGTAAATATTGGAAACCTTAGCAGAAGTGAAATAGCCACCGAAATTGAAGCAATCAATAAGTTTCAACCAAAAGTTATTGGTATTGATGCTTTTTTCCGCAAGCCAAAAAACAACAGTGGCGACACCATACTTATGAAAGCTTTGTCACAAGTTAAAAACCTAGTGATGGTTAGTGATTTGCAAGGGTTCAACGAAGACAAGGATAGATTTGACACACTTAATAAATCATGTGCACTATTTACAAATTATGCAACAACAGGTTTTGCAAACTTTATTACAGGCGATAATGATGGTTTTCGTACAACCCGAATGTTTTCCCCAAAAGAAAATATTTCAGACTCAACTGAATTATCCTTTGCT
>Ga0172375_10001823_pt1 | contig 33985 bp, 32 predicted proteins | sample LakKiv1m_FD_114537 | JGI IMG/M metagenome (GOLD analysis project Ga0172375, IMG submission 114537) | Freshwater microbial communities from Kabuno Bay, South-Kivu, Congo - kab_092012_11.1m | ecosystem: Environmental > Aquatic > Freshwater > Lake | place: Democratic Republic of the Congo... | reverse complement strand
GCAGGATTTCCGCCTCCCGGAGCTTGTGGATAATCTGCTCCGGGGTATACCCTTTCTTTGGCATTTCTATCCCCCTTTTTACGATATTATATCTGGTATCGTTTTGGGGGGTCAGGTCAATACCAATGTAATCAAGCAGAAATCCTGGTTAGAATACCGTTAAGTACTGATGCTCGTAAATTAGGGAGTTATAGGGTTGGGTATGATTATATTATCTCGTTCACCGGCTAATCAAGACTTCCAAAGGCATCCGTTTTTTCCAGAGCAGTAAAGACCTATCCTATCCTTAAAGACTTTAAAATAACTGTTCGAATAATGGGAACCAGACCCTTTTATCGTATTTTAACTCAGTTTCTCATAAAATCTTTATCGCCGGCTTTACAAGTAAGCCATGTGTTTATTATTATTGGCAACAGAACTGATAAATTTGAAGAATCGCGTCGTGTTAACCTAATTAACCAGTCAACCGCGTAACTCAGCAAATAATAGGTCAATATGGTTGCCGGGAATATTCGGAACATTGTATTTAAAAAGGAAGAGTGATGAACGAGGAATATATCGTTAGCACAAGATCGGGTAAAGTCCGTGGTTACGTTCAAGGTCACACGATAATATACAAAGGGATCCCCTATGCCGCTCCCCCGGTTGGGGAAAACCGCTTTTCTCCACCGCAACCGGTTAAAAATTGGGATGGGATTCTGGATGCCTTTCAATCAAGTCCAGTCGTACCGCAACCGCCACCAGCTCCGGAATTGAGAGCGATAATCCACGAACAAAGTGAGGCTAACTGCCTCACAATTAACATCTGGACGCCCGGGCTAGACCATAAAAAACGCCCAGTGTTGTTTTGGATTCACGGCGGATCACTCCTAACTGGCAGCAATGCCGATTTTAATGGACAGCCGATGTCTTCTCGGGGGGATGTCGTGGTCGTGGCTATAAACTACAGGCTTGGAGCCTTTGGTTTTCTTTATGTGCCGGGTATAACCGCCAATTCCGGTTTACTTGACCAGGTAGCTGCTCTCGAGTGGGTCGCCCGGAATATCGAACACTTTGGTGGTGACCCATCTAATGTAACAATTTTTGGCGAATCCGCAGGCGGTCTATGCGTGTCGGCATTGATGACAATCCCCCGGGCAAAAGGATTATTTAAGCGCGCTATCATGCAAAGTAATGTGTGCAATCCCGATTGTTCACAACCTGAAAAAGGTGTCATTGTTAGTAAACGACTGTTTTCAATCCTAGAAATAAAATACGGCGATATGGATGCTATACGCAAGGTACCACCGGAAAATTTAATCACGGCGTATCAACAAGCTGTCGCCACCCGAGTATGGGCAGACACCTACCCGCCTTTCGTGGATGGTGATGTTTTGCCAGTACATCCGTATGAGTCTATCAAACAAGGTTTTGCCAGTAATATTGAAATAATAGCTGGCACCAATGAGAACGAAAGCGGTTTGTTCAGTTTATGGGATCCTAATGTAGACAAGTTAAACGAAGACCAATTAAAAAACCGACTCCGTTATTCGCGGAATTTGGCAGGGGAAACCGATGAGAGGGTAGACGAATTGTACAAGGTTTACGTCGGTTCACTGAAACCGGCGCCGTTCGATACGTTACGCTACGCTTGGGAACAGTATAATACCGACCAATTGTTCAGGGTTCCCGTACACCGTTATCTAGAAGCACAGAGTAAGTACCAACCGCATGTGTATGCCTATCAATTCAGCTGGCAGACTCCGGAACTGGGAGGCAAACTGGGCGCTGCCCATGCCCTAGAAATACCCTTTGTTTTTCACACCTTGGGGAAGGAGCCGTTTGGCATTTTCCCCAAACAATCAGTTGATACGGATAAATTGAGTTATGCTATGTTGGATGCATGGGTCAATTTCGCCCGTAGAGGTGACCCTAACCACAAAAATATCCCTGACTGGGCTATATACAATGCCAATACTCATCCTACTATGGTATTCGATAATCAAATCTATTTGGATACAAATCTATATCCGCTCAGAGATAAAGCTTGGCAAAATATTATATAAATTTATACCGGAGATTTTATAAGTCCGATCAAGTCGGGATGATACACAGAAGAGTTGGTTTACCATCAGTAAATCATCTGAAAACATTGAAAGTCTGGGAGACCAACCACCCCAACCTCCCAATCGGTGTTTCGCGCAGAGACCGAGCCTCCCCCGCCTCCACCATTATGTAAATTAATAATGCGCCAAATTGGGTTCGTTTTGTAAAAAATGTATTCTATCAACTGTTAGAATTTGCTCAAAAAGCCATGTGAGGAGCCCTTTTTTGATAAACCAATAATGAGGGAATATAATCAAATCTGAACGTATTTTCCCAAATAATTACCCGCACCTAATAAATAGCTAATTTTTAACTAGTTTTTATTGCGGATTGCACAAAGTTGTTTTCACAGAGACATTCGCTTCTTGTATTTTTTCCAGGCGGATACTATTTTTTGTTCTCGTTATAAATTCGTTTAGCTGCCGTAATGAATTGTCCGTTTCCACTGTCTCTACGATTTTACTCCCGATAATCACCCCGTCCGCTATTTTGGTCACTCGGGCTGCTTGCTCCGGGGTCGAGATACCAAACCCCACGCATAGAGGCTTCCCCGTTACCTTGCGGACACGTTGGACAAAATCTTTCAAACCAGCCGGCAGGCTCTCTCTGGCGCCGGTAACGCCAGCTTCAGAAACCAGGTAAATGAAACCCCTCGATTTTTCTGCCGCCAGTGTAATGCGTTCGGGTGTACTGGTAGGCGCCAGCAGGTAAATCAAAGCAATATTGTTACGAGTCACATCAGGTGCGAAAATACGGCCCTCTTCCGGCGGCAGATCAGGAATAATCAGACCGTTAACTCCGACGCGTGCGCAATCGCGGCAGAATTTTTTAATACCGTAACGGTAAATGGGGTTCAGGTAGGACATAAAGACCAGCGGGGTAGATACTTTATGTCTAATTTCCGCTGCGGTTTCAAGACAAATTTTCAGATTGACTCCGTTCAATAATGCCTTGTGACTTGCGTTCTGTATGGTAATACCGTCTGACAGCGGGTCGGAAAAAGGCACCCCAAGTTCGATGATATCCACACCTTTTTCCGCCATTGACACAGCGGCAGCGACGGTGGTTTTTACATCCGGGTAACCAACCGTAACATAGGTTATTAATACCTTCTTTTTCCGGGTAAGAAATACCGCTTCTACTTTGTTCATAATTTCACCCCCAGCGCCTGCGCCACGATGCCGATATCTTTATCGCCACGTCCGGAAAGGTTTACGATGATATTCTGCTGCGGGGATAAGGTCTGCGCCATTTTAATAGCGTAAGCCACGGCGTGGGCAGATTCCAGCGCCGACATAATCCCCTCGGTTTCACATAAACATTTAAATGCTGCCAGAGCCTCTTTATCCGTCGCCGTAACGTAAGAGACACGACCCTTTTCTTTAAGATAACTATGTTCTGGCCCCACACCGGGGTAGTCTAGCCCGGCAGAGATGGAGTGTGTCTCTAGCACCTGCCCGTGTTCATCTTGCAGGAGGTAAGATTTCGCGCCGTGTAACACCCCCTCACTCCCTTTTGCCAGCGTGGCAGAATGTTTGTGGGTATCAGTCCCCAGGCCGGCAGCTTCCACCCCAACAAGCTGCACCTTTTTATCTTTAAGGAAAGCATGAAAAATGCCGATGGCATTACTGCCGCCACCCACGCAGGCGACCACGTAATCCGGCAGGTGCCCGGTTGCCGCGAGCATTTGTTCCCGGGTCTCTCTGCCAATAATCGCCTGAAAATCCCGCACCATCGCCGGATATGGATGAGGTCCCACTACCGAACCCAGCAAATAATAGGTGTCACGGACATTGGCAACCCAATCACGCATTGCCTCGTTGATGGCGTCTTTCAAGGTGCGGCTGCCACTGCTGACCGCCCTTACTTCCGCGCCCATCAACTTCATCCGGAAAACATTCGGCGATTGCCGTTTGATATCTTCTTTACCCATATAAACGATGCACTGCAGACCCAGCTTGGCGCAGATTGCCGCGGTGGCTACCCCGTGCTGCCCGGCGCCGGTTTCCGCGATAATGCGTTTTTTCCTCATCCTTTGCGCCATTAATCCCTGCCCGATGGTGTTATTAATCTTGTGGGCACCGGTGTGGGTCAAATCTTCCCGTTTCAAATAAATACGTGCGCCGCCGCAGATACTGGTGAGCCTTTCTGCATAGTAGAGCGCGGTAGGACGCCCCGCGTACTCACGGCAGAGCTTCTGGTATTCGGACCAGAATGTTCCATCGGTTTTAATTTTCTCGTAAGACTCGGTCAATTCTTCCAGCGCCGGCACCAGGATTTCCGGTACAAACCGGCCGCCGAAAGCACCGAAATACCCTCTGTTATCCGGATAGGTGTTAGATTGTCGTGCCATTTGACTCCTTTACCGCACTTATAAAGGCTCGTATTTTATTTATATCCTTTACGCCATTTGTCTCCACCCCGGAGGAAACATCCACTCCCCAGGGATGCACCTGCGAGATTAATTCACTCACGTTCCCCGGGTGCAAGCCCCCGGCGATGATGAGCGGATACTCAGCGGCAAGGTTTTTTACCTTTGACCAATCAAAAGTACGCCCGGTGCCCCCGAACAAGTTATCACCCTGCGTATCAAGCAAACAACGAAACGTTTTCCCCTTCAATTGCAGGCATCCCTTTTCTATCCTTGCCCGAATTTTATTCTCATTAGCATCTGACGTTATATGTATGGGTTTAATCACCGGTTTTCTAATCTCAAGGCAATAGTCCCAGCTTTCATCGCCGCTCAACTGCACGCTGTCTAAACCGCAGGTGTCGGCAACCCGATTCACTTGTTTGGCTGGTGAATTTACAAATACCCCGACAAAGTTAACCTTGGGGTACCTAGCCCGCACGGATTTAATGATTTCAGTTGCAGTTTCGATATCAACCTGCCTGCGGCTGGGGGCAAATACCAATCCGATATAATCAGCGCCGTATTCGGCCACCGCCAGCGCCGCCGTAACCGTTCTGACACCACATATTTTTACTTTTGTCATATTAGTTCCCTTATCCTCATCCCAATATCACCCGCGCCCATCAGCGCCTCCCCGATCAGCACCGCGTTAATACCACATTTTTGTAGCCGGTAAATATCCTGCCGGGTGCGAATACCACTTTCGCTCACTACAATAACACCCGGTGGCAGCAGCGGACGTAACCGTTCCGTAACCTGAATATCGGTAGTAAAATCTTTCAGGTTGCGGTTATTGATACCGATAATGCGTGCGCCGGCGTTAAGGACAATTTTAGTCTCGGTTTCATTATGAACCTCCACCAGTGGCTCCATTCCTAGTTCACGGCTGAGAGATAGTAGTTGCGACAGTTTACTTTCTATAAGTATTGCTGCAATCAGTAAGATACTATCCGCGCCGTAAGCCCGCGCTTCATAAACCTGATAGCTATCAACAATAAAATCCTTTCTTAACAGCGGCAATCTTGCGCCGAATAATTGCCGGATAGCGGACAGGTATTTCAGGCTGCCTTTAAAATAATGCGGTTCGGTTAAAACGGAGATAGCGGCGGCGCCATTTTCTGCATAAATATCCGCGATTTCTACCGGGTTGAAATGCTGTCTGATGATTCCTTTAGATGGCGAAGCCTGTTTCACCTCGGCGATGAGCTTGACGGATTCTCCCCGCAAAGAAGCAGCCAAATCCAATACGGGAGGCTGGGTATGCGCCTGCGCCACCAGCAACTTTAAAGGTGTTTGCCGCTTCTTTATCACCAGGTCACGGCGGGTTTGCGTAACAATGTCCGTTAGAATATCCATCATGTCACCCGCAGCTTTGCGTAAACTTAATTGTCTGATTCAGTTTTTGTAAAGCTTGTCCGCTATCAATTGATTTAGATGCCATTTTAATGCCTTCAGAAAAATCGGTTGCTATATCGCCGGCGATGAGCGCCGCCGCAGTGTTGAGTAATACCACCTGACGCCGGGGACCCATTTCTCCTGAGAGGATACTCCGCAATATCTCCGCATTTTCCTGGCTGGAGCCGCCTTTCAGAGTATTCAAATCAGTGAGCCTCATCCCGAAAGTCTGCGGGTCAATAGAGTATTTGATAATGGTGCCGTCTCTAACCTCACTTATCCGCGTTGTGGTGGTAAGCGTAATTTCATCCAGTCCATCATCCCCGTGCACCACCAGCGCGTGGCGGCAACCCAGATTACGCAATACCAGTGCCATTTTTTCTGCTATTTCCACATCTGCCACCCCAAGCACTTGCGCCCGGACGCCGGCCGGGTTGCTTAATGGCCCCAGTATATTAAACACCGTACGTATGCCGATTTCACGGCGGGGTATTGCGGCATGCTTCATCGAGGGATGAAAAGCCGGGGCAAAAATAAACCCGATACCCACCCCGGCGATACATTCAGCAACCTTTTCCGGCGGCAATTCCACCTTGATACCCAGAGCTTCGAGCACATCAGCGCTGCCGCAGCGGCTGCTCATCGCCCGGTTGCCATGCTTGGCAATTTTCAATCCAGCCCCAGCGGCGACAAACGCAGTGGTCGTACTGATATTAAAAGTACCGGAAGCGTCGCCTCCGGTACCGCAGGTATCCACCACCAGTCCCTCAATCAGCACGGGCAATGCCCTCTGGCGCATTGTTTTCACCATGCCAGTAATTTCTTCCACAGTTTCTCCCTTGCAGCGTAATGCCGTCACCAGCGCGCCAAATTGCGCCGGGGTCACTTCTCCCTGCATAATCTCATCCATCACGGCAGCGGCTTCTACCTCGGTTAGAGATTGACCTGTTACCACACGGTTAATCACTTCTTTAATCATAGTTAACCTCCTTGCCCCTGGTAATGTTAAGAAAATTTTGTAATAGCTGTTTGCCATTCTCAGTCATAAAAGATTCGGGGTGAAACTGGATGCCGTAAATCGGGTAAAGGCGATGCCGCAGTCCCATAATAGTGCCATCATCGGTTTGCGCCGTAATTTCCAGGCAACCGGGTAAATTCTCTTTCGCAACGACCAGAGAGTGGTATCGTATCGCGGAAAAAGGATTGGACAACCCTTTAAAAACACCACGATCGTTGTGGCGTATCAGCGACGATTTCCCGTGCATAATTTGCGGCGCTCTCTTTATCTTGCCGCCGTAGACGTGACCGATGCACTGGTGACCTAAACAAATCCCTAGCAAGGGGATTTTACCGCTAAAGTAAGTTATGACCTCGTTGGAAATTCCGGCATGCATCGGATTCGAAGGTCCCGGTGAGATGACAATACACTCCGGGTGAATCTTTTCTATCTCTCCCAAGCTGGTTTTATTATTCCGCAAAACCAGTACCTCCTCTCCCAATTCACTGAGGTACTGGTAGACGTTATAAGTAAAACTATCGTAGTTATCGATGAGAACCAACATTTAAGTTTTCTCCTGCAGGTTATTTTCCGCCTGTGTCACCGCTTTCAACTGCGCCCGCGCTTTGTTTAACGTTTCTTCCCATTCTTTTTCCGGAATACTGTCATAAACGATGCCGCCCCCGGCTTGTACATAGATGTTTTTCCCTTTCATGACCATCGTGCGGATGGCAATCGCCATATCCATATCTCCCGAATAGGAAAAATAGCCCACGGCGCCGGCATACGGTCCCCTGACCTCCGGCTCCATTTCCGCGATGATTTCCATGGCGCGTACCTTCGGGGCGCCGGAAACAGTACCCGCCGGGAAACAGGCGCGCAGGGCAGTAAAAGCATCATTTTCAGGGGCTAATTTTCCTTGGACATTGGTCACCAGGTGCATGACATGGCTGTAACGTTCTACGTTCATCAGGTCGCTGACCACAACCGAGCCAGGGACACTGACCCGTCCGATATCGTTGCGACCCAGGTCTACCAGCATTATGTGTTCGGCGCGTTCTTTTTCATCATTTTTCAGCTCTACTTCAAGGCGGACATCTTCAGATGGATTAGCACCCCGCGGCCGGGTACCGGCTAACGGACGGGTGGTGACAGTATCATTTTCTACCCGCACTAAAATCTCCGGGGAAGCGCCGATTATCTGGAAATCTTTGCAATCCAGGTAAAACATATAAGGTGAAGGGTTGATACCACGTAACGCCCGGTAGATTTCGAATGGCGGTGCATGAGTTTCTTTCGAAAGCCGCTGGGAAAGTACCACCTGAATCGCTTCTCCCTGCGTAATATATTCCTTGATTTTTTGCACCCGGTAGAGGTAGTCTTCACGCCGGAAGTTAGATTTGAATTCAGCAGGGGTTTGGTTATCGTGCGCCCGATGGCTTTCTTTTACAGACAATGGTTGATTTAATCGGTCAATTAGTTCCTCAATTTTCTGTACCGCCATCTGGTAAGAAGCCTTAATATCACCATCCAACCGGGCGTGGCTGACCACTTTAATTTTGTGCGCGACATGGTCGAAAACCAGCAGGGTATCCACCAGCATAAAAAGCGCGTCTGGCACCCCTAAAGGGTCGCTCCCGGGTACTGGCAATTCTTCAAAACGGGTAACGGTTTCATATCCCAAATAACCCACAGCGCCACCACAAAATTTAGGTAAACCTTCGATTTTTAATGCCTGTTTTTTACTAAGCGCTGCGGCTAGTTTTATTAAAGGGTCACTTTTTTCGGATCTCAACGTACGGAACACCCGGGAGGGATGAACACCAAGGAAGCTGTAACGCCCCAGTCGTTCACCGCCTTCGACACTCTCCAGCAGGAAAGCGTAACCGCCCCGGTGGATTTTCAAAAAAGCGGAGACCGGGGTCTCCATATCTGCTATCACCTCGCGGTATACAGGGACAATATTACCCTGCCGCTGTAGTGTTTCTACGGTTGCTAAATCCGGGTAGTACATTTCTCACCTCGCGTAAAACAAAAAACCCCTCGCCCAAGGGGCGAGGGGTAATCTCGCGGTACCACCCTAATTATCCCAAAAATAGGATATCTCTTACGGGTACGGTCACGGGGGACGATACCCTGAGCTCTGTTAACGGGGCTCTTTCCGTCAAGTCCTAGTAACTTTACAGTTTTCGGATTGAAGCTCCCGAGTCCATTCGGTACTTTGCGCTAACACCGGCTCACACCTAACCCGGCTCTCTGAGTCCCGCTGAAGACTTACTAGTCTCGTTCTACACTTTTTACAATATTCTCTTACTTATAGGTTAACAACAATGTCAAAAACTTGTCAAGTACACCAAGTTATCCAAGACTGAGGCTTAAATCAAGAGTCAATTAATCAAAGACCGATAAAATTGCTGAGGGTAATAGAATTAACAGAAAAAAAGCACTTTTCAACTTGTGCCTGCAGAAAACCCCAGCAGCTTATCACGTGTTTTGGAATCAAGTAGTTTCATAAGAGATGAGCACTGCCTTAGCCATCACTCTCTATCTTTAACACGAGTTTATTATCAGGAACTATGCACAAATATATCTGGGGTTTTACCACCTAAAAAGTGTGTAGATGTGCGCATTGCTGGATATTAATAGTAGCTGTTTATATCCTAAAGGGTACCTGTTCCACTGGTGTTTCTCGTAGAGACCGAGCCTCCCCCGTCTCCACCAGAAACACAGACGGGTTTATGATATTGATTTACCCGCCGCCCGGCACCCGGGAGCTTTGCTGGAGAGGCCGGGTAAAGCCACCCGGATTGCCACCATACCCCAAAACAAAAGGGTACCGGGAGTTCAATCCGGTACCCTTTCTAAAGAGGAAAGAGTGCGCTGATTTACTTGTAAGTTGCTTTCAGTGTCTGGTCCACCCACAGGAATTTGTACATCTCGTTGTTGCCCATTTCTGATGTCAAACCCATGTTGGACTCGCCGGAGAACCCTTTCAGGTATGGCTGCCAGACTTTGCTGCCGGCCGGCGTGGCAAGCGGGATTTCCCAGACCAGTTCGGTCTGCCGCAGATAATCAGCCTTCAACAAGGCGTTTGCCGCTGCCGTGTCCGTCATATTCTGCCACTTGAGGAAGTTCTCCTCAGAGACCGGATCCACCACTTTCGAGAAATTGTAAATAGAATTCGTCACACCGCCGTGAGCCCAGCCCCAGCAGGATTGCGGCGAACCGTTGCCCCAATAGGAGTAAGCCATATCGGGATACGTCCCGCCGTAAATCAACGCGGAATGGGTAGCGCCCTCAACTACCCGGATGGTCGCATTCACTCCGATGGTTTTCCATTGTTCGGTTACCAGCTGCAACTGGTCCTGATCTACCGGGCTCTGGTAGATAATCACCTCGAAGTTTAACCCGTTCGGATAGCCGGCTTCTGCCAGCAGGGCTTTCGCTTCGGTGGGGCGGTACTGGAATAATTTTTTGGCGCTTTCCGGCATATCTGCATAGGCGGTATAGCCGGAAGGATTCGAAGGCAGACAAGGCCAGGCATCGATGATAGCATTGCCCAGGAAGTAATCGTTGATAATAGTTTCCCGGTCAATCCCCATTGAGAGAGCCTGTCTCACTTTCACATCACTGAAAGGCTGCTTGTCGGTGCGCATAAAGATAACAATGGCGCCGGTAGGAGATTGCACTTTGGTTTTCAGGTAGGGATTGGTCTTGAGTAACCCGCCCACTTTATCCCAGGAGACGCCGAGCACATCGATTTTATGGGTGCGGAGAGAGGCTAACTGAGTGGATTCCTCGATGATAATCAAGCCGCGGAGCGTGTCGGCGTAGGGCAGCTTATTTTCGGGGTGATTCGGGTCGCTCATCCAGTAGTTAGGATTCGCCCGCCAGGTAACGGAACTGGCAGAAACCGCATCCTGTACAATCCAGGCGCCGGTACCGCAGGCATTCCGCCAATCTCCCAGGTCAACGCTGGTAGACTCGGAGGGAAAGACAAAAAGCCAGCTCGCAACGTCAATAATGCCCGGATAGGGTGTAAATAGCCGGTATTTTACGGTATAGCTATCCGTAGCTACCATGTAAGAGGCCGCATGGAACGGATATTTCACCGCTTTTAATTCAGCTTCCCAGGCATCCAGTTCCGCGTCTGTCCTGCCGTTAGCCTTTTGGGTATTTCGCCATGTTTGAATAGCAGCGGTGTCGGTCCACTCTCTGAAACCGTACCCTGTCCAGCGCGGGTCTTTTTGCCCTCTCTGGAAAGAGTAAACCACATCGGCAGCTTTCATTTCCCGCCCGTTCGCCGGGGCTTTTGTCTGGAAATTGACGCCCTTTCTAATATGGAAAATAACTTCGGAATTGCTTATTTTTTCCCAGGTCTCCGCCAGCATCCCGGTGCGCCAGTCCTCCGGGTGATGCGAGGCGAGGAAGGGATTTTCGCCGGTGCCCTGAGGTCCTTTGCCCCAGTCGGCGGAAATCAGTTTATCATAGGTCACGTTGCCGATATGCCCGCCGATGGCGGACACCACCGGGTCAAAATAATCGGTCGCTTTCTGGTGCGCTAGTACGAAAGTAATCGTGCCGCCATATTGCGGCAGACCGGGGTCCTTGGTTGGGGCTGCGGTGGTGGTCGTCGTCGTGGTCGGCGGGGCAGTCGTGGTCGTCGTCCCCGTCGGTTTGACGGTGCCGGTAACCGCCGTAGTAGTCTGCTGGGCGGTGTCGTCGGTTTTACAAGCGCTCAACATCATTGCCACCACGATGAGGGCGGTCGTAACCAGCCAGAATATTTTTTTCACTATTATTCCTCCTTTTATCTCTCCGAAAAACAAAGCCCTTGAAAATTACCGCTTAATATATCCTCTACCTTTCACCTCCTTGTATTTTTCAATTCTTAACTTGTTTTTTCACCCAACTGCTGCCTTTTAACCGCCGCCCCGTAACGCCCGATGCCGCCGCGTAATCTGGGGTCGAGAATGTCTCTCACCGCGTCGCCCCACATATTGACGCCGTAAACCACAATCGTCAGCACCAGCCCGGGGAAAATCGCCAGCCACCAGGCTTCGTACATCCACCGCCGTCCCTCCGCCGAGAGCATGCCGCCCCAGCTGGGAGTCGGAGGTGGGACGCCCAATCCTAAAAAGCTCAAACCGGCTTCCGCCATAATGTTGCCGGCAATGGAAACGCTGAATATAATCACCATTATCGGCATGATATTCGGGAAGATGTGACGGAAGATGATCTGCCACAATGTACCCCCGATTGCCCGCGCCGACTCCAGGTATACATTAGATTTAATGGAAATCACCGCGCTTCTCACCACCCGCGTCCACAATATGCCGCCGTTGATGCCCATCACCAGCGTAATCTGCCACCAGCCCGACCCGATGATGCCCACCAGTGTAATCAGGATAATCAAAGAAGGAATGCTCAATGCCAGGTCAACAAAACGCTGCACGAATAAATCCAGCAAGCCACCCACATATCCGGAAATCAACCCCAGTAACGTAGCGACTACCACGTTCAGCAGGCTGGCTCCCAGCCCGATGTAAAGAGAAATCCTGGCGCCGTAAATAATCCGGGTGAACTGGTCCCGTCCCAGGTTATCGGTACCCATCAGGTGCTGTATCGAAGGCGGCGCCAGCCGATCTTTCAGCGCGCTTTCCACCGGGTCGTAAGGAGCGATGAAGTTCGCCCCGACAGCGGCAATCAGCATCACAATCAAAATCAACGCTCCCAGCGTGCCCAGCGGTTTTTCCTTCACCAGCCGCTTGAAAAAATCCGCGAACAGGGAGTGTTTTTTCGGTGTCGCCGGTGTCTTTACCGTAGTCTCCGTCATCTCGAATCTCCAATCACAAACTTAGGAATACCGAATGCGCGGGTCCAGCCAGGCATAGCTGAGGTCGGTCAGCAAAATGATAACCAGCCCAACCGTGGAAAACAGCGCGTTCATACTGACGATATAGGGATAATCGCGGGAGAAAATAGCTTCCAGAAACAGGCGCCCCATTCCCGGGATATTAAAAATCTGCTCCATAATCACTGCCCCGCCGATGACGACCCCGATTTGCCCTGATATAATCGTCACTACCGGTATCGCCGCGTTGCGGAAAACGTGCCGGATTAACACGGTTCTTTCCCGTAAACCCTTGGACCACGCCGTCCGCACGTAATCCTGCCGCAGTACGTCCAGCATGGTGGTGCGCAGCATGCGTATCTCCAGCCCTGCCATACCGAACCCCATAATGATGGCGGGGATGAGAAATTGCTGCATGTTCAACCCGAAGTTTTCCGTAATCGGGATGAACCTTTCCGGCGGCGCCCAGCCCCACCAGATGGAGGGAAACACCATCACCATCGTGCCCAGCCAGAATGCCGGCATCGCCACGCCGATGATGGCGATACTGCGGACGACATAGTCCCCGATGCTGTCCTGCCGTATTGCCGCCAGAATCCCTACCGGTATGGCGATAATTTGCGCAATTACAAAGGCTAATATCCCCAACTCAACCGTCACCGGCAGCCTTTCCAGCACATCCGTGGTCACACTGCGGTACGTCCAGTAGGATTTCCCCATGTCCCCGGTAAGGTACCCGGATAACCAGTCCCAATAGGAAACGAAGAAGGGTTTATCCAGCCCCATAATCTTGCGGAGGGCATCAACATCCATAACATCCTGCCCCACCTGCTGCCCGGAGCGCTGTATCACCATTAAATCTATAACGCTGCCCGGCATTAACCGGATGATGAGAAAGACCATGATGGTCAAAAGTAAAAAAGTCGGTATTAAGAGGAGTACCCGCCGGATGATATAGTTCTGCATTTCGCCTCCGCAATATCTTGATATGCCGCCGGATTTTACTTTTGGTTGTCGCCTGCCAGAATTTTGAGGAACATATCCGTTTGTTTTTCAATATACTCGTCGATGGTATAGTATCTTTTCAAAAACCACCGCCGCATTGACCAGTCGAACCCCAGTAACAAGATGTTATGGGCTACCAGCAGAGGATCGGAGGTATGAAATTTGCCTTCATTAATGCCTTTATTTATCAACTCTTCAAAAAAATGGATGTAGTCCGATTGTGACTTGAGTAAGGTCTGCCGGTCCTGGCTGCTGAAATTATAGATTTCCCGGTTATAAAAGATGTTCTTGTCCGCAGTTTCATCCTGCCACTTATAATATCGCCAGATGCATTTTCGCAAGGCGGCGACGGACTCGAGTTCTCCTAGCTCCTGCAAGTATTCCTGCAAAAGTGATACGCGGGTAGCGGGCAGCATTAAGTGCAGAATATCTTCTTTACTGCCGATATAGCGGTAAAGCGCGCCCTCGGTCAATTTGCACGCCTCCGCCAGTTCCCGCATCGTGGTCCCGGCGTAGCCCTTGTCTAAAAACAACTTCAGGGCTTTCGTCGAAATCAAATCCCGTTTTTTGCTTACCAGTTCGGTATTTTTGGAATAGGTTCTGATTTTCCTGCCACGGTTATTAGAAATCATATGTTTTCCTCATCAAATAGCTTGTCCGGATATCGTTGTGCAGCCGTAACAGAAAGCGTATACTATTATCTAATGCAGCGGTTTACCGACTCGACGCCACCCGCATCGATGAGTAAACTGTAATGAATACTCATTTAGTAAGTAACCGCTCATTCACCGAAATTATATCATTTATTTTTACCTTGTCAAGAGGGAGGGAAAACAATTTTTGTGAATAAGAAAAAAACTCCTAATCGTAATTCTAAAACCTACTCGAAAAAACGTGACGCCATCATCAAAAAAGCAATCCGGCTTTTTGTCGAACACGGATACGAAACGACTTCAATGGGAGATATTGCCGCTGCCTGCGGTATGAGCGCCGGTAATTTCTATAATTATTTCGACTCTAAAAAAGACCTGGTCCACGCCACTGTCGGCTGGACTATGAACGGATTTCACGACCAGATCGAAGGCTTGCCGCAAAGACTGCAGGAATCAAGCCCTCTAGAAACTCTGAAGGAATACATCGTGGAATTTTTGGATATGTCCCATAAACTGCAGCATGCCTCCAATTTTCTTATACATGTGGCTTTAAATTTGAGTACCAGCGAAAGAAAATACCTGTTAGGTTCCGTTGATAAAATCCGCGCTGTTTTTGAAACCATTATTAATGCCGGGGTCAAGACCGGCGACTTCAAACCGGTAGACGCTAAAATTGTGTCACTCAACATTTACGTTTTGTGCCAAACCTGGGCGCAGTATAACTGGTATACACAAAAACATTCTTCACTGGAAAAATTTAAGAAAGAGCAGCTTGATTTTATTCTGAAAGGGCTGGCAAAATAGCGTCTTCCGCCGGGGGCGGCGTATAAATTGAGAGGTGAATAAGAGATGGATTACAGGACGTTGCTCATCGACCGTTACGGCACGGAAAATCGGCTCGGCAGAATTACCCTGAACCGCCCCGCCAAACTGAATACTCTCAGCGGGGAGTTGCTGGCAGAATTAGAGGACGCCCTGAAAACGATGGCGCAGGACCCGGGCATAAGAGTCATTATTATCCGCGGCGCCGGCCGGGGGTTTGGCGCCGGCTACGACCTGAATCCCCCTCCGGGAACGCCCCCCGTCCCGCCTCAGGACCGCTTCACCCGGATGCGTTTTAACCTGCAGGACGGCGCGCGCCTGCAAATGTATCTCTGGAACCTCCCCAAGATTACCATTGCCCAGGTGCACGGCTACTGTCTGGCGGGGAGCTGCGAGTACGCGATGATGTGCGACCTCGTCATCGCTGCTGAAGACGCTATTATCGGGCACCCCGGCATCCGGGGTCTGGGGCATCCCCGCAATTCCTGCTTCTGGCCGGTAATTATCGGTATACGCAAGACCAAGGAATTGATGTACACCGGCGACCAGATTAGCGGCACCGAAGCCGCGGCGATGGGGATGATTAACCGCGCCGTGCCGGCGGCGGCGCTGGAACAAGCGGTCACCGCGCTTGCCGAAAGAATCGCCATCCAGTCCGCCGATTCGCTGGCAATCCATAAAGAAGCCCTCAACCGCTGGTGGCAAACGATGGGCATCGAAGGCGCGGTGCGGGCGGCTGCCGATTATGACGGCTACTACCAGATGACCCAGCAGGCGGCTTTATTCAATCAGAAAGTCCGCGAACTGGGCGTTAAAGCTGCCTTCGAATGGCGCGATAAGCCCTACGGCGACTTGCGCGGCTCCGGCCGTTAACTGAATTTTAGACGGAACTAATTTTCCTGTGGCAGAAAATCAGGGCGGGCAAATGCCGGGTCCGGATACGTGTAGAATCCTTTACCGGTTTTCACCCCCAGCTCGCCTTTTTTCACGTACGGTTCGATGAGCGCCCGAATTTTCTCGGGATTCTTCAAGTTCGCTTCCCAGGGATTATCCAGCATATCGTAGACAACGTTTATCCCCACGGCATCTACCACCGCAAATGGTCCGTGATCTTGCCCCGTCACCAGCATCCACGCCCGGTCGACTTCTTCAAAGGTAGCGACTTCTTCGGCGACCAGCGATAATGCCGAGAGTATCTGTGTAATGAGAATGGTATTGTGCAGATAACCGCCCTTTTCTTTACGCATCCGCATGGGCACCATATCAATACTCTTCACGAAAGCGACCGCGGTATCCAGCGTTTGCTCGGAGGCTTGACGGCCGCGCATTACATCCACCAGCGCGCTTAAACCGCTGTGGAAATGCATCGCGCAAAACTGTGCCGGGCGCTGCAGGGCAGTTTCGATATCGCTCACCAGCAGCGTGGAGGTATTCGTCGTCATAATACAATGTTTGGGGACATATTTCTCGAACTCGGCGTGCGTCCGCCGCTTGATTTCGACCCTTTCCGGCACGGATTCGCTGGTAATATCGGCACCGGCGGCGGCTTTACCGATATCCGTGGTATAACCGATACGGGACATTGTTGTTTCGATGCTGAAATCCGGCGCCCGGCTCTGCCCGAATTGCATCGTCTGCAGCATCTGCCGCTGCAAATCCGGAGCCTTCTTTAGCACTTCCGGGGAAACATCGTAAACCGACGCCTGATAGCCGTGTACCGCTGCCGCGAGCGCAATCTGCAACCCCATCGTGCCCGCACCGATAACGCATATCTTATTTATACCCTTAACCGTCATTACCAGATTACCCTCTTTCTCGTCCGCGGGGCTGTTAAGCCAGCCACCCGCCGTCAATCAGTAAAGTGTGACCGTTCACGTAACTGGCAGCGTCCGAAGCCAGGTACAGCGCCCCGGCGGCAATTTCTTCCGGCTGCGCCATCCGCGCCATCGGGACGTACTGCGCCCAATACAACCGCTGCAATTCATCCAGGTCGCCGGGCGCCGCCGGTCCTAGAGTCGCCGCGAATTGCTCCATGATTTGCCGGAATGTTTCCGTCCCCGGGTCCCAGGTATAGCGCGTCATGTCCGTTTTAATAGCACCCGGCGCAATCGCGTTCACGCGGACATTGTACTTCCCCAGATCCCACGCCAGCCCGCGGGTCAGCATAATTATGCCCGCTTTTGATGCTCCGTAGGGGCTGCTGGCGCGGCGGACCGTCCCCAATCCCTCCACCGAGGCAATGTTGATAATACTGCCGGTTTTTCTCTCCGCCATTGGTCGGCTCACCGCTTTGCAGCATAAATAGGTGCCCTTGAGATTGATGTCGATGACGGCATCCCAATCCGTCTCCTTGAGCTCGGGGATGGGAGGGGTCGCGGGGCTGATGCCGGCATTATTCACCAGAACATCTATCTTCCCGTAAGCGTCCAGGGTTTTTTGTGCCATCGCCTCCACGTCTTGGCTTTTGGACACGTCCGCTTTCAGCACCAGGCAGCGGCGCCCTAGTTTCTCGACCGCCCCCGTCAACTTCGCCAACTCGTTATTCTCGTCGGCGTAATCACAAACAACTATATTGGCGCCGGCTTCCGCCAGCATCAACACGATGGCTTTACCGATGCCACGGCGGCCGCCGGTAACCAGCGCCACGCGGTTTTCCAGCGAAAACAAGTTTGCTACTTTTTTCATTCCGGTTTACTGCAGCCTCCGGGTCGGTTTTACCAGCAGGTCGTTCGAGAGTTCGGTCAGCGTTGCCGGCAGGTATTCTTTGACCGGTAAACTCTTCAGTCCCTTGATAATTTTCCACGAAATCGGCGCCTGCTTGAAGGTCACGCTGTGGAGTTGAATTCTCCCTTCACCGACCCAGCCTTTATGGTATTCCGGCTGGCTTTTAACCACCGTCGCGTAGCTGACCTCGGCGCCTTTCCACCCGATACCCGGCAGCATTCTCCAGCACAGCCAGTTCCCGGCTGCCCCGGCGACCGACATCTGCCGGCAGTCGGCATCGCTGACAGCTTTCAGATTTTTAATCTCGCCGTCCACCAGCCGGGTGCCGTATTCGGAGCAGGAGAAACTCCAGACATCCTTATCAAAAGCCGGGTCCGGGATTTCACCGTAAATCTTGGGAGCGCCGAAGTGCTCTCTTCCCAGCAAAATCGGATAAGTGTCGTTTTCCCAGAGCATGGCGGCATAAGCGCCTTCCACGTAATCTTTCTTCCCTTTGAAGACCGCGCCAAAGTTTACAGAAATCAGGTTGTAGCCGCGCCCTGCCAGGAAATCGCAGCCGGAGCAAATCTGCAGGTTGTAATTCACTAACGGCACATCCGCCGGCTCCATCGGTTTCGGCAAGAGTTTTGCCAGTTTGTCTTTATCCGTAATGTAGCTAACAGAAATTTGCTGTATGGAGGTGTAATGCGCCTTGTCCCAGTTTTCCCACTGCCCGAAATTGGCAGGCATCAAATATTTCCCGTCTTTTTTCAATACGTATCCCATTCTGCTCCTCTATTGAATTATTTTTTTAAATGAATAATCATTCATTTACTAATTATAGATTAGCTGGTTCTGCTGGCGGTTGTCAAGAACGCAGAAAAGTCTCGACATTCGATGCCCCTGATAAATTTGAGCGAATTATATTAATATTGTAATCCGCCAGCATAAACTTTATAATCAGAACCATCCATCAATCCCGCTCCCTTTCAACCGGAGGCGCCGCGTGAAAATTCAAAAAATAGAGACCTTCCCGATAAAACTGAAATTTAAAGAGCCGTTCGTTATTGCCAGCGTAGTCAACTACGATCTCTACTACGTCATTGTCCGGCTCACGACAGATAACGGTTTTATTGGGTACGGAGAGGCAATCCCGGCGTGGGAAGTCACGGGGGAAACGCAACTCGGCGTCATCGATGCAATCAACCATTTCTGCGAACCGCGTAAGACCGGATTTTCCCTCCTCGGCGCCGATATCTCTACCTTTCCGCAAACTTTACAGATTCTAGACAGGCTGTCGCCGGGTGCAGACCTGCCCGTCATCTGGGGCGCCCCCTCCGCCAAAGCCGCCCTGGAGGAAGCCGTCCTCGATGCTTACGGAAAATACGTTCAATCCCCCGTTTACGCGCTTTTCGGCGGCGTTAACACAAAGATACCGAATAACCACGCCATCAGCATTTACCCGGTCGATGAAACGCTGGCAAAAGTAGAGAAAGAACTCCGTAAAGGCGTCCGGGTGCTGAAACTGAAAGTAGGGATGAAACAGGTTGGAACCCTGGATAACTACGAACGTGATATCCAGGTTATCAAAGCCGCCCGCGAGATGGTGAACCGCCTCGACCCGGCGGTGACCCTCGTGGCGGACGCCAACCAGGGCTACCTGACCCCGGACCGGGCAATCTCTGTCATCCGGCGCATCGAGGGCTGTTTGGACTGGCTGGAGCAGCCCATACTCGCCGACGATAAACTCGGTTTCCGCGAGATAAAAAAAACCTGCGATATCAAGCTGATGGCAGACGAATCCGTGCACAACTACTATGACGCTAAACTACTGCTCACAACCGGCGGCATCGACTTTATCAACCTAAAGCTGATGAAAACAGGCGGGCTGGTGCAGGCTATCCGCATCGCCGGGCTGGCGGAACAATACGGCGTCAAATGCCAGATGGGTTCAATGCTGGAAAATCAGATTGGCGCGGCGTTCTGCGCCCACGCTTTTCTGAGCCACAAAAATATCGTTACCGCCGAACTCGGGGCTTTCGGCTGGCTGCAGGAATGCCTCGGCAGCGGCGTGGGGCTGATGCGCAACTACATTACTGTTACCGATACCCCCGGGGTCGGGATTACCGTCAATCCGGCCGACATCGGAAAGTATCTCATCTCCGAGGATGATTCCCTCACCTACCGGCAGATGAAAAACCTTACCGCGTTCACATCCTGATACTAATATTTGATGCCACCGCGGATTTCAACCGCAGCATCTGTCAAAAAAAAGGGCGGATTTCTCAACGAAATCCGCCCCTATATTTTTTAGCCGCCGCCTTTTACTTTGAAACTTCACTCATTCTAATATCGATCGCTCTGGCCACGCCCTCTCCATAAGCTTTATCCGCTTTATAACAGTTTGCAATGTGTTTGATTTTTATTTCTTTAGGCGCGGCTTTAATATCGCGGGCGGTATTCTCGAAAAGCGCCTTCTGCTGGGCCGGCTTCATCAAGCGGAACAGTTTTCCCGGCTGGGTGTAATAGTCGCTGTCATCCGCCCGGAAATCCCAGCGGTCGGCAGCGCCTTCCAGCATTAACGGCGGCTCGGCGAACTCCGGCTGCTCCTGCCAGTTGCCGTAGCTGTTCGGCTCGATGCTGGGGACGCTGCCCCCGTTGCCATCGGTCCGCATCAACCCATCGCGATGGAAGCTGTTGACCGGGCACCGGGGCGCGTTGACCGGAATGAGGTGATGGTTCACCCCCAGCCGGTAGCGCTGGGCATCGCCGTATGAGAATAACCTGCCCTGCAGCATCTTGTCGGGAGAAAAGCCGATACCGGGCACGATGTTAGCGGGATTGAAAGCCGCCTGCTCCACGTCGGCAAAATAGTTATCCGGATTCCGGTTGAGCTCCAGTACTCCCACTTCGATTAAGGGATAATCTCCGTGATACCACACCTTAGTCAGGTCGAAAGGATTGTAAGGCATCTTGGCAGCGTCTTTTTCCGGCATCACCTGGAAATACACCGTCCAGCGCGGGAAATCCTTGTTTCCGATGGCTTCATAAAGGTCGCGCTGGTGGCTTTCCCTGTCCCCGGCGATAATTGCTTTAGCTTCTTCATCCGTCAGGTTCTTGATACCCTGCTGGGTTTTCAGGTGAAATTTTACCCAGAACCTCTCATTCTTGCCGTTGATAAGACTGAAAGTATGGCTGCCGAAGCCGTGCATGTGCCGGTAAGAAGCGGGGATGCCCCGGTCGCTCATAACGATAGTAATCTGGTGTAGTGCCTCGGGGAGGTTGGTAAAGAAATCCCACTGATTCTTCGCGCTGCGCATATTGGTACGGGGGTCCCGCTTCACGGCATGGTTCAAATCGGGGAATTTCAGCGGGTCGCGCAGGAAAAATACCGGGGTGTTGTTACCTACCAGGTCCCAGTTCCCCTGCTCGGTGTAAAACTTGATGGCGAAGCCGCGGATATCGCGCTCCGCGTCCGCTGCGCCGCGTTCCCCCGCCACCGTGGAGAAACGCACGAAGGTATCGGTCTTTTTCCCGATAGTGGAGAAGACTTTCGCTTTCGTGTACTTGGTGACGTTGCGGGTCACCGTAAAAGTGCCGAAAGCCCCCGAACCTTTGGCGTGCATACGGCGCTCGGGGATAACCTCACGGTCGAAGTGTCCCAGTTTTTCCAGGTACCAGACATCCTGCAATAACGCCGGTCCCCGGGGGCCGGCCGTCATCGTGTTCTGGTTATCGGCGACAGGTGCGCCCGCGACGGTGGTCAACCTCGTCTTTTTTGCTTTCTTTTGGGGCATATCTTCCTCCTTTTTATTATTGCTGGCATTCTTTACACAAACCGCGGAACTCGGTCTGGTGGGACTTCACGAGAAAACCGGTTTTCCGGGCAACCTTCTCATCCAGTTCCGACAGCACCGGCTCATCGATATCGCAGACTCGCCCGCATTTTTCACATCTGAAGTGATAATGACTCTGCTGTTTTATTTCATACCGACTCTGAAAACCATTGGTGTTCAACACCGCTACCGCCCCGTCTTCTTCCAACGCTTTCAGGTTCCGGTACACGGTGCCCTTGCTGATGCGAGGTATCTCTTTACGCACCGCGTCGTATATCTGGTCCGCGGTAGGATGCGCGCTGGTAGTACGTATTAAGCGAATAATCGCCTCTCTTTGTTTTGTAGTTCTTCTCATAATCAGTATTAATTCCTGTTATCGTTCATAATACAGTGTAATAACCACACTGTCAATCCCCGAAAATCCACGGCATCCCGACGTACCGGTTTATCGCTACCAGGGTATACTCGCCGGTTTGGCGGTTTACCGCCGCCACATCAGCTTCGGCTTTGGGGCAGATGTGCTCCAGGCTGCCGACCGCGAACTGCTGGCGCGCAAAGGTTACAAACTGGGTAAAGGCACCCTGCAAATCCGGTTCGAACAGGCGGTGCCGGCCGCCGTCATCAAGCGCGTTCTGCAGGCAAAAGCCCGCAGCAATGTAGCTAATAAAACGCGTAAACCCGCGCGCCAACCCCTTTCTCCGCAGGGAAACGATGGGTGAAACCTGGCATCTCACCACCTGGAATTGAACCTTAGATTCGGGATATTACAGAGAGCACGGTTAGGGTTTTTTTGATTTCGGCTTTTATGAACTCATCAGGATAAAATCTTTAACAAGTTTTTGTATTTGACCACCGCAGCTTGTGTTCGTTACAATGTCATTGCCTCATTTGAAAACGTAAACAAGGTAGTGAATATCAATGCGGACCCACTTAAAAGAAATCGGTTATGAGGTTATCAGGGCAATCGCTCCCTTGTTGGTTGTTGTCATCATTCTGCAATTTACATTCGTTAAAGCTACGGCCGGGGCATTTCTCCAATTTCTGCTAGGCACCATGCTGGCGATCGCAGGCATGATTCTATTCCTGATTGGAATCGAGGTCGGTATTCTACCAGCGGGGAAAACGGTTGGGGCAGGGCTCATTGAAAAACGCTCTATCTGGCTGATTATAGCAATCGCTTTCCTTATTGGTTTTTCAACGACAATCGCGGAGCCGGATGTACTGGTCTTGTCCGGGCAAGCTGATCTTATCACCGAGGTTACGATACCTGTCGGCAGTCTCGTTTATATCATCGGCATTGGGCTGGCTTTTTTCGTGACGATGGCAGTGATGCGGATTATATTAGGGTTTCGTATTGCTTACCTCCTGACTGCCAGTTATCTGATTGTCATTATTCTTTCATTCTTTACGCCTCCCGAATTTGTAGCCCTGGCGTTTGACGCCGGGAGTGTCACCACGGGCGCCTTAACCGCGCCAATAGTCATCGCTCTCGGTATCGGTCTCAGCTCGGTCATGGCAGGCCGCTCGGCGATTTCAGACGGTTTTGGTTTGCTGGGGCTTGCTTCGATCGGGCCTATTATCGCGGTCATGATTGTCGGGATGATAGTGTCGTGAGTGCCATTGATTTTCTTTACGATGTTTTAAATATCGCCTGGGGCGTGGTCGAAGCGGTATTGCCTCTACTGGCGATCCTTGTAATATTTCAGGTTTTCTTCCTTAAATTACCGGTAAGCTACATTACCACTCTACTCAAAGGTACTGCGATATCTGCTGCGGGGTTGTTTCTTTTTTTACTTGGAGTACAGATGGGGTTTCTGCCTTATGGTCGCGCGATTGGAGAGGCTTTAGGAAATTTCCGCCACCAGTGGCTGGCAATCCCGTTAGGTTTTTTGCTCGGTTTTATCACCACCTGGGGAGAACCGGCGGTACGAATTTTGAGTGATCAGGTTGAAAAGGCTTCCGCCGGGTCTATTCGTAAACAGGCGGTTCTTATTGCCATTTGTATTGGGGTGGCGATAATTGTGGCGCTGGGTATAGCTAGAATCGTTTACCAGATACCCCTCTTATATATCCTGATTCCCGGCTATACGCTTGCTATCTCGATGGTCTGGTTCACCAGGAAAGAATATGCCGGTTTTGCCTTTGATGCTGGCGGAGTAGCGACGGGGCCTATCGCGAATACCTTCCTGCTCGGGCTCGGACTGGGATTGGCGTCGGCTTTTGGTGAAGAAAACATTGCGGTTTACGGTTTGGGGATGGTTTCTCTCATCGCCGTGGCGCCGATAATATCGGTCATGGCGCTTGGCTTTATATTCCGTATCAAAAATAGGTACAGGGGGTGATATTATGCTCAAGGTATCTTTAATTATTACGGTTGTCAGGAAAGGATGGGGCGATAAGGTACTGGAAGCCTCGATGAAGGCAGGCGCTGAAGGCGGCACTATCTTGATGGGGAGGGGAGTCGGCGTACACGAACAGCAGAAAATACTCGGGATTCCTATCGCCCCCGAAAAGGATATTGTTTTATCGGTTGTTTATCCCGATAAAAGTGAGGCGATACTCCAGGAGATCGTTCACTGTTGCGATTTGGAAGAGCCCGGGGCGGGGATCGCTTTCATTGTTCCTATAGAAAGAGTGGTCGGGGTCTCTCACCTACTCGGGGAAAAAGACAAAGTGGATGATTAGCAATCAAGCTTGCCGGGTATATTTAGCATAACCTTTTTAGTGATTTGAAAGAATTACATTCTGGTAAACTTGCCCGTTTAATTTTATCAAGCTTAGAGTTAACGATTATTCAAGAAGGCTGATATAATAGTTTCTATCTTAAATACTATAAACCAATAAAACTGTAGACTCCCAGATATCTATTAAAGAAGGAGGCTTAGACAAGAATGATTAACAAAATACTTGTCGCGACTGATGGCTCTGCAGCCGCAATTCGTGGCGTACAATATGCCGCTTACATGGCTAATACGCTGGGGAGCAAAGTCTCACTGATTCATGTGGTCGAATCCGCCTCCAGCCTTTTGTCAATCGCCATCAAAGGAGAAAAAGCCCGCCAGGTTTTTAAAGAGGAAATACTAGAAGCCGGTAGATCAATCATTCGTCTCAGTCAAAAACCTCTGGCTGATGCCGGTATCGCGGTAGATTATGTCGTCAAAGATGGCCGCCCCGGAGAGGTTATTTGCGAATACGCTAAAGAAGGAAACTTTGACCTCATCATTGTGGGCAACCGGGGTCAAAGCGGCGTCGCAAAATTACTTTTAGGCAGTATTAGCAGCGAAGTGGTGCGCTCCGCCCCTTGTCCGGTGCTGGTTGTCAGAATATAGATGTTCTACAAGCCTATTGTTATCAGCCTTTTCTTCTTTTCTAATGTGCGTTAAATATTATGCCCTATAAATTATCAACGGGAACCAGACAGTAGCCGCGCCTTTTCTCCCGCTCACTACCGTCCCATTATTGATTTGTCGGTTTTTGTAAATTACGACGGTTCGATTATTCGGCTCAAATCGGAATCCGGTAAGCTTCCAGTTTTGTTGCATAATCCTGCGGAGTCTTTTATCATATTCTTAATACGAAAATCATGTTTACCGATTTTCCCGGATATATTTTATAAGGAGTTTCTTACCTATGGAAGATAACCAGAATCCCATCCGCCCGGAAATAACCGACCTCTACAAGCGCCGCCAGTTTCTCAAGGATGAAAACCGCCCGGAGATGATTGCAAAACTGCACGGCCGGGGGCAGCGTACCGCCCGGGAAAACCTCGCCGATATTTGCGACCCCGGGACATTCCGGGAATACGGTGACCTCGTAGTGGCTGCCCAGCGGCACCGCTACAGCATGGAGGAGTTGATGACCAAAACCCCGGTAGACGGCATTATCACCGGGACGGGCTCCGTTAATGGGCAGGTTGTCGGCTATGAAAACAGCCAGTGTAACTTTATTATTTACGACCCCGCCGTCATCGCCGGCACCCAGGGACACTGGGGTCATAAAAAAATGGACCGTATTCTCGTCATTGCCGGCAAGGAAAAGACCCCGGTAATTCTCTTTGCGCAGGGTGGCGGGGGCCGCCCCAATGACACCGACGGCGGCCATTTCAGTGTTTCCGGCACTACTGTCGGCACCTGGGGCAAGCTCGCCCTGCTCAATGGCAAAGTTCCCACTATTTGTATCATCGACCGCTACAGCTTTGCGGGTAATGCCGCCCTAGCCGGATGCTGCGACGTCCTCATCGCGACAAAAACTTCCAGTATCGGCATGGGAGGCCCGGCGATGATTGAAGGCGGCGGGCTGGGAGTTTTCCCTCCCGAGGCAGTGGGGCCAGCTGACGTGCAGTACCAAAACGGGGTAATAGATATCCTGGTGGAGAATGAAGCGGAAGCGGTTGTCGCCGCTAAAAAATACCTCTCGTATTTTCAGGGTCGGGCTAAGGAGTGGGAAGCCCCCGACCAGAAACTGCTCAGAAGCGTCCTGCCCGAGAGAAGACGCCGCGCCTATGATATCCGGAAGATTATCAATATTTTAGCTGATAAAAACAGCGTCCTGGAAATACGCAAGGGATACGCGCCCAACATGGTTACATGCCTGGTTCGTTTTGAGGGTCAGACCTGCGGGATTGTAGCTAATTGCGTCCAGTATCTCGGCGGGGCCGTCGACGCGCACGCTGCCGATAAGTTTTCCCGGTTTATCCAGTTGTGCAACGCCTTCCAGTTCCCCATCCTCTCATTGGTCGATTGTCCCGGTTATATGGTCGGTCCCGACGCGGAAAAAATCGGTTTGGTCCGGCACGCCTGCCGCATGTATGTTAATGCCGCCCATCTCAAAGTCCCTTATATGGCGGTATTCGTGCGGAAAACCTACGGTTTGGGCGCGATTGCCATGGGCTTTGGCGATACGCTGACGACTAATTTCACCGTTGCCTGGCCGACCGCGGAATTTGGCGGCATGGGGCTGGAAGGTAAGGTAAAACTATCGATGAAACACGAGCTGGAAAAGATAGTAAATGAGGAAGAACGTCAGGCTGCCTTTGAAAAAATGGTTAATGGCGCATTGGAACGGGGCAAAGCCATTAACGCCGCCAGTTTTCTGGAAGCCGATACCGTCATCGACCCGGCAGAAACGAGAGACTGGATTTTGACCGTAATGCGAACCAATTCCGGTAAAAAAGAGCCGACCGGCGATCTGGTCGATGCCTGGTAAAGACGGCACGAACACTTTCTCAATTAATCTCGGATACTACTGGCAAATGCGCAACTCAGCTTCGTTTTAGAAGAAGAGGCAGGGAAATTGAATTCTCCTGCCTCTTCTTATTTTTCTTACGGATAACAAGACACGAATTGCTCCCGGGTCTTTTCTATCTCATTCCTTACCGCCGGGGCTCCGCATACCCTTAACCTTTTATACAAATTGAAACCAACACTCATAGATTATTGACAAACGATATTAATCTCTGTATCATATCAAAATAATAATGATTCTCATTTTTATTTATTTTCATTCGGATTATGAAAAATAAAACACAACAAAGAGCCGCCATCCTGAGGGTGATAAAATCGACGAAGTCTCACCCTACCACCCAGTGGATATATGAGCAGGCCAGAAAAGAAGTGCCGGGCATCGGTCTGGCAACCGTCTACCGGAATCTCCGGTTGCTCAAGGAAAAAGGAGAGGTTACCGAAGTACACACTACGCAGGGGATTGCCCGCTACGATGGTATTACCGCCAGCCACGACCATTTTATCTGCGATGATTGCGGCAAAATCATCGATATCCAACCGGTGCTGAAAATTTCTCTGGATTATCATTTGTCCGCGGCCACCGGCTTCGAAGTCACGCGGCACCATCTGGAAATGCACGGGATTTGCCCGGATTGCCGGAAATATGTTAAAAATAGTAGCGCCTGATTTGGTGTAAAGTATGCGGAAATTTTTTAGACCCGGGCTGGTCATCGCGCTGCTTTGCAGCGTTCTTGTCTGCCCCGCGCCGGCCACTGTCGCGGCGGACCCCGCCGGGGTTACCGTGCCGCGTTATTATGTTAACCTAGAAACCGAGTGGACGAGCGCCGTAACCAGTTTCGTGGATGTGCAACCCAGCCCCGGCTTAATTTCCCCCTGAAATTAAGCTTTACCCCGCCGGCTTCCGGAAACTACCTGCTGTTATTTTCCAGTTCTATCTCCAATTCCAGCACCAACTACGCCACCTCGGTGCAGATTTTACAGAATAATACCCAGATTTTCGTCCAGTCTTATATCCCCATCTCTGCTACCGACTATGTGATTCTCGGTTTTACCGAAGTTATCCCGCTCACCGGGGGTAATGCTTACACCTTCCAGGTGCAGATTAGCACCGGCAACGCCGCCGGTATTACCTATGAAAACAACAGCCTGGAAATACCGGGGCACGCCACCTCTCCGGGCGGGAAAAACCTGCTGGAAATTGTTGATAATACCGGAGATTTGGGCACCACGCTAATAATCAACACGGCGGAAGCCGTGGGCGATGGCGAAAAAGCGGTCGCGGAGGTATTATCCATCCGCACCCGGTCCGGGTACACTGAAAAAGATTTCAACGAAGAAAATCCGGAAATCGGCGAGGTCGCCAGCGCCGTCTGCCTGGAACTGAATACCCTGCCGGAAAACGCCCGTGTCATTATTAACACCGCGCTCGAGCCTGACCCGGCAGTTGGGTCCGCTTTTCAGCTGGTCACCGGCAGCTCCGGGCTGGGCGAAATCTACATCGCCTATACGATTAACGTGGAAAAGGTCAACATCGCCAACGGAACGCATATTCATTGCGCCACCATCACTATGGTCGTCAGCCAGGAATGGGTGGCGGCTAACGGCGGCAATGACGCCGTCCGCATCATCCGCTATGATGAACAGAGCAACGAACCCCGGATACTGGAGACCACTTTCGTTGGCTACGATACCCAGAACCGGGCGGTCTTCGAGGGGTTTTCTCCCGGCGGCCTTTCGGTTTTCGCGCTGGTGGGGACAACCGCGCCAGCGGATACCTCGGACCAGAATGAAAAACTAAATGATTTCCAAACACGGGTCATCATCATTTTTTCCGTCATCGGCGGGGCGGCTCTTGTCTTCTGTTTCTTCCTTCTCTTTAAGAAGCGGCGCAAACGCAAATCTAATTCCGACTGACACAAAACTTACCGGTCCCACAGTCCCGATGTTCCCGGTTCTTTTTATCAGGCTGTTTTGGCATCACACAGTGGCATAGCAGCAAGATTCGAACCACTGACCTTACCGATGCAATCGGGACGCTCTTACTGCTCAATAACTGATGGTGGAGCCAAGGGGATTCGAACCCCTGACCTCTTCCTTGCAAAGGAAGCGCTCTCCCGGCTAAGCTATGGCCCCCAAGGATAAAATGATTATAACAAGCTTGTCTTTGTGATACAATTCAATCTAAAATTCCAAGTGTTTTTTTCATATATTCAGGGTTCTTCCAGCTTTTTATCAGGGCTTCTTTCCGTCTGGCTTCCGACAGAGCATTAAAAGTTTCCGTGAAAACTACCCGCCACGGCTTATGCGATTTTGTGGATGGATTCTTCCCGTCGTTGTGCTCCGCAAGCCGTCTGGCTAAATCTTTGGTTACCCCAATATAAAACCGGTTGCCGGCGGCACTTTTCAATACATACACTACGAACATTGGAGGATGCGCACCCCCGACCTTCCCGATAACATCGGGACGCTTCTCCCGGCTAAGCTATGGCACGTAATATGAAGTAATTATATCAAGCCACGGGTACCTATTCAATCGTACGTCTTGCCGCCACCCGTTTCCCAGCCTCATTTTACTCTCAATAGCTTGCTTGACACCCACAGGTTTTACTCCTAAAATCTAATTTGAATACAAGGAGTAAAGATGAACTGTCCCGCCTGCCGCCACCCTATGATGGTGGTGGAATACCAGCAGATTGAACTGGATTACTGCCCCCATTGCCGCGGCGTCTGGTTCGACCAGGGAGAACTGGAACTGGCGCTGCTTACCGCCGGCATCGGCGACGCAGCCCGCCTGCTGCAGGACACCCTGCGCACCCCCGCCGCCGGCAGCAAAGAACTCCCCCGGAAATGCCCCATCTGCGGCAAGAAAATGCAGAAGTCCCGGCCCGGGGGCAGCGGCGGCGTCTTGCTCGATGTCTGCGGTCAGGGGGACGGTCTCTGGTTCGATGGCGGCGAGGTGGACCACCTGGTAAAAATCCTGACGGAGCAGCTCCCGGCGTCCGCGGCGCAGCGCCGTGTTTTCAGCTTCATGCAAAACGTCTTTCAATCCCCTGCGCGTTAGATTTTCTGGTATGATTACAGGTGCAAGCCTGTATTTGGAGGTGTAAACATGTGGGGTCTTTGGCTCGTCCTCGGTCTGGTAGTACTCATCCTCTTCTTCCTCTGGGGCGCTTACAACGGTCTGGTCAACGCCAGAAACGTGGTCAAGAACGCCTGGGCGCAGATTGACGTCCAGCTCAAACGGCGTTTCGACCTGATTCCCAACCTGGTGGAAACGGTCAAGGGCTATAAAAACTTCGAGCGGGACACGCTGGAAGCCGTTACCAAAGCCCGCTCCGCCGTACAGCAGGTGCCGCCGGGCAACATCGGCGAACGCGCCACCGTGGAAAACGCGCTGGGCGCTGCCCTCTCCCGGTTGATGGTCGTGGTGGAACGCTACCCGGAACTCAAAGCCAACCAGAACTTCCTCGCTTTGCAGGAAGAACTAACCGGCACGGAAAACCGCATCAGCTTCTCGCGGCAGGCATACAACGATTCCGTGCTGCAGTACAACAACAAGACGCAGCAGTTCCCGACCAACGTCGTGGCGGGGATGTTCAACTTCAAGAAAGAGCAAGAATTCCTGCAGGCTACGGAAAATGAAGCCGAAAGAAAGGCGCCGAAGGTCAGTTTCTAATCTTCGGCGCGGGTAACCGCGATGTGGGAACAAATTCGGTCCAACCGCATACGTTCGATGGTGCTGGTCGCCGGTATGGGGGCGTTTTTAATCGCCCTCGGCTGGCTGCTGGGCTACGCGTTCGCGGACTCCGGGGTCCTCGGGCTGGTCGTTGCCCTGGCGGTCTTCGGCATTATGAACCTGATTGCCTTCGCCCAGGGAGACAGCATCCTGCTCTCCATCGCCGGAGCGCGCAAAATCAAGCGTGAGGACCACCCGCGACTGTGGAACGTGGTGGAGGAGATGAAAATCGCCTCCCAACTTGAAAAGATGCCGGACGTTTATATCATCGACGACCCGGCGCTCAACGCCTTCGCCACCGGACGCGATATCAATCACGCCTCCGTCGCCATTACCTCGGGACTGCTCCAGAAGCTCAACCGCGACGAGCTGCAGGGCGTCATCGCCCACGAAATCAGCCACGTCAAGAACCGCGATGTTTTATTGATGGCGTGGTGCAGCATCCTGCTCGGCTCCATCGTCATTCTTTCCTATTACGGCTCGCGGGTGATGATGTTCGGCGGGGGCGGCTCCCGGCGCAGCAGCAACAGCAACAGCGGCGGGGGCGCGGCGATAATTATGATTCTGGCGCTGGTGTTTATGATACTGGCGCCCATTTTCGCCCAGTTGGTCTATTTCGCCATCTCACGCAAGCGGGAGTACCTGGCGGACGCCTCGGCGGCGCTTTACACCCGGAACCCGGAGGGACTGGCCGCCGCGCTGGAAAAGCTGGCGACCTCCTCCACGCCCGTGAAAAACGCCAATCAAGCCACCGCCCCGATGTACATCGTCAATCCGTTTAAAGCCCGTAACCTCAACGACCTCACCAGCACCCATCCGCCCCTTCAGGAGCGCATCCGCATCCTGCGGGCGATGGCGGGCAACGCCTCTTTATCGGCTTACAATCAGGCTTTCGCGCAGGTAAAAGGGCGCAGGAGCGGCATTATCGGCGCGCAGACCGCCGCCCTGGCTGGGGACATGGCGGCGCGCCCTCCCAGCCCCGATACCGGCCCCGTCGAGCCGCCCGCCGAACGCGTCCAGCGCACCCGGGAGGTCAACGACCTGATGATGAAAATGGACCGCTACACGATGATTGACTGCGAATGCGGCGCCCGGTTGAAAGTGCCCCCGGCGCTGCAGGGACAAACGGTCCGCTGCCCCCGGTGCGGCTCTGTTCACCAAACCTGAGGTTTATTTTACGTTTAATCCCTTACTTATCCCCCGGTTATTTTCCAGTTAACGCGGTTTTATTTTTTATTTTTACAACTTCTCGCCCGCCGGAAAAAAGTTACAGTTCGGTTAAAAACCGCCGCATCCGCAGGAAACCAGCCCTTGATACTCTTGACAATGGGGATTTCATAGGCTATACTTGCCAACAGACGCAAATATAAGGCGCGGCGTCTGGTTTTATGGTGTTTGGTTGAAAACGAACCTCGTCTTCTACCGTTGTTCATATACCGCAGCGGGCTTCTGCCCGCGAAGGAGTTGTGTTATTACCCACAACTCCTTTACTATTTTTCACAATCAGGATATTTAGACAATATTTTAACTTTTTCACGTAGAAATAATGACAGGGTTGCGCAAGGAGGCAAAATGAAAAACAGGATTTTGAGTTTAGTGGTGGTACTCAGTATGCTGCTTTCGATGCTGGGTGTCGTCGCGCCGGTGTTCGGCGTGGAACCTGACCCCACCGGGCAGACGTTCTTTATTACGTCCGATGCCAAGCTGGCAATTGCTCCGCCAGCAGCGGGCACGGCGCCGATGTTTGCAGGGTCTTTGACTCTTGGCGTCTACAACGGTGCGAACCCGGTCTACGCCGAGGCAAACGTGGTTTACCCCGCCGGCAACTGGACCGTATTTTTACCGCTGCAATCCAATTTCACCGGCTCGGCTACCTTTAAAATTGGTAGATCTGCGCCGAATGACGGCGGTACCACATATTATGCTACCCAGGTTATAAACGTTACCAATCAGAATCCAATCAGCTTTACAATGGCAGTGCCTTCCTTCACCATCCCCGGTCCTAACCAATTCGGGAATTTACTTGTGGAAATCAGCGCGATGAGCGCGCCGTGGACCGTGGTCACCGGCAACGCTTTCGTGGCCGCCCCCGTGGGCAGCCCCATTTTCCCCTCCGGCTACCTGCCCCCCGTAGAACCCACCTGGCCGGCGACCCCTTCACTTACCGACCCGGTTGACGCCGGACAGTTGAGCCCGGATATCGTCGGGGTGGATTACGTAACCGACGACAACAACATTTACATCCGCTTCAGCGCTAATGCAGAATTCAGCCCCCTCGATAAAGGGTATGTGGTCGCAATAGATATTGATAATAATACGGCAACCGGTTCACCGCTGGGTCCCTTTGGCCCGGCTGGCACCGAATACAGGCTGCAAGGACCATTATTCGGCGGAACACCGCCAACCTTGACCAAATTCGCTCTGCCTAACCCGATTAACGTTACCGGCGCCGCGGTTGTCGTCGGTCTTGATAATTTCTACTTCACTATCCCCAAATCGTCTTTAGGAGCAGATGCTGCTGAATTTGAAAACGGTATTCACATCGATGCCGTAATAAGTGCCGGACCAACGATGATTGACCAGGTTGTCGGCGTCGTAGGCGGCGGTGGTGGCGGCACCACTCTGCCCGACCTCACCGTCCCCTCCATTCTGGTGCACTGGATCGAGACCGGAGACGAGACCATCCAGTACCAGGTGGAAGCCACCATCGTCAACAACAGCCTCATCGAAGCCCCGGCCTCCGTCGCCCGCTTCCGCGTTGACGGCGTCCTTAACGACGCCATCGTTGAAGTTCCAGCGCTGGCGCCTACCGGCGGCTCCGATAGCTTCACCTTTACCTCCGCTACTATCACGATGTCCGACCTTTCCGATGAAATCATCGTTTACGCGGATTATCCCGGAGAGGTGGAGGAGCAGAGCGAGGAAAACAACTCGCACTACATCGCCGTGACCCCGGACCTCGGCTGGGACCCAAAAGCCGACCTCGTGGTCAACGAAATTCACGCCGAACCGCTTGGCGTCCCTAATACTTATAAGGTGCATTACTCCATCGTCAACGCCAGCATCACCGGCGCCCCGGCGTCACACGTCAATCTCAACATCAACGGGACGGTTGTCGGCATGACGTGCCCCCCTAAAACGCTACCAGTTATAATGTTAGACTGGTGACAATAAAAAGGGGGTAGAGAATGCCAAAGAAAGGGTACAGCCCGGAGCAGATTATCCACAAGCTCCGGGAAGCTG
>Ga0172375_10001821_pt1 | contig 33997 bp, 26 predicted proteins | sample LakKiv1m_FD_114537 | JGI IMG/M metagenome (GOLD analysis project Ga0172375, IMG submission 114537) | Freshwater microbial communities from Kabuno Bay, South-Kivu, Congo - kab_092012_11.1m | ecosystem: Environmental > Aquatic > Freshwater > Lake | place: Democratic Republic of the Congo... | reverse complement strand
CGGCCAGCAGAAGCTTTTTGCAGGTCCCGGACGCTTTGAGACGGCCGACGAGGGACTCGGCATAGGGCATGACATCGCCTATGTAGAACCTGGAACTCCTGGTCTTGAAGCCTTCGATGCCTTTCAGGATGTTCTGAAGTTTTTTCTCTTCTACGCCCGGAAGGCCTTTCAGCTTTCCTGCCTTTGCCGCTTTTTCGAGTTCCGAAATGCTTGATATTTTAAGGCGGGTGAAAAAAAGTCTGGCGAGCTTCGGGCCTATGCCCTGGACCTTCATGATATCAAAAAGTCCGCGGGGGGTCTTTTTGGAAAGCTCTTTAAGGATGGAAGGTTTTCCGCGCTTGATTATCTCTTCTATCTTTGAGGCGATGCTTTCCCCGATGCCTGGGACATTTTGCAGCGCTTTTTTCCCGCCGGAAGTATAGAGATCTTCGATGCTTTCAGGAAAATTTTCAAGGACCTGCGCGGCGCGCTGATAAGACCTTATGCGGAAAGGATTTTCGTCTTTGAGCTCAAGGAGCTGCGCGATGTCCCAGAAGAAGCCGGCTATGGACTGATTATCCATTTAAAACTTTTACGACAGCTTCCCCGAAAGCTTTGGCAGACTGCGGGCCGTCGGCAGTTATTATTTCCCCGTCGACCTCGACGCCTTTCCCCGTATAATTTGCGCCGTTGGCTGTCAGGTCATTGCTCACTCCGGGAAAGGATGTCGCGGTCTTTCCTTTAAGAACGCCTGCAAAAGCCAGTGTTGCGACGCCCGCGCAGATCCCTCCGATGACCTTGCCGAGCTCAACTGCCTTTTTAAGCAGATCGTGAGCTTTTTTGTCATGGTGAAAATCATATGAACCCGGACCTCCGATAAAAAAGATGCCGTCGAACTTTGAAGGGTCAATATCTTCAAGCTTCATCTGCGAAGCGGCCGTTGCGCCGAAGCGTCCTGTGCACTTTCCGATGATCGAAGAAGCGGTCGTCACATAGATCCCGTTCTTTTCCAGTACCGCTTTAGGCTCGATATATTCCTCGTCCCTGAACAGCTCTTTGGCGATGACAAAAACGACTTTTTTCACGCGGGGCCCTCCTATCTGCAGAGGTGGCTCTTTATCTCAAAAAGCTTTACCAGGTCCCTCTGGCTGATGATGCCGAGAAGCTTGCCGTCCTCGACCACAAGAAGCTTTCCAAGACCCGACTTTGTAACCTTGAGCAGGGCTTCGAGAGCGTCGTGCTCCGGGCAGATGACAAGGTCCTGCCTGGCCTCGGTCATGACGTCCCTGACCTTAACCGAGGGCTTTTTGTCGTCGGGCAGGTGGCTTACGTTCTGAAGGGCTATCAAGCCCAGCAATCTGCCTTTTTCCGCGACGGGAAAGCCCATGTGGCGGTACTTGTAAATGTAATCGTTAATGAACCTGTCGACGGAGATGTCTGGAGGAACGGTGATCACGTCGCTGACCATGATGTCCTTTACCGGAACTCCGAGAAGGGCTTTTTTCAATATCAGCTGCTGGTAGCTGAGGTCCGCGGCTTCGTGCAGGAAAAGGCCTATGACAAGGAACCATATTCCCGATATGAACTGCCGTGAAAAAAGAAGAAAAAGCCCCAGCATCATGAAGATGAAGGAGAATATCTTTCCGAAGACGGTCGCTATCCTGGTCGCGGCCTTGAGGTTGTTGTTGAAATGCCAGATCAGGGCCCTGAGTATCCGGCCCCCGTCAAGAGGGAACCCGGGCACCAGATTAAAGACGACCACGGTTATGTTCATGAGAAAAAGATAATCCAGCATCTCCACCGAAAGTCCGTAGGCCCCCGCGGAGCGCAGGGCGTTCATCAGAGCAAAGGCTGCGGCCGCTATAAGGAGGCTGCAGAGCGGGCCCGCGACAGCCACTTTCAGCTCAACCTCGGGCAGGTCGGGCTCTTTTTCCATCTGCGCCACCCCTCCGAAAATGAACATCGTTATTTTTTTTATAGGCAGGCAGTTCTTCTGGGCAATATATGAATGCGCCAGCTCATGCGCGAGCAGAGAGGCAAAAAGCAAAAAGGCAGAGACCGCCGAAGCTCCCCAGTAATAAAAGGGTTCCAGCCCCGGCGAGTGGAGCGGAAAATACAGGGTGGCAAGCGTCCAGGTAACAAGGCCGAAAACTATCAGCCAGGAATAATTGATCTCAACGGGGATCCCCATTAGGGAGCCGACCTTTACGGCGGATTTCATTTGAGGAAATTATAACATATTGAGCTTCAAAGGACCTTGTTCTCCCTCAGCAGGCGGTTCGTCTGTTCGGCATCAACATACCAGTGAGGGTCGCCTTCCTTTGTGCCGCCGGGAAGGGTGAAGGTCCTGATGTCCGAAGGCTCAAGCGTGCGCAAAAAATTAGCGATCCGGAGAAGTTCCGGAAAAGAAAGATCGGTCGCGACCGAGCTTCTGACGGCCGGGAGCAGCCACGGCAGGCTTATTAGCGCGGCAGGGGAGGACATCTTCTTAAATACCTGCTTAAGGGCTTTCTGCTGCCTGGCCACCCTTGCCACATCGCCGTCGCTGTCGTGCCTGAACCGCACATACCCCTCAAAAGCCTTTCCCGAAAGACGCTGCTTTCCTTTTTTCAGGTCAATGTGCAGGCCCCCCCAGCTGTCGTCGTACTTCATGTTCTTTTCCACGTACATATTTATACCGCCCAGGCTGTCGATCACGTTCACAAGGCCTTTAGGGTCTATTGTCATATAGCCGTGCACTTCGATGCCGGCAAGCCTTGAGAGCGTCTTTTTTACGAGCGCTTCCCTGCCGATATAATAGGCGGTGTTGATCTTGTCAAAGCCGTGCCCCGGGACCTCGACATAGGAGTCCCGGGGTACCGAAATGAGAGTGAGCTTTTTGTTGAAAGGGTTCACCTGCACCAGGATCAGAGTGTCTGAATGGTTCTTTTTTACCGCATTGTGGAACTCATCATACGAGTAGTCTTTCCCGATTATCATGATATTGAGCTTTGATCCCGGGACCATCAGCATCATTGATGCAGGTATCTTTCGGGGGGTAAAAACGAACAGCCATATATATATAATGATCGCAACGGAAAGAAGAAGGACAATGATGCGCAGAAGATCGGGGCGTCCTGTTTTTTTCCGCATAAAAATATGATAGGGCAATTCTTCCTGCGTTTCAAGGAGGGGGCCGGGGGTGTTGAAAAATCCAACACCGCCGGCCGTTCAAAGGGGTTGTCAGACGGCCATGGCCAGCTCGTCCTCTTCCGCTTCTGAGGGGGCCTTTTCCCTGGCGGAATCGAAGAACTTCTTGTCCAGCATCAGCATGTTGTCCACCGCGATCTCGGTAGATTTCTTCTTCACGCCTTTCATCTCGTAAGGCCGTATGTGGAGCTTGCCTTCAATGGCGACCAGGCTTCCTTTTTTGAGGTATTCACCGCAAATATTGGCCAGTCCTCTCCAGGCCACGCAGTTAAAAAAATCAACGTTCTTTTCTTCGCTTCCGTTCTTGCTCCTTCCGTTGACGGCTACCGTGAACCTGGCCACAGGCACTTCTTCTTTTGTGAAGCGGACCTCGGGATCGCGCACCAGATGGCCCGTCAGTATCATCCTGTTCAGTCCGTACATGTCTATATCACCTCCTTTTATACTGCATATGAGCAATTTTCATGCCATGAACCTAAGCGAAGCGCATGGTTCATGGCATGCCATGTGTTATAATTACTTTATCCATGAAAAGAATCTTTCTTGCGGCTGTACTATGCTCTTTTTGCGTGCTCATCGCTTCGTGCGGGGTCGTTAAAAAAGGGCCTTCGATCCCGGCAAACGAGCTCGGCAGAGTGTTCGTGGTCGAGTATCACAGGATAGGTGACAAGAACGGCAACTGGATAAGGGGAAGGGATAGCTTCAAAAAAGACCTTGAAACTTTTTATAAGATGGGGTTCAGGCTGGTCAGCATAAAAGACTTTTTCAACAGCGGTCTCACAAAAGTCCCCGAAGGGAAAAAGCCGCTTATATTGACCTTTGACGACGGCCATCCGACGCAGTTCAGGTTCCTTATAATGAACGGGACCACTGTGGAAGGAGAGGGCGGACTGCCGAAGGTCGATCCCGACTGCGCGGTCGGCATCCTTGACGAATTTTCAAAAAAGCATCCTGATTTCGGAAGGTCCGCGACCTTTTTTGTCAACGGGCAGATGTTCTACCAGAAGGAATGTCCCTCGCTTTGGAAAATGAAGCTTCAGTACCTGAAAAAAACGGGCAGGGAGATCGGCAATCACACGTTCGGTCATGAGATCCTTTCAAAGCTTTCATATAATGAAATAAAAAAGACGCTTGCTCTTCTCCAGGCAAAAATAGAAGAGGCCCTGCCGTCTTATGAGGCCTCGTCGGTCGCGCTTCCGGATGGGATCCTTCCCAAAAAAGGAAGATGGCTCCTTCAGGACGGTTCCTGGGCGGGGAAGGAATACCACTACAAGATCTCTCTTCTGGTGGGCTGGTCGCCGACGCATCCGATGTACCACAGGGATTTTGACCCCGCGATGGTCCAGAGGATCCAGGCCGATGACGCCGAGCTTCCGAAATGGTTCTCATATATGGAAAAACACCCCGGGGAAATCTTTGTCAGCGACGGGGATCCGATGACCATAACCATCCAGGCCAAAGACCGGGACAAACTGGATATTTCGGCCCTCAACGAAAACATGAAAGTCCGCATATGCGAAGGGACAAAAGTGACAGGAGAGATCAAAGCGCTTAAAAAAAAAGACAGCATCATAAAGAACAAAGCAGCAGATAAAGGCGTCTACTACACTTTCCACAGCGCGGGGCTCGATTCCAAAATAGATCATCTCATCGAAAAATACAGGACCTCCGGCCTTGATACCGTTGTTATCGACCTGAAAGATATAGAAGGCACCGTCGGCTGCAGGGTCGATGTTCCTCTCGCGCAAAAAATAGGGGCATGCGACCGGGTTTATATACAAAACTTCAGCGGCCTTATTGAAAAACTCCATAAAGCAGGGATCAGGGTCTCTGTGCGCATCGCCGTTTTCAAGGACCGCCTGCTTGCCAAAAAAAGGCCGGACCTCGCTTTGAAGGGGCCCGGGGGCAGGGCCTGGACGGAGAACGACGGGATAAACTGGGTCAACCCGTTCCATCCTGAGGTCTGCGATTATAACATCGACCTGGCGGAGTTTGCGATAAAGGCCGGAGCTGACGAGGTCCAGTTCGATTACATCAGGTTCCCCGAAAAGGGCAGGGTGGAGAACATTTCCATCCCAAAGGACAAAGAAAAGTTCTACGCGATAGAAGGATTTTTGAAAAAAGCGTACGAAAGGCTGCATAAATATGACGCTTCCATCGCTATAGATGTTTTCGGCGTGATGTCATGGCTCAAGGACGCCGATATCGCGATAACCGGACAAAGGGTGGAGTACATGGCAAAGTACGTTCATAATGTCTGTCCCATGCTCTACCCGTCGCATTTTGACAAAGGCTTTGACGGTTATAAAAGCCCTGTTAACGAACCTTATCTTTTTATAAAAAGGGGCTGCGAAAAAACGGCCGTCCTTTTGAAAGGCTCCGGCGCCAAGATGACCCCGTGGATACAGGGCTTTGACTGGAGGGTGAAAGATTTCAATGAGGACTACGTTCTAAAACAGCTTAAAGCCGTCAAGGACTGCGGTATCTCCGGATTCCTCGTTTGGAACGCGGGGAATAAGTATTCGGTTACATACAGCGCTTTATCTCAGTGAGCCGCGGCAAAATGCCGGAAAGCCGGACCGGCAAGTCTCCATTGCGAGACATGAACAGGGAAAAGCAGGTCCATTCTTTTCTCAACCTCGTCAGGCCATCTTTCAGCCGGGTTCAAGCCCTTAAGCAGGTTGTAAATTCTATCGGCAAGACCTCCGGTCCCTCCAAGCACGCAGACGGGAGTCTGGTTATTCAAATGAAAAATAACCCTTTTTTCGGTAAGCTCTCCTCCGTTGCTCAGAATGATGCCGACCGTAAACCCTCTCTCCTTAAGATATTGAAGCGCCGTGTCGAACCAGGCAGCGTACTGGAGGTGTTTGTTCGGCCGTTTTTTCCCGTCCCCGGTCTGTCCGGTGGCCACGCGTATGAAATGGGTGTGAAAATTATCAAAATGAGGTCTGGCTCCGTCAAATCCCGGCTTAATATACGCCGGGACGATCCCGACAAGAGGGAAAACGTCCTCTTCTCCGAAGGCTTGAGCGATGACCGCTCTTGAAAGGCCGTTCAACGCGCCTAGCCGGTCGCTTCGCCCGTCATCGATCATAATAGTTGCCGGAGTGCAAAGACCGGCGACCGTATCGAAAAATTTAGGCTGACGGCCGGCTGCCGGCCTGCTCCCGAGAAAAGCGATAACGGTATTTCTCCTCTCAAGAAGTCCCAGCGCTTCAAAAGCCTCATTCTGGGAGTGTGAAAAATAACCCCTGCCGAACACCTTTGCCTGTCTAAGGCCCGATCCGACCGTCGTAACAAGACTTGCTGCGCTCATGGCTCCTCCTTTTATCTGTCGAACGTTTTCAATAGATTATCGTGCGCCGGAACCGGAAATTTCAGTTTTGGAGCAAAATTACAAAAAAATGAAAACCTTCAATGAACGGAGGGCAAAGGGCGGAGAATTTTCATCAGCTTAGGGTCCTCAGTTTCAAGATAAGGAAAAGATGGCGGAAGAAGGTCTTTGGCCCGGTCAAGAGCCCTGTTGTAAAGCGTTGTTGCGGCCTCAAGGGAACCAAAAGGGGCCCGCGGATCGTACGGGACGCCCGGCAGGTCGTTGACCGTTATCCCGCAGAGCCTGGCAAGACGGGAAGCTTCAAGCGACGCGGCGCAGCCGGCCAGCAGGAGTGCCGTTCCAAATCCAAGACCCTCGGCCAGGCCGGACATAAGGGCGGCAGAAAGGACGTCCATTACGCCCATTTTAAGATAAAACTCATTGATCCGGTCGTCAAGGAAGGACGAATAGGGTATGAGGATACGGGAAAAAGGCTCTGTTTTGTCCTCTCTGTCCAGTGCAACGATCCTCTCTTTTCCCAGGAACACAAAAGTGTTTATCCCCGAGGCCTGAAGAGGAGCTAAAAGGTCCGCGGAATCCGGAAGCCTTAAAAGAAAAGTGATGTCCTCGGCTTTTCCCACAAAAAGGTCGACATTGCCGGAAAGATCATAGAGCTCGAGGCCGGAAGGCCCTGACTGTTGATAATTGCCGCAGGGCTCTGTCTGCAGGCATACGTAGGTCCCGGAGCTTCTAAGGTTGGCCAGTTTCTGAAAAAGGCCATGGTCCGGTTTCTTCAGGTTTTGCACAAGGTGAAAAATACCGAAACCCAGTTCTGCTTTCCCCAACGCCTCCCCCAGAAAATCCTGCGTCCGAGAAAAATTCCTTCTAAAGATGCTTACCGGGACGGCATCGACGCAGACCTCGGTAGGGCGGTTCGTTGCGTCGTCAGTGCAGTTGGTTACCGAAGAGCCGCGAAGAACAAGGTATTTCGCAAGGTCGCTTTGGGAGGTGCTGTTGCCGAAGAATGAAAAGATATGGAGCGCGGCAAGCGGATTGAACGAGCGATAGGCATCGGCGGTGAAAGCGATCCCGCCGGGATAGTCCCGTCTATTAACGAAGTTTATCCTTCTTTGTGCCGCGGAAACGGTCTCTTCGACATCGAGCGGGCGGTGGTCCGGTATCCCGGCCCAGAGCCTGTTGACCTCAAGGATGTCGGCATTAGACGTGGCCGGCGGGGAAAAGAGCCTGGTCGTGCTCCTGACGGACCCGGCAAGGCCGAGCGAGAGCTCTCCGCAGAAGGACACGCGTGCAACTTCCCTGCCTCCGCGGTTTCCGACGATCTTCATGGATGAAAAACTCCTTCAATGGATTATCGAAAAGATAAGCGCGGAATTTCAGTTTTTAGGGGAAAACTTCAGTAGATCACTTTGTTGAGCGGATATTCCACTATACCCTCTGCTCCGGCCGCTTTGAGCTTAGGAATGATGTCCCTTACGACCTTTTCCTCGATTATCGTGTCAACGTCCACCCAGTTCTGGTCGCTGAGCTGGGAGATGGTCGGGTTTTTCAAGGCAGGCAGGCAGCCGAGAACGGCGTCAAGGTCCTGTTTCTTCACGTTCATCTTAAGGCCGACAAGCGTCTGAGCATTGAGCGCTCCTTCAAGCAGGAGAAGAAGATTGTCTATCTTCTGTTTTTTTACCGGATCTTTCAGCGCGTCAGCGTTGGCTATGAAAATGGTGTTCGATTCAAGCACAGTATCGATGATCTCAAGGTTGTTGGCGCGGAGTGAACTTCCTGTTTCCGTCAGTTCTATTATCGCGTCCGCCAGGTCCGGGCATTTTGCCTCGGTAGCTCCCCATGAAAATTCTACGGTCGCATTGACCCCGTTCTTTTTGAAATATTCCTTTGTTGTGTTCACCAGTTCCGTTGCCACCCTTTTGCCATCAAGGTCTTTCACGCTTTTAATGTTCGAACCCTTGGGCGCGGCAAGCACCCATCTGACCTTCCGCAGTCCCTGCTTGGCATAAACAAGGTCCCTCACTTTTTCCACTTTACACCCGGACTCGATCGTCCAGTCCGTCCCGGTGAGGCCGCAGTCAAGCACTTTTGACTCCACATAGCGCGCCATTTCCTGCGCCCTGATCAGCATCACTTCTATCCCGTCGTCGTCTATCGTCGGGAAATATGACCTTGAGGACACTTTTATTCTATATCCGGCCTTTTCAAACAGTTCAAAGGTGGACTCCTGAAGGCTTCCCTTGGGCAGACCGAGTTTCAGTTTGGTTGACATGGTTATTCTCCTTAGAGGTTATTTTAGCATTATATTGAACTTTTTTTCCAGCCTGACCGGATGGTAGCTCTCCTTGGCCCTTCTGAGCCCCGGGTGGCCCATATCCTGCTCGCGGTTTATATATGTATAGGAGCTCCAGGCTCTCCTGACAAACTCGCGGTTTATGAGCTGAGCCATGCCCCTTACTGAAGGGTCAGCTTTTTCGATATGAATGACCGCGGTATCGCCGTTCAGCTTTTCTCCGAGGCTGAAGGCTTTTGTTTTGCCGTTCATCTTTATTACCCCGCCTGTCAGGCCGAGGGCCTCAAAGCTCCTGAGGGCCTCTTCAACCACCTTTCCCTCACATTCAATATTGGGGAACCCCTCCGACTCTCTTTTTCTCTTGAGGCACCACTCATCGTTCAGAGTGATGCATTCCTGAACGTGGAAGGCGTCCATCCTTTCGTAAATAAAAGAATTCGCCTTTAAAAAAGCGTTCAGATGGTTCCTTTTTCCGTCGTATTTCCTGCCTTTAAGGTCGATAAGGTCCTTTGAAAGATAGACATAGTCAAAATTGTCGCGGTCCTCTGCAACGGTGAAAGAGGCGCTTTCTTTGATGTGTTCTTTGATAAAGCTTTCGGGCAGGCGGATCACTTTTTCGGTCGTCTCAAGACACTTTTTCAGCGTATCTTCCATTTTATTTGAGCCCATGGGCATCATGAAATATCTTTTTCTGTCTGGAGCATAGGCGAGGGGGCAGATATTGCCGTTAATAAGGGTGAGCTCTGTCCTGTCGGCCAGGCGCCAGATATAAAAATTGGTGAAAGTGTACTCTGAGGCGGAGGAGGGATGCTTTGAAAAATAGCCGTCAAAAAGGGCCTTGTCTTTGATCGTCAAAGGTCGAAAGGACGGAAAATCAGGGATATCTGGTAGCGCCACGCGTCAATTGTAGCATACGGCCGGCAGAAAGGATCAACGGCCAAGCCCCTGCACTATCCTCTGGCAGGCCAGAAAATACGGAATATACTGGAACTTTTTTACGGCGGCAGTGGCTTCATCATCTGACAGGTCCCACATTCCGGACGGAGGGACCACTTCTTCCGGACGGGCAATGCACAGGGACCTGAAGAGCCCCCGGCTTCCCGGGACCCGGCTCGCTTTAACGATCTTGATATCGATATTATCAAGCGCGAACTCGCTTGCTTTATTCCCCGGGATCGTATAGCCTTTTGCAGGATCGAACATTTCAGGAGATGAGAAAAACTTTATTCCACCAGAAAAGGCTTCCATTGTATACGTCCTTACACCGACATTCGACTGGCCTTCAGGGAACTTTGCCAGGTCCATCAGCTTTGGCTGGACAAAGGCCGTCGGGAAGCCGTCGCAGTCTGTTTCAACAAGATATCTTGCTTTGGGCAGGAAGGTCGTCGGCAACACCGAAAGCGGTCTTCCTTCGGTGAGCTCCTGAAGCGCGGCAAGCACCATTATAGTCGTCACTATGGTCTCGCGCGAATTGACCTCTCCTCCGAAGAACGCGGCAACGAACTCTGTCCCCGGTTTGAAAAGGCACTGCTCAAGGGCCTGTCTTGCTGCGTCGCCGTGGCCGAGAGGTTTTTTCTGTCCGGGATATATTTTCTGCTGACCAAACACCGCGTCATTTATCCCTTCGTCCTTGACCATCTGTTTAACCTCATCGGGATGGCTCCCCCAGATGACAACCGGATATCCGAGCCCTTTTGTGGCCCTGAAGGTATATGCCCCCACAGGGACCTTTCTTTCCGGATGAAGAACGTCTTCTACCGGAGCAAGGCAGCGCGGCTTTTCAAGATCGATCGCTTTTGCGTCGGCGCTGCCGGCCGCCGCCGCGGCCTTTACAGATTCCTGCCACCTTGTCCCCGCACCGGCCATTAACGAAACGATCGCGATCTTTCCATAATTCCGCCCAAAGAACTTCTCAGGAGGCCCCACAATATCGGCAGCCGCTCTCCTTACTATTTCTCTTTGAGGAAAGGCCCTGCGCCAAAATAGGGAGGTTATGTTATTCAGATAGTTTTGGTTGACGGCCCTCAGCATTTGCTGCTCCTAAAAGGTTTTTCAATAATGTATCGAACGGATCTCACGTAAATTTCACTTGATTTTTAAATATGCGTAAATTATCATTGTATCCATGCAGGAAGCAAAAAAAGATTCCTGGGGGTCAAAGCTCGGGATAATACTTGCGGTGGCCGGGTCCGCTGTTGGCCTCGGGAATTTTTTAAGGTTCCCGGTGCAGGCGGCAAACAACGGCGGAGGCGCTTTTATGATACCGTATTTCATAGCGCTCATCTTTCTCGGCATCCCGCTGATGTGGATAGAATGGGCGATCGGCCGCCACGGAGGGGTGCACGGCCACTCGACAGCTCCGGGAATGCTCCACCGCCTGTGGGAGAGGCGGCTCGTAAAATATTTCGGGGTGATCGGAATTTTCGGTCCCCTTGTCATTTTCATCTACTATACATATATAGAGTCCTGGCTTCTCGGCTATTGTTTCTATTCCCTGACCGGCGCTCTTTCGGGGATACACACTCAGGAAGGGATGAGGCAGTTCCTTGCCTCCTATCAGGCCGTTTCTTTAACAAACCCTTCCGCTTATATCTTCTTTGTCATAACTTTCGCTCTTAATATGTGGATCATCTACAGGGGCGTTTCAAAGGGGATAGAGCTTCTTTGCAAGATAGCGATGCCCGCTCTTTTTCTTTTCGGCCTCATCGTCATGCTGAGGGTAGTCACGCTCGGAGTTCCGGACATCGGACACCCCGATTGGAGCATCTTTAACGGGTTCGGTTATCTCTGGAACCCGGACTTTTCCGCTCTTTTAAGCGCGAAGACCTGGCTGGCTGCCGCGGGCCAGATCTTTTTCACCCTCAGCGTCGGGATAGGCGTCATCCTCACCTATTCCAGCTATCTGAAAAAGGGGGACGACGTGGCGCTCTCCGGCCTTTCGGCCGCCGCCACCAACGAGCTGGCCGAGGTCATCATTGGGGGCAGTATCGTCATCCCGCTCGCGTTTGCCTTCTTCGGCCCCATCGGCATCAAAGAGGTCGCCGCAAGCGGGGCCTTCAACCTCGGCTTTGTGACGCTTCCACTCATCTTTACCAAGATCTCTCTCGGCTGGGTGTTTTCTTTCCTCTGGTTCTTCCTGCTTTTTCTGGCGGGGATAACTTCTTCGGTCTCGCTGATAGAGCCGGCGGTGGCTTTTGTGAGGGACGATTTCAGGCTGAGCAGAAAAAGGGCGTCCCTGATCGTTTCCGGCGCGGCCTTTTTGCTGTGCCAGCCCGCGATATTTTTTCTCGGCAGGGGGGTTGTGGACGAGCTGGACTTCTGGGGCGGCACTTTCTGCCTGGTGCTTTTCGGCACTGTTGAAGCTGTCCTTTTTGCCTGGGCGTTCGGCATCGACAGGGCGTGGGACGAGATCCACTGGGGCGCCCAGCTCAGGGTCCCGGTTTTCTATAAGTGGATAATTAAGTATATTACCCCGACGCTTCTCATCGTGATCCTGGCCTCCTGGACCCTCCAGCAGGGCCTGCCGACAATGCTGATGAGCGGGGTTCCGGCAGAAAACGCGCCTTACGTCCTTGCGACAAGGCTGGGACTTCTGGCGCTGTTCGCAGGCCTGGCGGTACTGGTCCGGATCGCATGGAAGAGGCGTGAGTTTAGCCCTCACCACCCTCACCCCAACCCTCTCCCAGAAAAAATGAATATAAATCCGAATGTCCGAAATCCAAAATCCGAACAAGGAATTATTTATTATGAATAATTATGATTTAAGAGAAAGGACCTATAGATTTTCGGTTGGTCTTGTAGAATTTATTAATGGTCTGTATCAGAGTAGAGTATCTTCGAGGATATTTGATCAGCTTTTAAGAGCAGGGACTTCAATAGGCGCAAATGTGGAAGAGGCGGATTCTTCGCCTTCCAGGAAAGATTTTAAATATAAAATATCGATCTCAAAAAAAGAAGCGGCGGAGACAGTGTATTGGTTAAGGATCATCATAGATGCTGGTATAATAAAGAACGAACACAATGTTAGTAAAGCAAAGGAGCTGCTCGAGGAATGCATCCAATTGCTGAAAATATTAGGCTCGATCTCACGGAAATTATAATAGATCGCCGAAGGCGATACCTTGTTCGGATTTCTGATATTCGGATTTCGGATTTATTATCATGAACCTTTTCGGCTGGATATTCCTGACAGTCTCCTGGGCCGGCATACTCGGCCTCACCGCTTTCTGCTTCTACAAGGTCTTTACGGAAAAAGAGGAAGAGCTGTAGAGAAGGCCTTTGCTGGTCTTTTTTTAAATTTCCCCAAATTCCCTGCAATTTCACGCCCAAAATTGACGATAATAACTTGAGAGGGGAAAAGGCCTTCACGGGCAGGGTGTGAACAACATATGGATAACAATATACCTATAAATATGGGCGCGGGAAGGACCGCCCGGATCCCGGACGCAAACGGGGACGGGAAGCTGCAGCGCAGCGAGGTTTTGGACCGTTTGCGGGTGAACGAAAGACCTCTCCTTGCTCCAGATAAAATTAAGGTCGAGCAGGCCTTAAATTACGCCGGCGAGCTTGACGGGGTGAAGGTTCGCGATGCAATTATCGCCTATGAACGCTTTACCGGAGAACGTCTTCAGGTGGTGGATGTCGACGAGGTTCACTTTTCTGTTGAACTGAGTGAAAAGGAACTATCGGATGAGCTCGGTCATCAGGTCCGCTTTCTGAAAAGTTTTGCGGGCGACATGGTCTATCATATGAAGATGAAGATTGCAAGCGGCCGGCAGGTCAATGAAAAGGTTCTTAATATCAAAAGTGAAGCCGAAGCTCTTCTGGTAAAAATAAACGAAGGAATAGATGCAGGAAAAGTATGCGCGATGGTCTCGCAAATGTCCGAGCTTGCCGCCGCGGCAGGGTTCGGAAGGCCCGAAGGCCTGGTCCAGCATTACGGCAAAGCCTTAGATCTGATCAGGGAGATGGAAAATAGAACGGCTCAAAAGGCCGCGAAAGAAAAGGCCGACCGGCTTGCCGGGGATCCGGTCTTTGCAAAGGAGGAAAAAGAAGAACGGGAGGCCGCTGTAAAAGCGGCCGCGGAGGAGGTCCTTGTCGCGGCCGAAAAGCTGAGGGACGAGGCGAAACTGGAGCTGGAAAAGGCGCGCAATGAAGCCGAAGCAGAGCAGAAGAGAGCGCGGGAGGCCGTAAGGGACAGCCGCTTGGAAATGAAGCAGATGATCCGGGATCTCAAGTTCGTGAGCCCCCAAAAAATTAACGAGGCTGTCGACGCTATAGATAATGGAGATTATATGCCGGCCAGGCAGGCTCTTGCCGAGGAGTTCAACCGCACTGTTGAAGAGAACTCAGAGGCCCTGAAGGGCGCCTGGAGATGGGAAAAAGCCGGCAAGCTAAAAGAAAATGAGGTGGCAGAAGCCGCGTTGAGGAAAAAAGCCGCGAGGTTCAAAGCGCTGACGGACAGGATAACCTCTTCACAGGCGGAGCTTGCCGGCGGCCCAAGGATATCGGAAATTAACGGGCGTATCATGAAGCTTGAAACAAAACTGGAAAAGGCAAGGGAGCTGGCGGGCGAAGCCTATAAACTGACAAAAAAAGCAGAAACTTATCCTGCAGGAGCGCAGGAGCTGATTGCGGACCTGCTTGGGAAAGCGGACGAGCTCAAAGCAAGGGATGTGGCTGACGGCCTTTATCTATTAATGGCCGACTTAAACTCGTTAAAAGATGCGGAAAAAACGGTCCGCCTGCACGAGGAAATTGCTGCGCGCGCTCCGAAGCCGGCGCAACAGGCTCCAGCAAGTCCTCCCACCGGAGGGAAAAGCCCCGCCAATTTAACCGCTACCAGAGCGATTGATAGGCCAAAACAGCCGGAACAAACAAAGAACGAAACTGACAGGTATAAACATATGACAGATGACCTCGTGAAAATGATAGACGGCCTTCAGGGGCAAGACAGAAAAGAAGCTCTTTCGCTTGACAAATACGAGAATAAAGAGCGAAAAACGGAATTTGAGGCAATTAAAAATAAGTTTTCATCAGGAGGGGACCCAATAGTGATGTCGGGCCTGGTTAACCAGATGAATAGGATCAAAATACTGATCAGTCAGACAGAGGCGAAAGTAGCAGAGAACAGTGCATTGCTGAGTGACAAAATGAAAAATGTGAGCGCGAAACTCAATGTATTGGAGGAGGCAAGAAAGAACAATCCGCTGAAGCAACTCGAAGGTGCAGATAAGGAGTGGGAACAACATTACATGAAGGTCAAAGGCGAGGTTGAAGCACTCATTGCCGATAAAGATCAAGCGATAAAAGAGATTAATCAGGCAAAGGCTATCCTAAAGAAACTTGATGAGATCTCCGTTTACATCGCCTCCAACGGCGGCCAACCGGCCAAATCCGCCTCCTGAAAACCGCGTTGAATTGAATGAGGGTGTGGGATTTTTCCGGTATATGGCGGGATGGCATGCAAATTGCTCAATATGCCTATATAGTTAGTCATTACGGAGGAATATGCATGGAAAATTCAAAATTCGAAGCACAAAGTTCAAAACAAAATTCAAATGGCAAAGCTCAAATCCCAAAACGTTATGATCTGGCCGAGAGGACAATTAAATTTGCAAAAGAGGTCTCGATATTTGCGTCAAAAATAGCAAAAACAATGTCAAACATTGAATATTTAAAGCAGCTGATCAGATCGTCTTCTTCAGTCGGCGCGAACTATATTGAAGCAAATGAAGCGTTAAGCTCTAAGGATTTCTATTTTCGGATTAAGATAAGCAGGAAAGAGGCAAAAGAAAGCCATTATTGGCTTCAATTGATACAGGCGGGCCGGCAGGATACCGAGAACGAAAGATTAAGACTAAAGCAGGAAGCTTTGGAACTGACAAAAATATTTGGCTCAATATCAAGAAAATAATCTCCCATTTGGTCCTTTGATCTTTGAATTTTATGCTTTGTTTTGAATTTTGAACTTTGATCTTTGATTTTTTCCCCCTTGGGTGTTGAAAATTCCCACACCTGCATCCATTTCTCTCATGCAAGTTTCCACCCTCTGTACCCGATAGATATACAGAACGACGCAGATCGTCAAAACCTTTTGATTTTGCCTGTTGGCTTAAGGAGTGGAAATGATCAAGAACTTGCCTGTTGGACTTGACACATATTTGGTGGGTGCGGAAAAGGCCGGACCTTTCGGCAATGCGTCCGAAAGGCCCGGATTTTTTATGGCCCTTTACAGGGGGCGGTGTATTACAACAGGCACATCGCTCCCTTTAAGGGGCCATAGAGAGAAAGGGGTGTAATATGTGCGAACAAAACATGAAATTTGAGCCAAAAAGCGACGATATATGTATAAGAGGGGAAGAACCCGCCTATGGCGGGGAAATCCGAATGACGAAATCCGAAATCCGAAAAAATATCGAATATCAAAATTCAAATTACGCAGGGATCCGCGTTTTGAATTTAGAACCTTCGGATTTAGATATTGTTTCGAATTTCGGATTTCGAGCTTCGGATTTTAAAGGTGTGGTCGAGCTAGAGCTCAGCTTGAATTAGGAGATTAAGAGAATGAAAAGATCATCTGTAAATATCTTTGCGGTGGCCAATATCGAGTATAAAAATCTTCTTTATGAGGTCGTCGATTTAATATACGATCCTGTAATTACCCATCCTTACGCGGTAATTGTTGCTGTTAAGGAGTTTTTTGCTGCCAACTGGACGGGGATTTGCCCTGAGACCAAAAATCCTGTTAAAAAGTTTGTTCTGAAGATCTTTGTCGGCTTTATGGAGAAACTTTTCCGCTGCTCTTTCGATCGCAATGGAATAGCTCATTTTTTCCGCTTTTTGAGGATCTCCTCAACAACTTCCTCAAAAGGCCTGAATTTTCCTTTGAGGCGTTTTTTTGCTATCGCAAGGTCTATCATATCTTCCCTCAGTTCCCTCATTGCAAGGACCTTGGAAATGAATATCTCGCGCGCCCGCGGAGGAAGCGTCTTGAACTGCATAAAAAACTTATTTGCTGTCTGTGAGGGTGTCATGGCAAGGATTATAACAGGGGGCGGGGATAGGGGTCAAGCCGGAGGATATAAAGCACGAAGCACGAAGCACGAAATTCCCTTCGACTTCGCTCAGGGCAGGCAAAACAAATCCGAATATCAAAATACAAAATACGCGGGGGCCTCCGTTTTGGATTTAGAATCTTCGAATTTAGATATTGTTTCGAATTTCGAATTTCGTATTTCGAATTTTAACAGTGCGGTCGCGCTCAGCTTGAATTAGGAGGTAAAGAGAAATGGCAGACGCACCAGTAGCACCAGCACCGGCAACGCTGGCTCCGGCAGCGGCGCCACCGGCGGCAGCGGCGGCAAAGTCCAGAACCGTCGTTGATTGCGTTAATGATGTGTTGAGACAGAATGGGAAAAAGTTAACCGAAGAGACAAATGGAACGAAAAAGACGTATAAATTAGATAGTGAAGAATTAACAGGCTTCAATCCGGAAGACGGACTTAATCTGGAGGAATTTAATAAGCTCGGCATTAAAGTCAATGACGAAAAATTCTTTTATCTTGTAGCTCACGGGATGTTGGTGGATAAAACTGCAATTGAAAAAGGTGATAAACCTGATAACGTGATTAGCATAGATGACCTCGAAAGATTCCTCGATCACGCCAAAAAATACGCCCAAATGCTTGGGGTGAATCCGGACAACCCCGAAGAAATGAAAAAGGTCCTTGGCATGTACACGTCGGCAAAAGGGTTCAAGGTGATATCGAATGAGGAGTATGCGGCGCACCAGGGGGCGGTCAAACAATTAATGTCATCTGTGGGTCAAAAAAATATTGATCAAGTTATCAGTGAATTGAGCGATAAATTCAAACCAATAGCGATTGCGATGAAAACAGCTAGTCCAAACATAACAATTGAAACACTATATAAACGCCTCTTCGGGCTGGCGTTTTTGAAGAGGGATTGGAAAGATGAGGAGTTAATGAGGATTATAAAAGAATTATATGGGGTAGATGGGGCTAAAGCGAGCGATATTCCGGTAATTGAAGCGGGGGTGAAGTTGGATAATGTGGAAGTTTTGAAAAAATGGTTGGAGGGAAAGGAGATTAAGGAAGAAGCTGCAAAGGAGAGTGGTCACGACGACCATGAAGTCAATATAAATGACTATTTTGATACGGGAAAAAATTCTCCAAAGCAAAAATTGACCACTATTGTAAATACTATAAATAGTGCCGCTGAAAAAGGGAGTAGTTGCACTGAAACCGATGAGTTTATCAAACTGTTAAAAGTGATCCCAGATGCCAACAGGTATGCATTTGTTAAATTAGCCAAATTATCTCTAATGGGAATAGTTGATGTTCTGGCTCGTCTATATGAAAACGAAGATAATGTTGAGTGCAGAACAGCGGTAGCGACGGGTTTTATTAGTGAAATGGCAGTAGCTGCTAATAGAACAGGGTTACCAGAGAAAGGCGGAAATGAAAAAGCAATTACTACGTTAAAAGACGTCTTAAATAAAATAAAAAGCGACAGTAGGGTGACTCAAGCCAAAAAAGATAATACAGCTCAAGATATTAGCGACATCTATGTAGAATAATATTCTTTTATATAAGGAGGAAAAGAAATGGCAGACAATCAAATAGAACAAGCAAAGGTCCAATCTATGGTTGGTGGGAGATATGAGGTTAAAAAAACAGAAGGAATGATCTTTAGGGGAAAAGAGAAACTGAAAATCGGAGAAAGAAATGTTGACTATCGTGACGGAATCGATGCTGAAGAGGCGGCGGCCTTATTTCCTTCAGGGATACCGCATTACATAAGAGTCCAGTTGGACAATGAAGTCGGCAAAAAAGTTGATAAGCCGGAAGAAAAAAAGTTTACCGAAACCGAAATTAAAGATGTCTATGAAAAGGTTTCCGCATTCGCAAAGAGTATCTCAGAAAAGTTTAAGGCCTATGGTTCAGAGACGGAGCTGACAGACCTCTTGTTTGAGGCCTTAAAAACGGGCTCGGAAGATAAGTTATACAAACGAATATTTAATAATGAATCTATGACCGATGATGAAATAGGGGATGTTTTAGCCGAGGAATATGCAAATAGAGTTTTGACCAAGATGGATACAAAAAGAAAATATAGAATGGAATATGAGGATGTAATGATCGGGGACAAAGAGGTCAGAGTTGCTAAAATGAAGCCCGAGACCGCCGGCAGTAAACTTGAGGAAATAATCGGCGAATACGTTGACATCCTGGGGAAGGCTGTGCTGTTGCCGTTGAATGACAAAAATATGCCGGTGAAAATGCGCGCGGCGCTCTATGGGGTGTGGCTGTCAGAATCCAGGAATATACAGACTTATATTATACAAACGATCGCAGACGAAGATTCCGCAAAGATGACTGAGCAGGTTCTCTGGGATAAATTGCAGCCGCTTCTCATGTCTGGATATGCGGAAATATCAGTGGAGGCAAATACGGCCTTTGTTAAGGCGCTGTTGATGATGGCAGCCAGAGACGAGAGCGCGGATAAATACGGAAGGATAATAAAATTCCTTGAAGGGAAAATAGCAGCTCCAAAAATCGAAGTTCATATCATTAAATACGCTCTTTTGGAGATAAAGACAAAATACTTTAAGTTTCTTCTTTCAAGCAATGGATCGCAGGCAACCATAGATAATCTTAAAAAGGAAATAGCTGGTCTATGCAATGAATTAGAGCAAAAATACTCAGCAGAAGATAATAAGCAAAAAGTGATCGAGGGTGCAAGGTTCCAAAAAGAAATGATGGCAGAAGCTATGGGAAAGGTGCTTGACGATAAAGTCGGGGCTTCGGGCGCCAATGAGAGCGACAGAAAAGTGAGGGACCGGTTAACGGAAGGAGCCATTAATATTCAGGCTAAGGCGCGGGCCTCGAGCAACGAGCTGACTCTCCTTGCCAGAGTCCTGGCAATAAATGATGAGATCAAAATATTGTCTGCGGCTGGCGTCATCCAGGAAATGAGATCGATCGAAGCAACCGCGAAGGAAATGAAGAACCTGATGGTGGATGCGGCTAAAACAAAAACGAAACAGGAAATGAGGAATAAAGCGGAACAGCTGATCGAGAAGATCATGGCCACACAGGCAACAAAATTGAAAGTCGAGTTCGATAAGGTGATAGACAACATCAAAGATAAGATCAATAAAAAAAGAGTGGATATCAGAGGGTATGAGGACGCCCCCGGTAAAGTTAAAGAAAAAGAGGCTGCAGAACTAGAATTGGAATTGTTAAAGGCACAGCAGGCCGCTCTCACAGCTAAATTTCGCGAATACATAGAGTATATGCGTGACGAAGGCGAGCCGACGGTTGCTGCTGTAGTTTCACGCTTCCAGCTGTCGATGGGCGCTTTGACGGGAGTTGTCAGGAACATGGGTGATGAAAAGGAGAAGCAATATCAATATGTTCTCACCGCAGAATATGATGACAGCAAGGCCGATGCCATAAAAGAGATAGATTATGCACTGAGCCAGCTTAAAAAAGCCCTGGAAGAGCTTTCGACGATAAAGGCGAAAGTAAAGGCCGAAACCAAGGATATTGGCGAAACGCTGACCGGATACGCCCAGCATTATGAGGAATGTTTCCTGAGGGCGGCTGCTCTTTCGGCTCTTAGGTTCAGCCTGATGGTTCAAATTGATGAAAAAGGTAAATCGGAAGATCTTTTCAAGGAGAGCATGCGAATATTTACTGAATTATTGGATGGATATACGGATACGGATAATAAAAATAAAATCATAGGACTAAAGGACAGATACGCGACCGAAAACCTACCCATCCAGCAAAAAGCACGGCTTTTGTGCGGACTGATCGCGGCAGAGAGGACCTTTGTGATCGCTGTTCAGAAGATGCTGCTGCAAATAAGCGAGAAGCAGAAGGAAAAAGAGAAATATGTTGCCGTTCTGGCAGAAATGAGAAAAAAAGTACAGGAAGTGGACAGAAGTATATCATCGCATATCAATAAGTTAAGAGAATTGTCGAACGACCCGGCAGTGACGGACGATGAAAGAGAAAAATTAAACAAACTCATAACCGGGATCAGGCAGATCGCTGGTAATATGCGCCAGTTAATATCATTGATCGTTTCTTTTAAATTAGTCATTATGACAAAGGCTGATGCAGAAAAATACCTGGTAAAAGCCGGAATAACTAAAACAGATGCAGAGGAAAAAGCGAATGCGGTCAAGGCAAGAGCGGAGGAAATGAGAAAACTGGAAGGTTTCATGGGATTTGTTGCCTTTGTCCAAGAGAGCGGAATGTTCGCGGGCGACTTAAGCGACGGGCCGACTCTGATAGCTCTGCATTATTTCTATACATGCAGGGACCTGGATGACGGGGCAGATAAGACCTTGAAGAACAAGGGGATAGAAAGACTTAGAAAAGAATATGTCGCCGAATATCTATTTAGGGAAAGAATGGCCGTATCTCAGGAACAGGTTTCTGAAGGTATACTGATTGATCCGATGGCAATTCCGGCCAATGATGAAATCTTGTTAACCGATGAAAAATGTTTAGTAAAAGGAGATAGCCCCTATATTGAAGCGCTTCAAATAGCAATTAGAGTATATTTTGGCAAGAAATATCCATTCCTAAAAGATATCGCTGTTGATGGATCTGCGAATACAATAACCGGTATTAGTGATTTCAAAAAAGAGACAGATCAGCGCGAGTTCAAATTTAATGAACAGCCTATCCAAACTTTGGCAGATTTCTTGCATGCAATAAACGAACAAATATTTCTGTCGAAACAACAGTAGAGAAATACGATATCCCGGAGCGGGTATATGGGAGAACAAGTTCTAACAGTTAATAGCGCAGGGTCTGATCAGCCGCCAGCGCAAGGGGCGGCCGCGAAAAGCAGGGAACTGCCTTCCGCTGTCGATCGGCCCGGCGCGGACTGTACGGCAAGATGCCCAATTCCGGCCGATTCGGCAGGTCAACAGGTCGTGCTCGCCGGCTCCGTTCAACTCCCGGCCAAAGAAATCGCGATAACCGATATTTCAAAGCCGGAGTATTCCATAAACAGGTTAAAAGCCGAAACCGCATATCTTCTTTTGAGAAAAGGCGCGATCGGTGCCGAGGGCAGACCTCTTAATGTATCCAGCCCTAAAAATGGCAATCTCTTGCCCGATGACATAAGGGCTTACGCCGTCCTGCACCGGGCAAAATATGTCCATCTTAACAATGAGGCAGTTGAAGAGGACAAAAAAAACAAAACATTGCTGGAGGCGATGATCAGGAACGGAAGTTTGTTGAACGACAACGAAAAAAAACTGCTGATGAAGGTCCACGGCTTCTTGTTCTTTGGGGATATATTGACAGCCGAGGATATGGCGGAGATCGGGACAATGGTCACGAGCAGACAAAAGCAGATACAGGACCTGAAAGGAAGTGATGAGAGAAGCGATCAGTCTCTGGGCCGTCAGCTTGAGGGTTTGATATCCTTGTTAAAGGGCATCAGTGACCCTGCAAATAAGAGAGTGGCAAAGACGGCCGGACTTACGGATGCTCAGTTCAGGCTTCTTATGGAATTCGCGGAAGGACTGAAGAGTGGAAACTTTGGAGACGAAAAAGAGCTTATAAGTTTGGACCGGAGGGCGGATATCAGGGATGAAGGAGCACAAAATCTGTTCAATAATGCGGTGAGGTTGCTCAGTCTTGATGCGTACGGCCTTTCGATGTATATGATACTGCCAAAAAAAGGCGAGTCAGTTTTGCAGGAAAGAAAAAGGCAGTTCATGAGCGTTCAAACGATGTTCGACGGTTATGCGGTCCCACTTGAAAGCCTTTCGGATAAACTGCTGATGGTCAAAGCGGTGTTGTTTGAGAATGAAAGCGGACAAATAAGCGCAGCAGTGGCCGCGATGAAGGCTATGAAGGAACGCATGGGCGCAAGAGAGGCCTTGGCAAGTCCGGACTTTAAAAATAAACAGGACGAATTGCAATCGCTCCTGGCAAAACTTTCCCCTTATGTCGATAAGGAGTTCTTTGACAGGCTGATAAGCAGAAAATCCGGCTTTGAAAGCGTTCTGGCTGATCTGGTGTCCACTCTTGGCATGAACATAGATTACATTTCTCTTCCTCTGCCGCTTGAAGAAAGAATGGAGATACAGGAGGAAGTGCGGCTTGCCGGAGGGAGGCTGGGGTTCATCGGGAAGATCATAGCGCGGGACGGCAGATGGCAGGGCCTCGGACTGGAGGCGGGAGATGATGCAAGGACGATCACGGCCAAACAGATGCTGGCGGACATAATGATGCTGCTTCCGGAAAAGCTGGATTCCAACCCTGTCGCGGCGGCGCTGGCGGCTGTTCCGGGACCGGTATGGCCGTTGAAGGCCGTTTCGGGAGGACTTTTTGCGACCGACCTTGACGGCGGTTTCATTAACACAGGGACTGATAATCTCTTTTCCCCGCTTAATCAGCTGGTTTGCGCAACTTTGCGGATTGTGCAAAACTTCTCCGCAAGAACGTTCAGGATGGCGGTCACAAGTTCTGCCAAGGGCCTTTCCGGCAGGTCGTATACGACCGTCGAAGGAATGGCGGCGGACCAGGCCAGCGGCGCTAACAAGCAGCTGGACTACAGCGAGTTCGACGGAGCAAGGCTTGCGATAACAAGAACGATAGAAAAAATGAACGGCCTCGGGGAGGTTGACGGAACTGACAGGAAGAAAGCCGAGCTGTACAACAAAAATCAGATGATCCTTGAAAGGCTGAAAAAACTTTTAAAGGATGGCCTGATAAAGAATATTCAGATGAGGGAACAAGCGGGAGGGCGGACGGAATTCTATCTGTCAGGCAATACTTTTTTAAGGACGACCACGCATGAATACGGGAACCCGAGAGAAATATTCCTCCCCGGGCAGAACGATGCGGCCTGGCTCGACGAATTTTCCCAGACGGTCATGGACGCATCCATGGTCATCGGAGAGATCGAACAGTGCGAGACCAAATGTTCCAATGTGAGCAGGCAGGAAGCCGTTATCGAGGGGGTTCACCGGTTCATCGGAGAAAACGCCACAGCCGAAGTAACAAGCGCTGAGCACGTGCTCGGGCCAGCGGCGCTTTTCACAGAGCCCCTGGAGACCGCCAAAGCGGCTTACAGAGCTGTCGCAGGTGCCGGAGGGGATGTTTTAGCTAAAGCTCAAGCGGATATAAGCGATAAATATGTAGCAGGAGATGTGATCGCGGGCCTTGCGGGAGAGGGCGCCAAGTTCTGGATCATGCCCTACGGCATCAGCGTTCTGTTCACTTCCGCCGCCGGAGAAGCTCTTGATCTGGCATACGAAAAGCTGTTCGGACAGGAAACGAAGGCCGTGAACAAACGCCTTGTTGGGGATAAGGATGACCCCGATTCCGGTCTGGTGGACAAGGCATGGTCAATGATGGCCGTATTGCTAAACTTTGAACTTAACCCCGTTTTCGGGATCAAGGGAATGCTCAGGACCTGGACCGATGAAAATTACAATCTTGCCGAGACGGCAGGTGCCTCCGTTTTCTGGGTCTTCCAGAGCTTAAGCTCAGTACTTGCCCTTTCGCACCTTGCAACAGGAGCGACCAGATGGATTTCCGGCAGGAAGAAAGTCTGGTACAACCACGGCTATGCCACAAGAGCCCTTATCTGGCTGCCGAAAAAAGCGGCCGAGGTGATCGACCGCTTCACGCTTGAGAAGCGCAAGTCCTGGTTCTCGGGCGGCAGAGCGGACGAATTCATCTACGGAGCTGAAACCATTCAGCGCGGGATAGAATGGGTCTTTTCGCTTGCCAACGATAACGGCGCTCCTCAAAAGGATGCCGGGTCAAGCTCTGATATAAGAAGCAGGCTGGCAAGGATCAAAGGCGCGGCTTTCAGAAGTACGGGTTCCTTGCTGAGGATCTCCTTCAATCTCTCCATGGGTCAGTATCTCAGGCAGTACATTGATGCCTATGTCAGACATTATTCATACGAGGTCTTAAAATACGCCGACCCTTATAAATTCGCGGTGCAGATGAAAAATCTGGCCGACGCGGTGGAACTGCAGACAGGTAAAAGGCCCACCTGGGCGCAGACCTATGTCCTTACCGGGAATCTCAGGCGGCAGATGCTCGGGACTGTGCAGGACGAATACGGCAACGTCTGGCCGGCCGATCACAGGCACGCCGGGCTGCTGCCGACAAGGTACGATACTAGCGGCACCGCGGAATACGCTCTGTCCGTTAAGGGCGGCGTTCATTCGTACAGAGTGTGCGGAAGCGATCACACGACTTATATTTTCAACGAGCGGTCGATGTCCGGGCTTCTCGACAGTTTTCCGAGCAAAGGACCTTCAGGGCTTCCTATGATCTCTGTTAAAGTTAACGACCAGGCGCCTGCCGGCGCATTGGTGAGCGGGGACGAAAAAACTCTTTTAAGCCTGGAAGTCGGCAGCATAAAATATGTGCCGGGAAGTGAGCTGAGAGTTGAGGCGTATTTTGACGAAACGAGTTCAGCCTGGTTCGCGAGGCTAGTGATCGGAGGGGATAACCTGAGGGATGACAGCCCTAGAGCGCTTAAGGCACTTGAGCAGAGGATCTGCGGTCTGGCGCTTGGCACTCCTCTTCAAACGCAGAGGTTGGAGGTCCGGGAAGGGACCAACGGTACAAGGGTCTTTACAGAAGTCACGGACCAGGAAGCCAGGGATATCTTTGAGGAGGTTGTCAGGACAGGGCCACAAAGCGAAACGTTCTTGCAAGGCAGCGGGGGCAGAATGGAAGCTGCCGAAAAGATCAAAGAACTGCGCCGGCTGTACCTGAATAATGGCTCTAGCACTTCCCAAAAGCAGAGGGCCGGACAAGCGTTCAGATCCAGATGGGAGCGGATATTGAATGAAGCGGCCAGTGGCAGCGTAAATATGGAGAACTTGAGGATGCGACAGTATATGGAGGCCATTTATGTAGTAAAAGGTCATATTCTTCTGCCCTCTCAGGTAGCGGGGATCAAGTATCTTTTAGCCGGCAAATTTATAGGCAAGGAGTGCAGCGGCGGAAAGACCAACATCGCGGGCGGCTACAGCTTTGTTGAGAGCGAGAAAAATCCGGGAACGACCCAGTACCTCACGACCTGGACGGATAAATCAACTAACGACGCATACGGGGAACTTAAGCCGGTCTTTGACCTTCTCGGGAAAGGATGCGGGCTGATAGACCGGAATAATCCGGCAAGGACTGCAATAGAGAACGGCAGGCCCATAGTCTTCAGCGGTTATTACACGCTTATGGCGGTTGATGCCGACAAGTCCGCCGTTGTCGATTTCAGGGGGCGGCCTTTTCTGGACGAGATGGACTTTATCCTCATAGATTCCGCCGGCAATCCGCTGATCATGGTAGGCCCTTCCAGGGAGACCCTGTCAAAGGCGGAAGCGGACAGATACCGGGCCTTGGCGTCCGTCACAAAACATCTTGTTGGGGAAGCTGATCCTTCAAAATATCTTGACCTTGCGACCGGCAGGCTGACCGATGTAGGGATAGAAGAAGCCGCAAAATGGTTCGCTCCTTACGGCCTGGGTAGGCTTTCGGGAGACGATTTTGCGAAGATATCTTTGTGCTACAAAGCTTCACATATGATCCAGCAGAACAGATTGATCTATCATGCCAGGGACAATGCCGTTTATATGAGGACCACTGAGCCGACAGACGAAATACTCACCGACAGAAGACTTGGGGGAGGCCTGCATCAGGCGGCGGAAGCGATGCTGGACGCTCCCATCTTAAGGGAATACAGGGTTGTGAGCGGCAGAGAGCCGATCGCTTTTGCCAGAAAATTTGCAGGAAAATATGTCGGCGGATCGGGGACCGCTGCCGTGGAATCGTACGAAAAGGTCTATAAGCAGCTGGGAGTGGAAGTTGCGGTCCTTCCGGAATCTATAAGGAACATAGATTATGAGGCGTATCGCGGCCTGACAGAGCTTAATGAAACCCGGACCTCCGTTTTCTTTGACGAGAACGGAAGGGCCTGCGAGGCAATCAGGATAATCGGTCGCCTGGAAGATAGAGCCAATATAGAACGAATCTGTGCTCTCCTGAACAGCAATACTTACAGGGAGAATGCAGGCAAGCATATAAAAGCGACATTTCTGATCAAAGATCCTACCAGAGTAGTAGCTAATGACAGCGAATTGGCAAGGTCGGTCGCTGACAGGATCACTGCTGAGCTTAAGGGGAGCGATCCAAGACCGGTCCTTGTTCAGGTGGCGGGAGATACCGTGCTTGCGGACTCGATCGCCGCAACAGTTACTGGAAGCTTGGCATCAAATGGAAATAAGGTCAAACCGGTCAAGGTGAATGGGGTTGAAATAGGCAGGGAGTTTACCTTTACTGAGGACATAGAAGAAACGCGAGTTGAGAGGTCTGTTATCATCCTACGGGATGATTATTTGTCCGTGGCCCAGAGAGAGGGGATACTGAAGAAGGTCAGGAATTGCGGGAACAAAAAGGTTGTCCTATTTGCTTCATACGGCAGGGCCGTTGACGTAAGGGTTAAGAACGGACCAAGAAAAGATTTTCTCGAAATAATCTGCAGGCAGGCGCCGCACGCGGCGGCCGAGGTCCAGGTTCTGGCAAGAGCCCCCAGATTATTGGATCCGGGGCAGATTGCGACATATCTGTCAAAGCAGGATCCCGAGGTAATAAAGGTCCTTGCTCTCAAACCAGCGGCAACTGATCAGGAGATAATTGAAAGCCTCAAACAAAGTGCCGTGCGGAGCGGAGAGGAGCTTGCCCATCTGGCCCTGCTCCAGGCGGCTTACGGAAGCCGGGCTGATTCAGATTATTATGAAGCGCTGAGGAACGATATCAGTTCGGGCCGACCGGACCTCAGAGGTCCGGTCAGGCGGATATTTGAGGGTGCGGTCGATTCTATGATACGTCTGCACCCCCCGAATACCGCGGAGGGCAGAAGAGGATTGATTGGCGCGGCAAGAGACCTGGGGCTGGACCTGAGGATCGATGGGGAGCCGGCGGAACAAACAATAAAAGAGTCCTGCATGCGCGCGATAGAGCAAAAGTACCTGCACAGCCTGCCGCGGCTTGATGACGCGATGGCGCAGGACCTTTGGGGCCGTGTAACAGGCAGGCCTGCGGCTTTGATCGACGATCATTCCGGAAGGGCCGCGATGCTGCCTGCTGGAGCGAACGCGGTCTCCTGGCGCGACTGGCTTTCTTCAAAGATCGATAATGTCGGGTTCAGGCAGAGAAGCAAGATAAACGAACTTGTGAGAGAGCTTTCGGTGAACGGAAGAAAACTGCCGGAAGGAATAACAGCAGAGGATGAATTCAGCAGGAGCTCCAGAGCGATCATCGACAGCGCCAGGATCGACCTTGCCGGAGTGCTGGCAGGGCATTTGAGGTCTTCGGGCCATGCCCGGAGAGGCTTAAGATTATTCGGAAGAACGGTAGTGAACGTAGCAGGAAACGCTGAACAGCCGACAGACAGAGCACCGCTTTCCGCCGCCCCTGAGACGCGCGTACAGGGAGAACCCATAATTTTAGAAGGGCGGATAGATATGTCAAAGGTAGAAGCGTCAAGAAGGCCGGGTCAAGCGGCCTCAAATAGTCCTGCTGATGTCCAACAGGGCGGGGACAAAGCGCTTCAAACAGATTCTGCATCCTCCGGCGGCCAGGCCGGCCCGATAACCGCGGAGCAGGCGGAGGCGCTGAAAAAGGCGCCGCACTCGAGCGACAGAAGAGCCCAGAGCACGGCGGAAATGCTTTTTAACGGCCTTAGGGACAACCCTCAGCTCATTTCAAGAGAGGCGGCGGGACAGCTTAAAGCTGTTGTTGTTGTCCCCGACGCAGTTTTTACGCAGAATAATATCCGCGGCGACGCGGCCATGGCGGCAGGTACAGTCTATATAAGAGAAGGTGCGTTCATCTTTGATGCGGAAGGAAAGCTCACTGCCGAGGGCTGCGAGCGGCTGGGAAAGGCGATAGTCCACGAGCTGACAGAAACCCACGCCCGCGTCCACAACCTTGAAAGGCCTTCAGGGCTTGAGCCGCACGAGATAGGAAAAATGGCGGAAGATATTTTGACACCTGCCCGAGCCGATGCCAAGCCGGAAGCGGAAGGCGCGGCGCCTCAGTCATCGAATGCTGCATCTTTTAAAGGCAGGTTAGTGGAGGGAGCAAAGGGCTTCGTCGTTTCAGCCCCGTTGTTCGTTCTTTTCGGGACGGCGATAGATATTGCATATAGGGGCCTGATCAAGCACGAAGAGATCAAATGGACAGGGGAGAACGGGATATGGATGAATGCTTTAAATAACGGGCTCGGGATAACCGAGTTCAGTTCAAAGGTCTGGATAGGACAGGCGGCAGGGCTCAGCGCCGGGGCCGCAGGAAAGTTTGCCTTTTTCTATGATTCCATGAAAAGCTGGACTGACAACAAATCTACGGCAATAGGACTGGGCAATATAGCGGGATTTGAATTTGGTACCTTTGCGGCCGGCCTGGCAGCCAAAAGATTCGGGCTCGGTCAGGGAATGGCCGGCGGGATCTCCATTTTTCTCGGGCTCCTGTTTGCCAAGGCAGGAGAGTATTCTACGGAGCATTTCGGCGGAAAGTACGACGTTGTCTTTAATAACGATGCGGTGACGGCGGCCAAAGAACTGGGAAACAAGATCACCTCTCTTGATCCGGTGAATTTTCTTGATTCCCTCTTTCCCAGGTATGATTCAAAATGGATACAAGTACCCAGAAGCATAGCCGCTACCGGACTGAGCCTCGCGGAGTTCAGGGCCGCGATTTGGGGCGCAGAAAAGCTTTTCTCAAGAACAGCTTTCCAGAATGGCATACTGAATTTACCGGGCGCTCATGGTCTTATAACAAAAACAGCTGAAGGAATGGCTTTAAAGGCCGGTTCAAAAGAAGCCGTCAGATTTACGGGAAAGGCGGCCACAAGGCATGCCCTGGGCCAGCTGGCCTCGATTGCTGTTGCAGGGGAATACGGCTGGGTCGAGGGAAGGCAGATAGACGGTGATATTTCAGACTTAACATATCTTGGAAAATCGTTTGCCGGCGGAGCAGCAGTCGGGACTACTTCCGGGCTTTTGGCCTATGGGTTCACGGCTCCAGCTCTTACAGTATTTACTCCTTTCACGATCGTAGCGGCGGGCATCGCGGCGGATTCGGCGATCGCTTATAATATTACAGATTACAGCCGCAACAAGCCTGGGAATATATTTCAGAGCACATGTCCGAGGAAGAAAAGGCCCTGACAAAGCGGGAAATGGAGCTTGCGCAATCCGGCTGGATGGCGCCGAAAAGGACCGGACGGTACTCGGATGAAGAAATTGAAGCGAGGATAAAAGGACTTTCCGAGGCGGCAAAGCCACACTTTAGAGCGGTAATGCGGTATTTGATCGAGGCACCCGAGGGAAGGACCGGCTGGGACTATGAAGGCGGCGGCCCGTTTAGTATAAAAAGATTAAAGGCCGATCATTATAGCGGCTATTTGAAAATGATCGATGAGCAGTTTGGCAGGGAATTGGGAATTACTGCCGGCGAAAGTGAAATAGCGGCCTTCCTTGATGATAAACTGCCGAACTGGAGATACCTGATAAGCCCCGCCTCCGGTCAATTGGACAGGTTCAAAAGCCTGAGTAAAATTTGGGGTGCAATAGAACGTTGCAGGGAGGCCGGCACAGATAATATTTTTGAGGGCATAATAGCCGGTAGGCTTTTGCCCCGGAATTTAGCGGACATATATGCCCTTGATCCGGATCTGGCAGGAACCGCTCCCAAAGATCTATTAAAAAGCTCCGGACGATCATCTTTTATCGAAGCGGCTGAAAAAAGGGAATCAGAACTGAAACTGAAGCAGTTCTTATATCTTGCGGTTTCTATTATAGCCGAACATCTTGATCCAAAGGAAAAACAGGAACTTGTAGCCGCGTTCAAAGCCATGGTTTCCGGAATAAAGAGCAAAGAAGATTTTTCAAAAGTGCTCGAAAGAGCAAGGGGAAAAGCCGTAATGAACGTGCTGAACGGCCTCACCCTCGAAAAGTTCCGGAAACTTTCCGAGGAGGAAAGGCAAAAGTTTGAGGTCCTTGGGATCCCCCGCGCTATCCCTCTCCAGGCCCTTATGCACACGCGTCTGATGGCGGATATCAAGAGGATACTGCTAGTGAACGGCCTGAAGGCCGGAGATGGCAAAACAGAAAGTGAGGCCATGTCCGTGATATCCTCCGGACTTAAGGAACTGCTGACAATTCACGGGATTTCAAATGACGCGGAGATCATTTCTCTTGACGAGGAATTAGCCGGAAAACTGACACAGATCGAAGAAAAGAAAGCCTCTCAGATCGCGTCGGGCCTTAAAACGGAGGTCTCGCCCAGAGATCTTAAGCTCCAAGACCTCATTATCTCACTTGACAGCCTCCCCCTGAAGCAGCTGAGGCACGCTCCCGGGCTTGAAAAGCAGGTGGTGGCGATACTCGACAAAAGGACCTTCCTTGCGGACGCGCTCAGGTCAAAGAACTACAGGAGCGCCGCTTTCGGAGGAGCGATCGGCACAGGCCTGTACCGCCTCCGCGGGCTCTCTGACAGCGAGTATGAAAGCGTCCTGGCAGAAGCCATAGCTGCGCTTTTGAAGGAGGGAGGTTTCCCTGCCGACAATTCAGGAAAAAAAGTCCTTGACACGCGCACTGCCAGGATCCTTCTGGACTATCAAAAAAAATTGAGCCCAAAGACAAAAGCCGGCCCCCCGCCCCAAGCCGCTCCGCTTTACGCCAACAGCGACAAGAAATAGCACCCCTTTTCCGTTTGACAGCAGCCATTTGTTATAATATGGCATTTCGCGGATATGTTAAAAACAGCATAAAGGCGAAACATGCAACGTCCAAAACAAGGCCGGATTACAAGAAAGTACTGTTGTTCGATCAATATATAAAGTCTGCGGAGCTGTGATCAGGAACGGCCTTTTTGGCCGCTATTTCATTCTTTACTTTGATTATATTTTTATGCTATATTTGTGCAATAAAGGAAAGAATTATATGTTGGATAATAAGTCAATATTAGGCCAAATTAACCTCCGAAAAGCTGAAATTAAACGTTTCGGGGTGCAGAAAATCGGGCTTTTTGGATCATATGCCAGATCGTCCCAGACACACGGGAGTGATATTGATATTATGGTGGAATTTACACCGGGGATGAAGAGCTTTGATAACTATATGGGGCTGAAAATATTCTTAGAAGAGCTTTTTGGTGCAAAAGTGGATCTGGTGATATCAGATGCCGTAAAAAAGAGGCTAAGACAGTATATATTCGAAGGATTGCAATATGCGGGATTATAAAGTCTACCTGGAGGACATAAAGGAATCGATCATAAAGATCGAAGGATATGTTTCAGGGATATCAGCACTGGGAGAAGAAAAGTGAAAAACATAATATCTGTTGACGATATCTCTGAAAAAGAGATTGATAATATATATAGCCTGTCGGCCTCTTTGAAGAAAGACCCCTCCCAAAAGCTCCTTCCCGGAAAAACGGTTGCCATGATCTTTGAAAAGCCCTCAAACAGGACCCGCGTTTCGTTCGAGGTCGGGATGTACCAGCTCGGGGGGCATGCGGTCTCGCTTTCCGCGGGGACTGTCCAGGTTGGCGTTCGTGAATCGTACGCGGACGTGGCGCGCACGCTTTCACGCTACGTTGACGGGATAATACTGCGCACTTTTGAACATAAGAACGTTGAGGAGCTGGCAAAATACGCGTCGGTCCCCGTGATAAACGCTCTTTCCGACTTTGAGCATCCGTGCCAGGCGCTGGCGGACGTGTTTACGATGAAAGAAAAGGGACTAGGGGCAAAGATAGTATTTGTAGGGGATGGGAATAATGTGGCCAGGTCGCTCAATAAGCTTTGCAAAAAGGTCGGGATGGAGTTCGTTCTGTCGTGCCCCAAAGGGTATGAGCTTGAAGATTGTAAGGTCGAAAGGGATCCCTTTAAGGCCGTGAAGGACGCGGATGTTATTTATACCGATGTCTGGGCATCCATGGGGCAGGAAAAGGAAGGCAAAAAGAGGGAAAAGGCTTTCAAGGGCTACCAGGTCAACGGAAAGCTTGTTTCCTCAGCGAAAAAGGGCTCTCTTGTGATGCACTGCCTTCCAGCCCACAGGGGGCTTGAGATAACGGGCGAGGCGCTTGACGGCAAAAGCTCCATCGTCTTTGACCAGGCCGAGAACCGGCTGCATGTTCAAAAGGCGGTGCTGGTGAAATTATTGGGAGAGCTTCTATGAGGCAAGGCAGGCTCCCGGGTTATTTCAAACAGATCCTCTGGTTCGGGGATCTCGGCAGAATGTCGTTAGAAGAGGATAAAGAAACCATCCTGTTCCAAACTCTGGAAAAAGGCCGGATGGAGCATTTGAAATATCTTGAGAGGAAGATCGGCGGGAAGGCGATCCTGGATTTTGCCAGAAAAAACGCGAAAAGGTTCAGCAGAAAAAGCATAGTCCCTTTTATTGAAGCGATGTATTCAAAATAATGGGTAAATTATATCTGGATATCCTGGACAAAAAAAGAAAAGACGTATTCGGCAGGTTGTTTGATATCTTCGGCGCTTCCTATTATCTTGCGGGAGGGACCGCGCTCGCCCTTCAGATAAAACACAGGGCCTCAGAAGATTTTGACCTGTTCAGCGATCAACCCGTTACACTGCAAAAAAAACAAAAACTCTTCAAAGGCCTCTCGAAGCATAAGATAACAACACTGGTCGACACGTCTGACGAGCTGACCGTTGTTGTCGGCGGGGGGATCAAAATAACCCTGTTGAATTATTTCTGGAAGCCGCTTTTCCCGCTGTTAAGAAAAGAGGGAACAGTGCCTCTGCTTTCAATAAAGGACATAGCGGCAACAAAAGCTTATGCTCTGGGAAGGAGAGGTAATTTCAGGGATTATATCGACCTGTATTTTATCATCAAGGATAAATACTGTCCGTTGAAAGAAGTGGTCAGGGTGTGCAAAAATAAGTATAAGGAGCTTTTTTCGGAAAAGATGTTCCTGGAACAATTGACCTACCTTGACGACATAAAAGAGGAAAAACTGGTTTATTTTGATAAAAGGCCTCCGTTAAAAGAAGAGGTGGAGAGGTATTTCAGGGGCCAGATGAAGAAGATATAAGGAGAGCGTGAATGAAAAAAAAGATCAAGAAAATAGTGCTGGCATATTCCGGCG